>Ga0209652_1001183_pt1 | contig 21431 bp, 20 predicted proteins | sample SaaInl74LU_5_DNA_FD_184641 | JGI IMG/M metagenome (GOLD analysis project Ga0209652, IMG submission 184641) | Marine microbial communities from expanding oxygen minimum zones in the Saanich Inlet - ESP_74LU_5_DNA (SPAdes) (version 2) | ecosystem: Environmental > Aquatic > Marine > Intertidal zone... | reverse complement strand
AAAAGACGCGGCACCGATTGTGAAAACCAAAGATATCCTTGCACATCGGTTTTTAAAATCCTCATCTCGCCCGTCTATTTTCCGCGCGTTGAAGTCTCTTATTGATCAAGATCACCTGGCTTATAATGGCAAGGGTCGCGGTGGATATATAATCCAGTCGCAATAAAAAGCCATAATTACAATGCCTTAAACAAAGTTAAAAGGTAAGGATGTCCTTACTTTTAACTCAATGGTGAACAGCATATACTCACCGCATCGGAGGGATATCTCTATGCGCGCAATTGAGTTTTGCATACCGTCGCTGACATATATATGTGGATTGTTATTGACAATCCACATCGTACAGCCCGTGCAAGATTGGGCGCTAGGTGTAGAGATTTTCGGCAGTCTATTGTTTTTTCCGCATGCTGTGCGCGTTCTTACAGCGTGGCTCTATGGCTGGAAATCGATTTTCTTACTGATGCCCGGCGTTGTTCTGGGCCATTATATGATATTGGGGTTGCCGGGCTTTACCAGCGGCGCCGCGATCGGAATCATTGCGGGTCTTGTAATCGTTCCTCTCACATTCGAATGTTTCAAACGCTGCGGCTTTGATTTTTTTGCAACAGCGATGCACGTTCCGAAATTCATACCCGTTTTCCTTGTTGGATCCTTTGCCAGCATATTCAACGCCGCAATTTTTAACGGGTTCACGGGAGGACAAAGCTTCGCCACGCTGATCTTCGTGATTGGGGATATCGGAGGCTTGTTTGTAGTCTGCCTGTTCTTGATGCTCATAATGCGCCGGCAAAGAACGGCTGCCGATTCTCAAAGAGATGTTGCAGGCTAGCGCCTATCTGGCGCAACATAATCGGGCGACACCCAGAGGCGCCTTAACAGGCGCCCCTGAACGGTTTACTCGCTTGCGCCTGAAAACCAGTCTGCGGGGTTCACATTATAATCAGACATCGTGCTACACCCACCCAGACCACAGATTACAGCGGCCATAATTACAAATTTTTTCATCAGCTCTTTCTCCATTTTACCTCTCATAGTAAAACAAGGTCAGCCGTCATATTCAATATATTTGTCAGAGAAACAGCCTAAAATTTAAAAGTTATTCTCTCAATTTCAGACTTTACTGATCAATGTAAAATTATTCGCTATTATCGAGAAAACTTTTTATGCTTTATCCGCTTCGGCTTTAAAGCGTCCGCGCCCAAACGCCGCTTCTTATCCTCTTCATAATCGGCAAAGTTTCCTTCAAACCATTCCACATGCGCCTCGCCTTCAAACGCCAAAATATGCGTGCAAATCCGGTCTAAGAAAAAGCGATCATGCGAGATTACAACCGCGCAGCCTGCAAAATCGACCAGAGCGTCCTCTAGCGCGCGCAAGGTTTCGACATCAAGATCATTGGTCGGTTCATCGAGCAGCAATACATTGCCGCCTGATTTTAGCAGCCGGGCCATATGAACACGATTGCGTTCTCCTCCAGACAGCAACCCGACCTTTTTTTGTTGATCTCCCCCTTTAAAATTAAACGCCGAACAATAGGCGCGTGAATTCACTTCGGCATCGCCAAGATGGATGATATCTTGGCCATCAGCGATCGCCTCCCACACGGTAGCATCGGCTTTCAAATCATCGCGCGACTGATCAACATAAGATAACTCAACCGTATCCCCATAGGTAATAGCACCCGCATCCGGCGCTTCATGCTGCGTGAGCATTTTGAAAAGCGTTGATTTGCCGGCCCCGTTCGGACCAATCACTCCCACAATACCCCCCGGTGGCAACGAAAACTCAAGATTTTCGATAAGCAGTTTATCACCCATGGCTTTGTGCAAACCATCCACTTCGATCACTTTACCACCTAGCCGCGGCCCGTTTGGAATAACGATTTGCGCGCGGCTAATTTTCTCGCGCTCGGATTGATTTGCCAGATCATTATAGGCGTTGATCCGGGCTTTTTGTTTGGCTTGCCGGGCTTTTTGACCCTGGCGCATCCATTCCAATTCGCGCTCAAGCGTTTTTTGCCGGCTCTTATCCTCGCGTGCCTCTTGCGAAAGGCGTTTGGCTTTTTGTTCCAGCCAGCTTGAGTAATTTCCCTCATAAGGAATGCCGCTGCCGCGATCCAGCTCGAGAATCCAACCGGTGATATCATCCAAGAAATAACGATCATGCGTCACAATCAAAATTGTACCCTTATAATCGATCAAATGCTGCTGCAGCCACGCGATGGTTTCTGCGTCTAAATGGTTGGTAGGTTCATCGAGTAGCAGCATATCGGGCGCCTCGAGTAGCAACCGGCACAGGGCCACCCGACGCCGCTCCCCCCCCGACAACGTCGCCACATCAGCCTCATCATCTGGACATCTCAGCGCCTCCATTGCCACATCGATTTGGCTATCCAAATCCCACAGGTTTTCTGCATCGATCTTATCTTGAAGATTGGCCATTTCATCCGCGGTTTCATCGGAATAATTCATTGCCAGCTCATTATAGCGTTCCAAAATGGCTTTTTTCTCGGCGACGCCCAGCATGACGTTATCGCGAACGTTCATCTCTTCGTTCAATTTAGGCTCTTGCGACAAATAGCCGACTTTCGCGCCTTCGGCCGACCAGGCTTCGCCTGTGAAATCTTTATCAAGCCCCGCCATAATTTTCATCAGCGTTGATTTACCCGCGCCGTTCACTCCAACCACACCAATTTTTACACCGGGCAAAAATGACAGCCGAATATTCTCAAAGCATTTCTTGCCCCCCGGATAGGTCTTTGAAACACCATCCATGTGATAAACATATTGATACGCGGCCATCTCGATTGCTCCTTAGGGCGATAATTCAGAATGGTTAGATACCCAAATGGGGGCGCGGGGGCAACGCCTCAGGTTAAATTTTAAACTCTGCAGACGCCGCCGGATCGGCGGGGATGACTTCTGCGCTTAGGGTGGCTATTGAAGAAGAATATGATCCGTGCCCCCGCACGAACCAGAAAGACGCGAGCAGAATATGGCAGCACAACGCATCATTGGCCTTTTGGGTGGCTCTTTTGACCCTGCGCATGCGGGGCATGTTGAAATAACGCGGCATGCGCTGCGCCGCTTCGGGCTTGATCGGGTTTGGTGGATGGTCAGCCCTGCCAATCCGCTCAAAACAACGGGGCCAGACCCGCTTTTATCCAGAATACGCGCAGCAAAACGAGTGATGGAGCACCCAAAGGTTGATGTCACCGGCATTGAAAGCGACCTCGGCACCCGTTTTACATCCGACACGATTGCCGCCTTAAAACAACGCTTTGCACAATATCGTTTTGTTTGGCTGATGGGCGCCGATAACCTGAACCAGTTTCACAAATGGCACGCATGGGAAACCATTATGAATTCGGTGCCCATCGGCATATTGGCGCGGCCCGGCGATCAGATGGCGCCGCTCAACGCCCGCGCCAGCAGAATTTATCGTGCGGCCCGCCTGCCAGGGTATCAAAGCCAACTTTTAGGCCGCCAAAGCGCGCCTTGTTGGTGCTATCTTCCCATTCCAATGACGGATATCTCCTCAACCCGGCTGCGCCTTCGGGCGGCTCACTCGACTGGCCGAGAGGCCGCCGCAGAGTAAAATAACCGCAATGCCGGTCCAGCTGAGCATATTCGGCCAATCGTCAAAAACCACTGCGCCGCTGATCGTAGCGATAACGATCTGGAAATAAACAAAAGGCGCCAAACGCGTGGCCGGCGCCAAAGCATAAGCCATTATTAAAAGCAAATTACCAGCCATTGAGGCAATACCGGATACCGCCCCCAAAAAACCCAGCTCAAGGGTTATGCCCGGCCAGTTCCAAACCGCAAAAGGCAAAAGAACAAATGCCCCATAGGCCAATTGAGTGGCTGCAATCTCCACGGGTGGCGCAATCTCGGACAGCGCGCGAGACAAAGCCAAAAAAACCCCATAACACAGCCCCGCCAACACGGCAAAAAGAAGATTTGGATCAAATTGTCCCTGCGGCTGCGATACGATCACAACCCCTATAAAGCCGCCTGCAACCAAAGCCAAACGTAGCCCGCCAATGGGCTCTTTCAGAAAAAGAACAGCTAGGATATAGCTGATCAAAGGGCCGATGAAAAACACCGCATACACGGTGGCAATTGGAACAGTGGAAAGGGCTGTTAGAATGGACGTAATACCGCAGACCAATATGCTGGCCCGCGCGATAATACGCCAATCCAACAACAGTTTATATGCGGCGCGGCGTACAAAAAAAGCTAATATGAGGGCGCCAACCGCAAACCTGCTCCAAGCGGCGAAAAACGGTGAAAGAGCGCTTTGGTCTGTCATCAATTTACCCGCCGTATCCCCCAAAGGGATCAACGACATCGCAACCAGCATAATCAAAATCGCCCTATGCATTACACAGCCTTATTTCGGATTTAAAACGCCCCAAGCAAAGAATATGTGTAGATATGAGCGATAAAATAACAAGGCGAAAATTCGCAGTATGGCTGGCAGCTTCACTTTTGGCCTCACCAGCCGCCGCAACGGCGCCTCTGCGCAGCTTACGGCCCAAACCGCGCCCTGCTCCGCAACCTTTTGCGGCCTTGCGCAGCGCTTTGTCCACACCCAGCATCAGTGGCAAGCGCGGCTGCGCAGTATGTGATCTGGCGCAAGGCGGGTTGATCGAGAACCACCGCGGAGAGGATACGTTTGCACCGGCCAGCGTTACAAAAGCGATCACCGCGCTTTATGCGCTCGATACGCTGGGCAAGGATTTTCGCTTTAACACCACACTTGCCACAGCCGGCCGCGTGAAAGATGGCGTTTTGACCGACGATCTTATTTTGCAAGGTGATGGGGATCCAACGCTTACCACTGATGCTTTGGGAAAATTGGCCAAAGCGCTGGCTAAGACGGGCTTAAAAACAATAACGGGCCGTTTTCTTTATGCCACTGGCGCTTATAAAGAGATATATCAGATCGATCCCCAGCAACCGGCACATGTGGGTTATAACCCAGCCCTTTCCGGCCTGAACCTGAATAACAATCGGATATTCTTTGAATGGAAGTTAAAGAATGGGCGCTATCAAACATGGCTTGAAGCGCGCGGCTTGAACCACCGCCCCGCAGTGAGCGGTGTCAAGCTGGTGATTGAAAAGCGCGGCGCGCCAGTGTTCAAATATTCTACGAGATCTGATTATGAAGAATGGAATGTTGCCCGCAGCGCCCTTGGCAAAACTGGTGGGCGTTGGTTGCCGGTTAGGCGCCCCGCTGCCCATACGGCTGAGGTCCTGCGCAGTCTTTTAAAGACACAAGGCGTCGCGCTGCCCAAAGCCGAAGCGGCCGATATGCCATCTGCTCAGACCGTACTGGCAAATTATCAAAGCGATCCCTTAGCAGAAATCATCAAAGATATGATGAAATATTCTACCAATATCACCGCCGAAATGCTGGGCTTGGCCGCCACCCGCGCCAGAGGTGGCAATATTGGGCAATTAGAGGCCTCAGCGCGCCACATGACCCGGTGGGCAAAAGCCAGATTAGGCATGCAAAATAGCCTATTCATTGACCATTCGGGGCTCGGAGCTGCGTCGCGGGTGACACCCAATGATATGGTAGGCGCGCTGCAAAAAGCGCTGCTAATATGGCCAGAGTTTCCAAAATTGATGAAGAAAATCAAACCGCGAGATGCCCGTGGCAATCTTGATCGCGCATCCGGGGCGCTGATCCTGGCGAAAACCGGTACGTTGCATTATGTCAGCGCCTTGGCGGGCTATGTCACGGAAGGGGTTGTGCGACCCTATGCCTTTGCCATTTTCTGTCAGGATCTTGAGCAGCGGCAAAAATTATTGGCCTCAGCGCGAGAAACCTCGCGAAATGCGCGTTACTGGAACAGACGGGCCAAGCAATTGCAGCAAAACGTGCTGCGCAAATGGTCACAAAAACTTTAAATTGCGCTAGGCAGTGACGTGGCGCGCGCGCGCGCCGCGCTCGATCGCGGCGGCGTGCAAGCGATCGATATTCAGCTCATATCGCATTTCTTCCAAAAGCCGTAATTCAGGTTCACGAATAATGCCATCCGCCGCCGCTACATCGCAACATAAAGCATAGGCGGTTTCAAATAGTCGATCCGGTAGGTTTTCGCGAATGAGGCCAAAAAGCATATCCAGCCCCTCTTCTTTTTCAAAAAGATTAAATACCACCTGCGACATCAGCGTGAACCGATCCACGTCATAATCGGCAAAAATCGGCAAATGATTCACAGCCGATTGAATTTTGACCAGCTCGGCGGTTAAAATGCGACCATCCGAAGCCGAGATAGCCATCATCAATGTCACTAGACAATCCTGTGAGGTTAAAACTTTTGGGATATTTTCAGCCATTATCTGATCCTACAGCAACAGGTCTTTTTTAGAGAATATTGACCTATTGGTCCAGTCGCAATAGGAAGCCGCAACCCTCAGCAGGAATTTGGGACCAGACCTGCTGGCAATCTCGGAGAATGAACCAATGTCAAATATGCGTGACCTCGCCCTAAGTGCGAAAGCTTGGCCTTTTGAAGAGGCACGCAGGCTGCTCAAACGCTATTCCGCAGCGCCACCGGAAAAAGGCTATGTGCTCTTTGAAACGGGCTATGGGCCTTCTGGTCTTCCCCATATTGGTACGTTTGGCGAAGTGTCGCGCACCACAATGGTGATGCATGCATTTCAACAAATCAGTGACATACCAACCAAGTTAATCTGTTTTTCGGATGATTTGGACGGTATGCGCAAAGTTCCGGGAAATGTGCCAAACCCAGAGCGTTTGCATGCTCATATGCAAAAGCCGCTGACCTCTGTGCCCGACCCGTTTGGAGATTATGAAAGCTTTGGGCACCATAACAATGCCATGCTGCGCCGGTTTTTAGACACGTTCGGATTTGACTATGAATTTTACTCAGCCACAGACTTTTACAGATCAGGGCAATTTGACAAAATCCTTTTGCGCGCGGCGGAAAAATACGACGCGATTATGGAGGTAATGCTCGCCTCATTGCGCGAAGAGCGGCGCCAGAGCTATTCAATATTTCTACCAATACACCCAGAAACGGGTCGGGTGCTCTACGTGCCGATGAAGGCGGTTGACGCACAAGCAGGCACTGTGACATTCGATGATGAGGACGGGCGTGAATTCACCCTTCCGGTGACCGGTGGCAATGTGAAACTTCAATGGAAACCTGATTTCGGCGCCCGCTGGGCAGCGCTGGGCGTTGACTTTGAAATGTATGGCAAAGACCATTCGACCAACACACCCATTTATGACAAAATTTGCCGGCTCTTGGGCGCGCCCGCCCCCGAACATTTCACCTATGAGCTTTTCTTAGACGAGCAGGGGCAGAAAATTTCTAAAACCTCAGGCAATGGAGTCTCTATTGACGAATGGCTGCGCTATGCCACCACCGAAAGCCTGTCTTATTTTATGTATCTCAAACCAAAAACCGCAAAACGGATGCATTTTGACGTGATTCCGAAGGCCATGGATGAATACCAGCAGCAGCTGAAAGCCTTCCACACACAAGAGCCGGCGGCGCAATTGAACAACCCCATTTTCCATATTCATGGGCAGAATGCGCCAAAGCCCGATATGGCCGTGTCTTTTAGTATGTTGCTCAATCTGGCTGCGGTTGCCAATGCAGATGAAAAAGACCAATTATGGGGCTTTATTCAGCGCTACGCCCCGGATACCTCAGCCGCCAGTCATCCCGGTCTAGATCAAGCCGCGGGGTTTGCGGTGCGGTATTATAATGATTTCGTCAAACCCACCAAAACCTACCGTGCGCCTTCTGATCTTGAGCGCAGCGCGCTTCAGGATTTACGCGATCAATTGGCAGCTTATCAGGGGCCGCTTGACCCCGAACAGCTGCAAAGCATCGTCTTTGCCTGTGGCCGCGAGCGTTTTGAACCGCTGCGCGCTTGGTTCAAAGCCATTTACGAGGTGCTATTGGGCGCCAGCCAAGGCCCACGGTTTGGAGGGTTTATTGCCCTTTACGGCCTTACAGAAACCGTGGCTTTGATCGACCACGCTTTAAGCGGCGGATTTGTGAAAGATTGATTTTATAAATCTCTGATCTAGCTTTTGCGCAAGAGAGGAGAAATATATGCGACTAATTTCTTTTATATGCGCCCTGTTCTTTTTGGCAGCGCCAATCTTCGCCGGTGATAAGGAAGATATCCAAGCCACGATCTCTCGGCAATTAGAGGCATTTCAGCTCGATGATTTTGCAGAAGCCTTCAGCTATGCAAGCCCGTCTATCCAATCCATCTTTGGGGGGCCTGATAATTTTGAATCGATGGTCAAACGCGGCTATCCTATGGTCTGGAAACCTGGGAAGGTAACCTTTTTAAGCGTTGACCCTTATCACCATGGTATGGCCCAGAATATCCAAATTTTTGATCGAAACAAAAAAGCGCATTATCTGCGTTATTACATGGTCAAGCTGGGAGAAAGCTGGAAAATTTCCGGGGTGGAAATCTTACCAAGCTCAGATTTCAGCGTGTAACCGGCAGCCCAGCGCGCGTTGCGCGCGGACCATCTTAACCCAAAAACCCTAACACGGCTGCACGCAACCATGTGAAAAGGGAAGAATATGGGTTTGGGCATGATCGAGGCTGCCAGATTTACGCCACCTACCTTTGCGGAAGGGCTAAAGAATTGGTCAAGCGGCGATGGGGTAGCCGGCGATCACAGATACGATCTAAGCTCGGATGCCAGCTTGGTGACGGGCGATAGCGATTTTGGCGTCTGCCTCGAGCTGCGAAAATCGATCGAAGTGCAAAAATTGCGCAGCTTCACACAAACCCCAATACTCAAAGAAACCTATCTCAGGATAAGATGTAGGGTTAAGGTGGTCAGCGGGCATTTTCCGGGGGTCCGCATCGCGGGCTGGGCCGGTGCCGCTTCGGGCGCGCATATTGCCCAAGTCACCCAAATAGGCCCCTCGGTGGTGCCCACAGACTATAGCCAATTGTTGAACGTCAGCGCTATTATTGGCCCTGGTCTGCGCGACGGGGTGGATATGGTTTGGGGCACTGATCCCGATTATGGCCATTTCGGGCTTGACCTGACGGGTCAGAATGGTGGGATTATCCGCATTGAAAGCTTGCAGATCGAAGATGTCAGCGCCTTATTCATGCTTCACAGCACAAATATCTTGGATATCCGCGATTACGGCGCCATAGGCGATGGCGAAACCCCAAATTATGATGCATTCACTGCCGCGGATGACGCCGCAGCAGGGCGTAGATTATTGGTGCCAGAAGGACAATTTTATATTGAAAAGGGTCTGACCCTGCGTTCGAAATTGTTGTTTCGCGGTACGGTTAAATTGCCCGTATCAGCACCGTTTGTGCTGCAGAATAATTTCGACTTCACCACCTATATTGATGCGTTCGGTGAAGAAGAGCTTGCCTTCAAAAAAGCCTTTCAAGCCCTTTTGAACAGCGGCGATCATGACGCCTTGGATTTGGGGGGGCGCACCATCGGCGTGAATGCCCCGATCGATCTTCAAGAAGCCGTTTCTACGCGGCAGGGATATGCGGTGCGGCGGGTTATTCGAAACGGAGAGTTATATGCCCGGCGCAATACAGCATGGGAAAACGATATTGTCATCTCACGCGGAACCTACTCGCCATCCGATCCCAAAAAGCTGCGCAATCTCAACAATAGTGCGAATATCCAAGCCGGCTCACTGGTTGAAGGCAATGGCGTTGGCCGTGAAATCTATGTGACCTCTGTGGATATCAATACCAGCGAAGCAACGCTTTCAGAAGCGCTTTATGATGCCGAAGGAACGCAAGATTTTACCTTCACACGCTTTAAATACATGCTGGATTTCAGCGGCTTTGATCAATTGCAGAAATTTATGCTGCAAAACGTCAACCTCAAATGCAACAGTATCGCCAACGGTATCATGCTGGCGCGGGCAGGTGATACGTTTCATATCGCTGATTGCGTGATTACCAAACCCCGCTATCGCGGTCTCACCTCAACCGGCTGGGGCTGCCAAGGCATGTTGATTGACCGCTGCCATTTTATCACCGCAGAATCCTTGCTTGCCGCACAAGATCGGGTGAGCATCGCGTTGAATGCCAATGCAAATGATATCAAACTGCGCGATAACCGCGCGTCCCGATTTCGTCATTTCGCCATTTTAAGCGGTTCAAATAATATCATCAGCGGCAATCATTTTTATCAGGGCGACGAAAGATCAAACGGCATTCGGCTGGCTGGAATTGCCCTGACGCAAACCAACACGACCAGCACCATCACGGGCAATTATGTCGATAATTGTTTTATTGAATGGACCAATGAACATGACGCCAAGCCTGATTATACAACCGGGTTTGGCTTTTCGGCGCTCACTATAAGCGATAATATTTTCTTATGCAGCAATGTCGCGCCATCCTTTTCCTTTCTGGTTCTTAAACCCTATGGCCAGCGCCACGGCCTGTCGGACCTGAGCGTGAATGGCAATAACTTCCGTGCCATCAATGGCTCTATTGACCGGATCGAGGCGGTCGATACCAGCCTATCTGATCTTGACCGGGAGCGGTTTTTTCAAATTCAATTTCATGGTAATAATTTCAACAATATTACCACCCAAAGCGCCAACCCCTTGCGCTTAACGCATCATCAGAACAGCGCCGCCACCCTTTGGACCATCGACACGGCGCAGCGCCTGCCTTTTCAAGCCCAGTGCCTGGATGCGGATACGCTGATCGCAAAAAGTCCTATCCTGACGCCGTCTGGAGCGCGCCGACACGCTTTGCCTTATATCGAGCTGCAATACGGATCCGATAAAGATCAGGCAGCCATCGTTTGGCCCGAGGCGGTGAAAGGCAAACTGGGGCTCCAACTGCGCTGTGATCGTTAACCCTGCAGCTCTGGCCATCCCGCCCGCGAACGCGTATAGCGCCCTTACGAAAACAAGATGGTAAAGGGGCATAGGATGGTTGATCAAGACGCGCTAAAACAACTGATCCGCGCCGATAGCGCCGCGCGTGGCACCACCATCTCAAAACTGGGCTATTTTTGCGCGCCATTCCAACCCCGTACGGGGCCTTTCCGCAGCAAAGTCATCAAAATATACCAAAGCCTATCCGACCATGGCGCGCTGGATCAGCTTGCAAAAAACCATACCGATTATGTCGCCATTCTGCATAAAACCGGGGTTGGCCTGCCAGAGACAGAATTTTTATTGTTAGAGATGGATGGGCGCCGCTTTCCAGTGATTGTTCAAGAAGCGCTTGACAGCAACGCATTGATGCGGCCGCTGATGATCAATGCCTCACATGCACAAGCGTTGCAGATGCTGAACGCGGCCGGCCAAGTGATCGCCAGGTTTTGGAATAATTTAAGCCCGGAAGATGGGCGCGTCGGGTTTCACCCCTCAATCCGAAATTTTGCAATCGTTCAGGGCAAAGCGGTTTTTTTTGATACGTTCCCCCCCCTTATTCACTACACGCGCGATGACATGGGCAAGCTACTCTTACAATTTTCTGAAAACCGCCTGATGCGCTTGATGGGGCCAATTTTGCAACGCAAAGTCACCGGCATCCAAGATGAATGGTATTCGCCGGCCGAAACATTAATCGGGCTGGTGGGAAGCGCCTGCCGCTTACGCCCTGCCGAAGCCGCGGCATTTTTGGATTGGGGCCGCGCGTTTGCCGCGGATGAAATGGCGCAATGGTCAAATGAAATTCATGATGGTCTCACCAAGCCTCCCCGCCTGCCCGGCTATTGGACAGGGTTTCGCAAGCTGTTAGGGCTGCAGGGCGAGCCTAATATTTGATCTACATCGCAGCTGGGGCGCGATAGAAGATTTTGGCCTTAAGCCTTTTTAGTTTGCGATAAGATCACCCCAAATGCCAGAATAGCAGCGCCAATCACCTGCGTGATTTGCAAACTCTGGCCAAAAGCCACCATCACGATCATCACGTAAAATGGCGCAGCGTTCAGATGGAAAGAAGCAATTGCGATCCCAATTTCGCCAACACCTTTCACCCAAAGCAATTGCGAAATTCCCACTCCTAAAAGCGCGTAAATACACATTGGAATGAGATGCTCAGCGCTTGGCGGGGGAATATGCGCCCCTGCCCATCCAAATATCCGCCCAAACCCCCATAAGAGCAGCGTAAAACCCCACATGCCAAACGTGGTGACGACAGTGCGCGCAAGCGGCGAGGTGTCGGGCAGGTTTACAACACTCGCCCTCGATCCCCAGGCAAAAAACGACACGGAAACCAACCCGACCATCAGGCCCCAACCCAAATTAAAACCAGTAAGCCCCGCCCCAGTGGCAACACACCCCCCCATCAAAACCAACACCAACCCCATAGAAAACGGAAGAGTAAGCCGCCGTTTATCTAAAATTATCTCAATAGAAACAGCAGAAATCGGCATCGCTGCAGCCGCCAAAGCGGCGGTGATCGGATCGCTTATTGCCTGCGCATAAATCAATAAGGTTGAACCAATTCCAAAGCCTGTAAAGCCAATCCAGAAGCCTTTCGCCCATGGTAAATCGCGCAGCCCCTGCGCGCCTAATAGCGCAATAAACAATAATAGGATTAGGCCAAATGCCAGCATGTTCCGGATCAAAATCAACCCCAAAACACCCCAATCCTGCAACAGCAGATCGGCGGCGGGAAAGGCCAAAGAAAACAGAAAAATAGAGCCTACACAAATCCCGTTTCCGCGCAAAAGTTTAGCGCGCGATACGGGGGTTGAAACGGAAGACGCTAAGCGCATAAATCAGATCACTCAAAAATGGGTGGATATACAAACCTGTATAAAAATTATGCTCGATTATGCGCTCGCATTACCGACATTAAAGTCGTTTTCCATCGCATAAAGCGATACAGATTGACACAGCGCCCGCGCTTTTTAACGCGCAAAAGACTGCGCGTTATTCCATACGTTTTTCGCGTTGAACATGGCGCATTAACGCATCTGCTTGTTGCGATGAGAGGCCGAATTCTTTGCGCAAAGCCTCTAAGGATCGGCTTTCTACAGCGTCCACCACGCCATCTTGCAGCGCTTCACGGATTTGATCTTCGAAAATCATCTTCCGACGGGCGATTTGATTGCTAAACGCGTTGGCTAAAATACCCGTTAAAAGCGCCACAACGGATACGCCCATCAAAGCGGTAATGATCGAAATCACTTTTCCAATCCATGTCACGGGGCTGACATCGCCATAGCCCACGGTGGTCAGCGTGATCAGTGACCAATACATTGAATCCGGAATAGAGCCGAACTTGTCGGGCTAGGCTTTAGTTTCGGCGAAATAAATCAAAGAAGAGGTCAGAACGAAGGCAATCACCAAAAGATAAAGAGCGGCAATAAACGATTTACGCTCTTCATAAATGGCGCTGAACAAATCTTCGATTGCCGTATTGTAATTTGACAATTTAAAAATGCGCAGCAAACGCAAAGTTCGCAAAACGCGTAAATCCAGCCCCGGAAACAAAGCCTGCAAATAAAATGGAATGATTGAAACCATATCGATCAATCCGCTAAAGCTGAAAATATAACCCAGCCGGTAACTGCCAAATAGCTTTGAGCCGGGATCAGAGCGTGCTGCGCAAGCCCAAACGCGCAGTAAATATTCCACCGAAAAAATCGCCACGCTAAACACTTCGAAAAAGTAAAATTGAGACGCATAGGTGACTGAAAAATCACTGACCGATTCCAGCGTTACGGCCATTATGTTCAAAATCACCAAAGCTGCGATCAAATAGTCGGTGATTTTACTGTATAAATCGCCCAAACGCCCCGGTTCTAAGACCTCCAGCGCCCGCTGTTGAATACGGTTATAGGTCATTGAATTTGCTCACGATACAGCATCATTTTTTCCTAGGCGGTTTCTTTAAATTTCGCCCTTGATACCCTTGATCTGCCTGCTGGCGCAAGATTTTTGCCCCAGAAAGCACAGATCCGATCACGCCCAGATATGTTTTAGGGCTCTAGACCCGTTCAGTGCACCGCAATAACACCCTACCTAACCACGGCTTGCCAGCTGATATTCGCTCAGGAAGATAACCGGCTTCACGGCGGCCTACCGCAGCGAAAACTGGTTCAAATTTTTAGACAGAAACCCCGTAACTTTTCACCAAAAAGCTTGACCTATAGCGGCGCTGCATCATCTCAACCATATGGGAATAAAGGAATATAATATGAATACGAAGAGTTCACACGCAGCCGAACAAAACGCCATTTATGAGGCGGCGATGCGCTCAATTGAGGCATCACAAAATCGGCGTTTGGCCAACGGCTATGCCGTGGTTGGCGGGGCAATTGCCTATGGGCAGGGTGCATTGGGGCAAGGCACTTTTGGAAAAATCTCGCGCCTGGCCAAGGTATTTTGCATCTGCTTTGCGTTCGTGCTCCCAAATATCTTATTCATAAAATATGTCTTATAGGCAGATATCGCATTTAAAAAACGGGCCTTTGGGCCCGTTTTCTTTTAGCTATAATCTTTATAATTGATCTCTTTATGATCCTCGCCAATACGATCTCTGCGCACTAATAACCGATTCAAAGCGTTCAGATAGGCCCTGGCACTGGCAACCACAGTATCGGTATCGGCGGATTCTCCGGTGGAAATATTACCATCTTCCTCCATCCGCACGCTGACAGTGGCTTGTGCATCGGTGCCTTCGGTCACCGCGTGTACCTGATATAATTGGAGCCGCGCAGTATGCGCGTATAGCGCTTTGACGGCATTGAAGGTTGCATCAACCGGTCCATCCCCGGTGGCGGTGGTCGAAACCTCTTGACCCTCAATTGACAACGTCATCACCGCTTCTTGTGGGCCATCCGTTCCGCAGGTAACGCGCAAAGATTTCAATACTAAGCGGTCATTTTCGGCATCTTCCCCCGCGCGCATCAACGCGATGAGATCATCATCATAAATTTCTTTTTTCCGATCAGCGAGTTCCTTGAAGCGTACAAACACGTCTTTCAACTGGTTATCGCCCAGCTTATATCCCAGCTCTTCTAATTTTGAGCGCAATGCCGCGCGCCCTGAATGCTTGCCCATCACCAAGTTTGTCGCCGCAAGCCCAACATCTTCGGGGCGCATAATTTCGAACGTTTCGGCATTTTTCAGCATTCCATCCTGATGGATGCCGCTTTCATGGGCAAAGGCATTCTTGCCCACAATGGCTTTGTTGAACTGTACGGGAAACCCAGAAACCGTGGCCACGCGGCGCGAAATATTCATCAATTTCGTGCTGTCGATATTGGTAAAATAGGGCATGATATCGCGGCGCACTTTTAACGCCATCACCACTTCTTCCAGCGCCGTATTACCGGCCCGCTCACCCAAACCGTTGATCGTACATTCGATTTGGCGCGCGCCACCCGCCACCGCGGCCAAGGCGTTGGCTGTCGCCATACCCAGATCATTATGGCAATGGGTCGCAAATACCACCTGCTCTGCGCCGGGCACGCGCGCCAATAGCATTTGAATCAACTCGGCAGATTCCACGGGCGCCGTATACCCAACCGTATCGGGAATGTTGATCGTTGTGGCGCCAGCCTTAATGGCAATTTCCACCACGCGGCAAAGATAATCCGGCTCGGTGCGGGTTGCGTCCATGGGCGACCATTGGATATTATCGCACAGGTTGCGCGCATGCGTCACCGTTTCATGGATCCGATCCGCCATTTGGTCCATATCCAATTGCGGGATCGCCCGATGCAATGGAGAGGTTCCAATGAACGTGTGGATCCGCGGCTTTTCTGCATTTTTCACCGCATCCCAGCAGCGATCAATATCGCCAATATTGGCGCGGGCCAGCCCGCAGATCACCGAATTGGCGCTGCGGCGCGCGATTTCGCTGACCGCGCGAAAATCACCTTCAGATGCGATTGGAAATCCCGCTTCGATGATATCAACACCCATCTCATCAAGCAGTTCAGCGATTTCTAGCTTTTCATCATGGGTCATTGTTGCGCCGGGGCTTTGTTCGCCATCGCGCAGGGTCGTATCGAAAATAACAACGCGGTCTTTTGGGGGAATATCTGTCATATCTGGGTCTCTTTATTGTCTACTAAGCTCGGGGTGCGATATGAATTGCCTCCTCTGAGCGGACGCACCAAATACCGGCACGCTCAGAGGCAGCTTAGTAGATTTAGACCAAGCAGCCCTTTTAACCGCGCATTGCGTAAATTGATATTTTGGCCCAAAACGTTCATGCCCCAAATATACAAACTAAATCTTAAATGAAAAGGAACAAAATCAAACCGCGGGTTTTCAGATGCAATCAATAAACTTTATCTCAGTTTACGCATTGAAAGGGCAAGCCACGCAGAGCAAAAAAATATCCCTACAAACGCCCACATTTCCCGTCAGGCCTGCTTTCAAACTGTCCGGCAAACCGATAGCCTTGCTCTGCCGCGCACGCGCTCAAGGCTTGCGCTAAAACAGGCGCGTCATGTCGTATCCCAGCGCCGTTTAAAAGCGCCCCAAACCTACAAAGCAGTTTCCAACACGAGAACCAGTTTTTGGCGTTTGAACGCTTTTGGCGCGCGTTTTGGACCCTAGATCAAGATATCATCAGCATAAACGCAGCAATTTTCAGCCGGAAGCAGCAGCTCAACATGCTCTGCGGGCACTTCGATATCGCGCTCAACCTTGACCTTAATCACAAACTCGTCAAAGCCCGCGGTAACCAATTTATGATTGCCCAAATCTTCCACCCGCTGCACCTGCGCGGTGATCGTATTGGGCCCCTTTGCCTGAGCGATCTGGATATATTCGGATCGAATACCCAATTTCAAATCCGCAGAGCCAGTTTTTGAAAGGTCCGTTTGGGTTGCAATCGTTGCGCCGCCAAAGGCAACCGATGTACTGCCATCTGCTTTGCACGCAAAAAAGTTCATCGCTGGCGCGCCGATAAAATAACCCACAAAGGTTGTTTTGGGGCGCTCAAACAACTCAGCAGGCGATCCAACTTGAACGATACTACCGGCATCCATCACGATGATGTTTTCGGCAAATGTCATGGCTTCATTCTGATCATGCGTCACATAGATCAGCGTTGAACGGTATTTCTGATTGATTTCTTTGAGTTGCCGGCGCAGGCGGAATTTCAGGTCGGGATCAATAACCGTAAGCGGTTCATCCATCAACACCGCTGCAACATCATCGCGCACCAGTCCACGCCCCAATGAGATCAGCTGCTTTTGATCCGCGGTCAATCGGCTGGCCGATTTTTTCAGCAAACCCTGCAGGCTTAACGCCTCGGCCACTTCCTGAACTTTGGCGTCAATCGCGGGGCGTTCATAATTCCGGCAGACCAAAGGGAAGGCCAAGTTTTGTTCAACCGTCATCGTGCCGTAAATCACCGGAAACTGAAACACTTGCGCAATATTACGCTCAGACGTGGATAGTGTGGTCACATCCACACCATCAAAAAGCAGTTTTCCCTCTGAGGGTTGCACGATACCCGACATGATGTTCAGCATGGTGGTTTTACCACAGCCTGAGGGCCCTAAAATTGCATAACGGCCGCCATCAACCCACGTCATATTAAACGGGTTCAACGCATAGGTCTTATCCACCGCCTGAGGGTTGTAAGAATGCGCAATATTTTGCAGTTCAATTTTAGCCATTACTTCAGTCCGCCATAGGGTGAGGATTTTAATCTTCCATCCGTTGCAAATGCATAAAGATGGGCGGTATCAAATTGCGCTGTCACGGTCTCGCCAATATTGAAATTTTGAACCGAATCCAACAGACCCACCACCTGCACATGCTCATGCTTGAGATGTAGGAAGGTTTCCGAGCCACTGATCTCAGACAGCTCAACAGTGAAGGGAAATCCACCCTCTGCCAAGCTGATCGCCGCGGCCCTCAAACCGAAGGTATAGGGGCCCTGCGGCAGCGCCTGGCAATGCTGAGGCAAGTCGAATTGAATTTCCGAGCTTAAGATAATCTTGCCATCGGCCACGGTGCCTTCAAACAGGTTCATCGCCGGATCATTGGTGATTTGCGACACTTTGGTCGAGTTGGGGTTCTCATACACTTCTTTGGCGCTGTCCTGCTGCAGGATGCGCCCTTCATCCATGACCAATATCTGCCCGCCAAGTTGCATCGCCTCAACCGGATCTGTCGAAGAATAAATCAAAATAGAATTTTCGGAAGCTTTCGCGCTAAAGATGTTCCGGAACTCTTCGCGCAATTGTTCGCGCAATTTATAGTCCAAATTCACCAAGGGCTCATCCAGCAACACAATATTGGCCTCTTTCACCAAAGAGCGCGCCAGCGCCACCCGCTGTTGTTGGCCGCCCGACAAAGCTTGGATTTTGCGGTTTTCGAACCCGTCTAACCCCACTTGCGACAGCGCTTTCATCACCCGGTTGTTGATTTCACCGGGTTGCATGCCGCGCTGCTTCAAAGGGAAGGCCACGTTCTCATACACGCTCAGATGTGGGTAATTGATGAATTGCTGATACACCATTGCCACTTCGCGCTTCCACACTGGAATGCGGCCGAAGTCCCGGCCATCCAGAGTTAAACTGCCGCTTTCAGGCGCGATCAATCCCGCAATGGTTTTGAGCAAGGTGGTTTTACCGGCCAAAGTCCGGCCGATGATCGTGTAGATTTCACCCTTAGACATTTCAAAACAAACGTCATTCAAATGATGTTCCGTATCCGGCTTTAGACACAGGTTTGAGGCAATGAGTGACATTTATTTCAATGCTCCTGACAGGTTACCTTTTGACAAAAACCGCTCAACGATAAAGGCCACCACGATCAATGGGGCAACGCTGACCAAAGCGGCCGCCGACAAGCTCCACCATGGGGTGATCGATGAATTCAGCGCCACGATCGCAACGGGTAGAAGCTGCACTTCTGTGAATGTCAAAATGAAGGAAAAGAAGAAATCAGTCCAACCGAAGATCATGCAAAACATGCCCGCGACGATGATCCCGGGGATCGAGTTTGGAAGCACCACTTTGTAAAACGCCTGGTAGGGATTGCATCCATCAATCAGCGCGGTTTCATCGATTTCGCGCGGCACTTTGTTGAAAAAATCAACCATGATCCACACTGCGATCGGCATCAGCAGCACGATATAAACCAAAATGAGGCCCAGCAACGTATCGAGCAACGAGAATTTGCCCAACATAATAAAGAACGGGATCGCCAAAACAACAGGGGGCATAATACGCTGCGAGATAAAGAAGAAGGTTATATCACCGTTGCGAATAGGGCCCGCTTTAAAGGTAAACCGTGATAAAGCATAGGCCGCCAATGTGCCCAAAATAATGCTGATCAAGCTGCCCGCGCAGGTCACAAACACGCTGTTAAAGAAAGGCTCAACAATATCCACGCCGCCCTGTGCCGGTGATTTCCAAAGCGCCCGCCAACCTTCCAATGTGGGCTCAAAATCCACCCAAGGAATGTAGGTGGCCCCATTGGTGACCGATTGGAAATCTTTAAATGAGGTCGAAATGGCCCATAGGAACGGCGCAATCACAAAGACGGACCACAGGGTAACAGCAAGATATTTAAGAGTGGTGTAAAAGAAACCCATGATTAATTACCCCGTACCATCAGTTTCACCAAAATCTTTGCAATGATCGTAAAACTGATGATCATGATGATCAGATAGGTCAAAGACAGCGCTGCAGAATAGCCAAATTGGAATTCGCGCAAGCCTTTGATGAAAATATAAAAACTAGATGTCTCGGTTGCCGTGCCCGGCCCGCCCGAGGTTAACACATAGACCGTATCCATAATTTTCGAGGCTTCAATCAGCCGGATAATAATCGCTCCGATCGAAATTGGCGCCATCAATGGAAAGGTCACGTAAACAAAGGTTCGGATGGGCCCTGCGCCATCGATTGAGGCGGCCAAAAACGGCTCTTTCGGCAGCGATAAAAGACCCGCCAATAACAGCAGGAACATAAACGGCGTCCATTGCCAAACCTCAACCAAAACCACTGTGAATTTAGCAAGCAGCTCGCTACTGAGCCAAAGTGGCGTCATCCCGAACAAACTAAAGAAATCATTCACCGGTCCAAGCGATTCATGGAAAAAAGTACGCCAGATAACGGTCATAATCACCGGTGTCGTCATCATCGGGATTAAGAACAAAACCCGGAAAAATCTCTGAAATACAATGTCTTTCCAAACCATGAGCGCCAATGCAAACCCGATCACATATTGCAGAAATACGGTGGTGAGTGACAGCAAGCTCAAGCGGCCAAACGCCTCCCAAAACCGCGTATCATCGGTGAACAAGCGGATATAATTCTCTATGCCAATAAAATCTAAACCAGGGTAGAAACTGTCCCAACTTGAAAGGCTTAAGCGTACTGTAAACCCAATTGGAAATATCAAAATGCCCAGAAGGACCAAAAGCCCCGGAAGCAAAAACATATATTTATGTTTGAAGTTCATTGATCATCGCCCTGTTTTATAAGAAGCGCCCCAGAAAAGGGACGCTCCAATACTCTTAAGTTACTATAAAGCTTACTCTGCGTCTTCCAGCGCAACACCAATAGCATAAGCTTCGCGAATTGTATCGGCTCCGATACGTTTCACAATTTTTGTCCACTCAGCGGCCACTTCATCCAAAGCTTCTTGCGGTGACAATTGCCCCGCCAAAGCTTTCGATGTGCCCGTTGCGATGGCGCTGTTGAATTGGAAGACACCTGGCACCCGCAATGGGAACACACGGTTAGTGCTGCCTTCTTCCATTTCCATCAGAGTATCCGCATATTGCTTGGCAATTTCAGGATCCCAACCTTGACGCTCAACATAAATCTCAGGCACAAAATCAGATTTCTTGAACGGGTTCACACCGAAGCGACCAATCGCAATATCGGCTTGGTGGTTGGCGTCATTGGCAAAGAAGCACAGATAGTCAAACGCCATCTCGTGGTTTTTGCTTTTCTTGGCAACCGCAGCTGTCCAACCCCAAACAATGTAGGGCGCTTGGTTATACGTATCTTCCCAAGCTGCGCTGTTGCGGTTCCACACCCGGTTTGACCCCGGCAATGGTGCTGCGCCCACTTTGTTCTTGATCGGGCTGTCATCTTGCATCGCTGCCACAAACGCATCATCCCATGAGAAGCTGAACAATGTCTGTCCACCGCCAAATGAGTTGATTTCATCGCCAAGGCCAAAGTTAATGCCACCTGGTGGCACATATTTGGTTGCTTCCACCCAATCTGTCAGTGCTTCCACAAAACCCGGTCCATTGACCAATGGTTCCATGGTTTCCAGATCAAAGAAGAAACCACCCTTAACCCGCGGGTTCTTTGAATAGGCCACTGACCGGCTGAAAAACGCCGCGAACATCAGATCGTCTTTCTTCATAACTTCGGCTGAACCATATTCCAGTTCGCCGTCATTATCCCAATCCCAACCATTGAAGAATGCAGCCATCTCGCCATATTCTTTC
>Ga0209652_1001181_pt1 | contig 21463 bp, 18 predicted proteins | sample SaaInl74LU_5_DNA_FD_184641 | JGI IMG/M metagenome (GOLD analysis project Ga0209652, IMG submission 184641) | Marine microbial communities from expanding oxygen minimum zones in the Saanich Inlet - ESP_74LU_5_DNA (SPAdes) (version 2) | ecosystem: Environmental > Aquatic > Marine > Intertidal zone... | reverse complement strand
GAGCTGGTTGAATCGCCGCTCCACGAGGTGCCGGACATCTGCTTTCTCCAGTGCCTCGGCGATGGCCTCGTTATCGTCGGCGAGGCTGGTAGTCCTCGCCCACGGTGCGCGACCCATCTCGACAATTTCCCACACCGTAAAGGGGAAAGAGACTTCGTTGGATTGCATGAGAACAGCGCGCTGGCGCGCTGCTTCGTCCACGCGATACTTCGAGACGTCGCGCCCCTGCAACAAAGCCCTGCCGGTCGTTGCCGGCACATCCCCAGACATCACTGAGAGCAGTGATGATTTGCCGGCGCCGTTGGGTCCCACCAGCGCTAACACTTCACCCGGGAAAACCTGGAGTGAGACGTTCTTGAGAATCGCCCGGCCATCGAGCGCCAAGCCCACCGAGGTGAGTTCGATGAGTGGTGCGGGTGTCGTCATTAGGCCCACCCACCGCTGCGTCGACGCTGCTGATACAGCAAACCGAAGAAGAACGGCCCGCCCACCAGCGCGGTGAGCATCCCGATCGGCAGATCGGCACCCTGAACAATCGTGCGGGTGAGCAAATCGGCGATTGCCAGAAGAGCACCGCCACCCACCGCGCTGGCGATGAGCAAACCACGATGCGAGGGACCCAAAGCCATGCGAATGATGTGGGGAACCACCAGTCCGACAAACGCGATGATGCCGGCAAAAGCTACGGCCACGCCGGTGAGAAGAGCAACCAAAACGATGGCAATGATGCGCAGCTGTTCCACATCAACACCTAGGTGTCGCGCATTGCGCTCACCCAGCGCGAGCAGATCCAATCGGTGGGCCATGAGCACGGCCAGGATGGTGCCCAACAGAAGAACAGGCATCACGATGAGCACTTCTGACCAGACGGACCCGGCGAGGGAGCCCAGCTGCCAGAAGACAATCTGCTCCCGGCTGGCGGTATCCGCGAGAAACAACACAAACGCAAGCCCCGCCTGGGCGAAAGCATTGATAGCAATACCGGTCAGCAACAACGTCACCACTTCGGTCCGCCCACCGGCTCGCGCCACGGCGTAGACCAAAAGCGTCGCACCTAACCCGCCGAGAAAAGCAAGCAGGGCTACCCCTCCTCCTGCCGCGGAGATTCCAAAAACAATCGCGGTGGACGCACCCAGTGCTGCTCCCGAGGAAACGCCGACCACTCCTGGCTCGGCGAGAGGGTTACCAAAGACGGCCTGCATGAGTGCTCCCGCCACCGCGAGTGCCGCACCCACGGAGAGTGCCATCACAATGCGCGGAAACCGCACCACTTCGAGGGTTGCGGAGACCACGGGATCCGTGGGCGCGAGCGAAGTGGGAATACCCATCCAGCTGAGGATGGACCCGACAACATCACCCGGTGAGACATCGAGTTGACCCATCACGGCAGAAATCATCACCGCAAGGATGAGCACCGCTACCAGTGACAGCGACAAAACAATCGAGCGAAAGCGGGGGCGCCGCCCTGCAGGAGGTGGGACGCTCACGGAACCCGATTCAACCACTCGGGGGTGCCAAACTTCTCCTCCACGAGCTGCGCGACGCGATCCTGCTCCTCCGCAGTGACGTCACCGGGAGTCAATCCATAGAGGGACTGGAAGGTCCCCACGAGGTGCTCTTCGATGTCCTGCTTGGCCAATCCCGTATGTGCCTTCAACGGGTCGACCCGCTTGTTTGCCGAGGCGACACCTTTGTCTGACATCTTCTCGCGCCCAATTCGCAGCACTTCGACCATTTTGTCGCCATCCATGTCATACGACATGGTGACGTGATGCAGCACGGCCCCACTGCCGAGGCGTTTCTGGGCGGCCCCGCCAATTTTCCCCTCCGGGCTGGTGATGTCATTCAACGGTTGGTAGCTGGCGTCAATTCCCAGTGCTCGCAGCGCCTGAATCACCCAGTCATCAAGAAAAGCGTAGGAATCTTGAAAGCTCATTCCCGCCACAAGCTCACTCGGCGCGTAGAGAGAATACGTAATGGCGGTTCCCAACTCCATAAACATCGCCCCACCACCGCTGACTCGGCGAACGACCTCCATGCCGTGCGCCCTCGCGTTATCGAGGTCGACTTCGTTCGCCAGTGATTGAAAACTGCCAATAACCACCGCGGGTGCTGCCCATTCCCAGAGGCGAAGCGTGGGACCCCGTCGCCCGGCGCCCACTTCCTCGGCGAGCACCTGATCAAGGGCCATCTGCGCCACCGGCGCCAGAGGTTGGGGCGCTAGGTAGGACCACTGGTAATCCTGAAAGCCGGTGGCGCCCGTCAGCGCGCGACGAACAACGGTCCCAATAGCCTCTGGTGAAAACCCCATCATCACCACATCAGAAGAGAGTGCGCTGCGCACTGCGGCAGCAATGTCATCGGAACTACTGCCCACCGGTAACCCAACAAGCGCCTGGTTGATTAGCTCCAGCGCCTCATCGGGTTCTAAGAAAAAATCGCCCGCGACCTGGGCCCGGGAAATGCGCTGTTGGTCAACGTCGAGGTCGACGACAACGAGCTTTCCCCCCGGGACCTTGTATTTGGCGTGCACTTTTCCAGCCTACGCGTTTGCTCCCTGGAGCCTGCCTTCAAGCCAGGTGAGTAGATCTGCACGCACCTCTGCGCGATTTGTCTCGTTGAACACCTCGTGACGGGCCTGGTCATAAACCTGCACTTCGACATCCCGCGCCCCTGCTGCGACGTAAGCCTCGGCAAGCTTGGCCACACTCTTCTCTCCACCGAGGGAATCGTCAGACCCAATCATGATCAACAGGGGAATGTCGGTATCCAGCTTCTTTGGCCTACCGATGAGGCGTGCCGCATCGACGGGCCCAAACAACTTCATGGTGTTGGCGACAAAGGTCAGCGGGTCATCCCGCCACGCTTCATGAACGGCAACGTCACGAGAAAGCCATTCGGCACCGATGTCTCCCAGGTGCTGGTGACGCGCGTTGAGATCGCCGGCATTCATGAACCCGGGCCAGCGATAGGCGGTGCCCGTGAGAATCATGCCGTCGTAGTCGGCTGCCCCACCCCGGTTGAGAATCATCTGTCCCATGATCGAGCCCCAGCTGTGGCCGAGGAAGAACAGTGGTTGATCGGGTCGTGCCTCACGAATCACCTGGGTGAAGTCACGCACCGCGCGCAGGGTTGCCGGCATTCCGCCAGGCCCCAGCTTGCCGAGCTTGCTGTGGTCTCCACCCCACTGCTCGAGGCCACTCGCACCGTGGCCCCGGTGGTCATCAGCCCACACTTCGATTCCCGCCTGGGTGAGAAACTCCACCAGCTCGCCGTAGCGCTGTGCATGCTCGCCGAGGCCATGAGCTAACTGAACAATGGCGCGCGGTTCACCCCGAGGCGACCAACGGTAGTAGTGAATCGTCACCCCGGAGGCGTCGATGTAGACGTCTTTACTGCCCTTTACAGAAGCCATGCTCACATCGTAGGCGAGCAGCGAGGGGGTTCCTAGCCTGGTTCCCCCAGCAGGTCGTGGGCGACCGTAGCGTGCACAGCCTCTGTGTCACTCGGGTGGTAGACACCCGCCAACACGTCGCGCTGCAATCGGCTGAGTTCGTGAGAGCGTCGGTAGGCCCCGCCGCCCACAACCCGCATTGCCCGATCCACCACACTCCGCGCGGTCTCCACGCTGTGGTGTTTGAGCCCCGAGAGCAGCCGGAACCACTCGGTGGGTGTGGCCTGACCCGAATCAACGATCCCGGTGTAGTGGGCAAGCTGTGGGCCAAGAGCATCAACAGCCATCGCCATATCCGCAAGTTGCCAGCGAATATCAGGGTCATCACTCACTCGCTGGCCCGGGTCAAAAGCGGAGGTTTTTTCTTTGACCCCGGCAACCGCCAACGCGAGTGCCCGGTCGGCAATGCCCGCGTAAACAGCTGATACCAAGGGCAAAAAGTTTTGGAAGACCCCCGCCGTAAAGGGATCCCCGCTTTCGCCGACGGGAATCACCCGAACCACACGGTCGTCTCGAACAACAACATCCTGGAGCGTCGTGGTGTAGCTCTGGGTGGCTCGCATTCCCAGGGTGTCCCAGTCGGGAGTGTTGGACCATCCCGGTGTTGCTCGGTCAATAAACCCGTGCACGATGGTGTCACCATGGCGGCCCAACAGGGAAAGTTTCGTCCACGCGGGTGAGAGCGACACAAAGATCTTGGTCCCCGTAAAGGCGTATCCCTCGGGGGTCTTCGAAACCACCGTGGTGGAATCTGCCAGCACCCGTGCGTTTCCCCGCTCACTGACTCCGAAAGCAAAGACCTCCCCCGCATGACCCGCGTCAAGAATCCATTGGAATTCAGTGAACCCCTGCGCCACCATGTCTCTGGCAACACCCATCCAGGTCAGGTGCATCCCCACGCCCAGGGCTGTCGCGGGCGCATGGGCAGCGAGCAGCCGCTGGTCTGCGACGGTGTCCGAGAGACCGCGAGGCGCCAGGTATCCCAAGGCTTTCAGCTGCGCTAAATCTTCGGTGAAAAACTCGTTGCGCTCGTCATACCCGGGGGCACGGGAGCGAATCGCGCGGAGCGTGTCACCATCCAACAGGGACGAAGCGCTGGCTGCAGGGGCGGCTTTCACCTTTTTAGGCTAGCTCGACCCCGCTGGGAAGCGGAAACACCAAAGCGGGGTGACGCAGAGTCAGTTGGAAAGCTTGACCTACCGAAGGCAAGAAGGGCGCAGCGATACGGGCTCGCACTCGCTCTTTTTGGCCTTCCATGTCGAACTCCACGAGCGCGTCATGGCCCGCATAGGAGACCCCCCGCACGGTCGCCGGTATCCCCGAGGAGCCAGGAGCCAGCCATTCGGGGCGGACGACCACTCTCACATCTTCACCATCCACGGGTTGGTAACCCTGCGCGGTGGCTGCCACCTCACCGAGCGCACACACCACATGACCCGAACACCCCGGACGATTGTCACCAGGCTCACAAAAATCTGCTGCCCCGCACTGCTCACACTGCAGGGTTCCGTGCCTCCACACTCCGGCGAGCTCGACGGTGTCTCCCACAAACGACGCCACCCACGGCGTTGCCGGGGATTCATAGACCTCGACGGGGGTGCCCACTTGGACGATCCGACCGCCATCCATCACAACCACGACATCGGCTAGGTCGAGGGCTTCCTCTCGATCGTGCGTCACCAGCACCGCCGTCGTTTCTTCCTCGCGCAAAATACGCGCGACATCCCGGGCCAAGGTGTGACGCAAAACGCTATCGAGTGCCCCGTAGGGCTCATCCAGCAGAAGCACATCGGGCGAGGGCGCGAGTGCCCGGGCCAAAGCAACCCTTTGGGCCTGCCCTCCTGAGAGTTGACCCGGTGAGCGGTCCAGAAAACCCCCCAGGCCAACCAACGCCGCCAACTCTTCGACCCGCTCATTGCGCCGGCGTCCTTTGCGCAGACCAAATCCAATGTTGTCGCGCACACTCAGGTGCGGAAAAAGCGAAGCCTCTTGGGGCACCCAGCCGATTCCTCGCTGCTCTGGGGGCACACGTTTACCAGAACGCGACAGCTCACGGTTTCCCGCGGTAATGACACCCTCATCGATTCCGAGCAAACCGGCAATAGCCATGAGCAAGCTGGTTTTGCCACACCCGGAAGGGCCCAGAATCGCCACCAAAGAACCGGAGGGAATTTCTAGGGATACATCTTTCAGAGCGGTCCGCGACCCATAGGTCAGACCGACATTGTGAACGCCAAGAGTTGTCATAACTCCTCCTTAGCGGTCCGTCTGACACCAGAGAGAATCATGGCAGGTATTGCTGCCACCAAAACGAGAATGGCGGCATACGGGGCAGCACCAGCAAATTCCCCTGCCGATGTTCTACTCCACAGCTCCGTCGCCAACGTGTTCACTCCTGTCGGCCGCAACAGGAGAGTAGCCGGCAACTCCTTCATCGTTGCAATCGCCACCAGCAGGGCGCCAATCCCCAAGCCGGGTAGGGCCAGTGGCAATGTCACCCGCGCCCACGCGCTGAAAGGCCTGGCACCCAGTGTTCGCGCCACATTGACGAGATCCGGGGACACCCCTTCAATGCTCGAGCGCGCTGTGCCCAGCGCTTTGGGCATAAACAACACGGCGTAAGCAAACACCAGCACAGCGGTCGTTTGATAGAGCGGGGGTAGCACCGCGAGGCTGAAGAAAACCAAAGACAACCCGACCACGATCCCGGGCAAAGCGTGAGGCAGGTAACCCAGGGTCTCTAGTGACCCCACCCCTCTACCGGAGTATCGAGCCGCTAAGGCCGCCAAGGGAAGAGCGATGACGAGCGCTACCAAGGCTGCCAGCGCCGACACCGCGATTGTTGCCCCCGTCGCAAGCCCTAAACGCGAGAAGTCAATTTCGCGCAGCGTCTGCGCCTCCAGCAACCGCGCACCAAGACCCGCAAGAGGCGCCACAACGCCAACAAGTGGGGGTGCCAGCACTATCAGCAGAGCCAGCGTGCGAGTAACGACGCCTACGGGCTCTCTCGTGGCAAGCTTCGCTCGGCTTGTGACCACTTGGCCCCGAGCGCTCCGCTCGGCGGCCACAACCACGAGGGCTATCACGACCAAAAGTAGGGCCAAAATGGCCGCCTGCGAGCGATCGAAGCTCGCTGCAAAGGACTGCTGAATCCCCCAGGTGAGAGTTTCAAAACGCAACATGGCGACCAAGCCGAAGTCGCTCAAAGTGTAGAGAAAGACCAGCAGCGCTCCTGCCACCGCAGCCGGTCGCACTTGTGGCCAGGTGACATCAACGAACGCTCTTAACGGCCCGAGCCCTAGTGTGCGGGCAACCGCTTCGCCCTCCGCCGAGGTACCGCGCAGAGCGGCCGCCACAGGAAGGGTGACGTAGGGAACAGTTACCGCGGTCAACAACAACCAACTGGGCACGAAACCATTCAGCCCGGGGATGGCCACCAACCATCCGTAGGACGCCAAATAGGAAGGCACGGCCAGTGGCAAGGCTGAAATCAGCAGCAAAGATGCCGCAGCCCTGAACCGAACGCGACTCAGCAGTGCCGCGATCACGACCCCCAGGACGAGTGCCGACAACGCCACCGCCAAGCTCAAACCCAACGTGTTGACAGTGAGTTCTTGGACGCGCGGGCGCATCAACACGGTTGTGAATTGTGAGAGCGGCACATCTACAGCCCGCCACACGACATAGACCAGAGGGATCGAGACCAGCGAAACGCTCAGCAGTGATAACCCGACCAGCCAGCGTGGCGCCGCGCGAGCAGCTCTCGTTATCGTCACCGGTATGTCGCAGCTGCTAGAAAATCAGCCCGTAGGTGCGCAGCAACTCTTGTGTTGTCGCGATGGACCGCAAGTCCGAAAGGTCAAAGTCGCCGACCGCGAGCTCCGCGAGCTCGGGCAAACCTTCCGGAGCCCCAATGCCGGGAACTAACGGGTACTCAAACGTTGTGGTGACGAAATATTCCTGCGCTTGGTCCGAGACCAGGAACTCCACGAGGCTGGAGGCATCCAGATCGCTGCTCTGGGCCTGCAAGATAGCTGCCCCGGTAACGTTGACGATGGCCGCGGGGTCTCCGGCGGGCAAGAAATACAGTTGAGCCCGCATTTGGTCACCGCCGCGCTCACTGGCCATCCGATACCAGTAGTAGTGATTGATCAGACCGAGGGATACTTCCCCGGCGTCAACGGCTTCCAAGATGGCACTGTTCTTGTCGTATTTCTGCGGGTCACTCATCACGAGACCTGAAACCCACTGATCAGCCGCTGATTCGCCGCGGATCACCCGGTAGGCAGTCACGAACGATTGGAAGCTAGCGTTCGCCGGAGCGACGCCGATCTTGCCCGACCATTTCGGCGACACAATGTCGTCAACGTCGGTAGGCAGGTCCTCCAGCGCCACTGTCTCCGAATCGTAGGCGATGACTCGTGCCCGACCGGTTACCCCAACCCAGCTGTTATCGCGAGACGAGTACTCGGGGTCAACACGGGAGGTGATGCTCTCGGGAAGTTCTGCCAAGAGACCTGCATCGCTCAGGGCGCCCAGCGCGCCCGCGTCCTGGGAGAGGAATACCGCAGCCGGGCTCTGCTCGCCTTCTTCCAAAACCTGCGCAGCAAGCTCCGAGGTTCCGGCGTAGCGAATGTCTACTTCGATGCCTGTTTGTTCGGTGAACACATCGATGATCGGCTGGACAAGACTCTCCGCCCGGCCGGAGTACAAGATGACGTAGTCATCAGAACCCGCGACAACCGCGATGTCCTCGGATTCTGCGCTCACTTCCGGTTCTGTCTCCGACACCCCGGCAGGTTCAGCTTCCGCGACGCAACCCGACACTGTGAGCACAAGCCCAGCAAGCACAATGGTCGTTTTTGAGCGCGCGCGAAAAGACATTTCTCTCCTAACGAGACGACACAGCGGGTGCCTTTAACCGCTGAAGGAATTACTTGTCAAAGTACCTCAGCCGCCCACCCTTGGCAAGGAAAATCTTTAGCGCGAGCGCAATTCGGCCAGCACGTTTTCGAGCTGGTCGATACCCCAATCAAGGTCTTTCTTTGAGACCACAATGGGGGGTGCCAAACGGATAGTGGACCCGTGGGTGTCTTTTGCGAGCACGCCCTTATGCATCAGGGCCTCACACACTTCACGTCCCGTTGCGAGACTCGGGTCAACGTCGATACCCGCCCACAAACCGACTCCGCGCACAGCGAGAATGCCCTTGCCCACGAGTGCCTCCAGGCGCTTGTGGAGGTGCTTGCCGAGCTTGGCCGAACGCTTTTGCATGTCACCTTTGGCGAGCATTCTCACCACGGCAAGACCCACGGCAGCCGCCAACGGGTTGCCACCAAAAGTGGACCCGTGCTCACCGGGTTTGAGGACACCCATCACGTCTTTGCGGCCCACAACCGCGCTGACAGGGACAATTCCGCCGCCGAGTGCTTTACCGAGAATGAACATATCCGGCACCACTTTTTCGTTCTGGCACTGAACTGTTGCTCCCGTCCGGCCGAGGCCCGATTGGATTTCATCCGCGATCATCAAGACATTGTTTTTCTTAGTTGTAGCCCGAACCTTCTTGAGGTAGCCCTTGGGAGGAACGATGATGCCGGCTTCCCCCTGAATGGGCTCGATCAACACGGCAACCGTGTTCTCATCGATTTCCTTCTCCAACGCGTCGGCATCGCCGTAGGGGACACTCACGAAGCCGGGAGTGAAAGGACCAAAGTCTTTGCGCGAGCTGTCATCGGTCGAGAAGCTCACGATCGAGATGGTTCGACCGTGGAAGTTTTCCTTAGCCACGATGATTTTTGCTTTGTTGGCTGCCACGCCCTTCACCCGGTAGCCCCATGCACGAGCCACCTTTACGGCGCTTTCTACGGCCTCCGCGCCGGTGTTCATGGGCAGGACCATGTCCATTCCCAGCAGCGCCGCAAGCTCTTGAGCGAAGGGACCGAGTTGGTTGTGGGAAAAGGCGCGAGACGTCAGTGTGACATTGCGCAACTGCTTTTTCGTTGCCCGGAGAAGAGTGGGGTTCCCATGACCAAAATTGACCGCGGAATACGCTGCGAGACAGTCGAGATATTTTTTGCCCTCGACGTCGGTGACCCACGCGCCTTTGGCGCTTCTTGCCACAACGGGAAGTGGGTTGTAATTGCGGGTAAGGGACTCGCGCTCGGTGTCGAGCGCTATCGAGGTCGCCGTGGGTGTCATGATGACCGCAATTCTAAAGTGCAGCACTTCACGCCGCCTCCGCCGAGCAGCAGCTCGGAGAGGTCGACCCCGATGGGGTTGTAGCCGCGTTCCCGGAGGTCGCGGGCAAACGTCACGGCCTTCTCGGCGATAACGACATTGTGACCGTCGCTGAAAGAGTTCAGCCCGAGGATTGCTGCATCCTCTTCCGTGGCAATAATTGCGTCGGGGTAACGCGTGCGCAGGATCGCCAGTGACGCCTCGTCGAAAGCACTAGGCAAATACGCGATGGTGTCTGAATCAATGACGGCCAGAGCCGTGTCCAAGTGGTAAAAACTGGGATTCACGAGTTGCAGAGAAATCACGTCGCGGTTGTACACCCGAGCAATTTCCTGATGACTGGAGGTGTCACTGCGGAAACCCGAAGCAGCGAGAATCACGTCGCCGACGAGGAGGAAATCTCCCTCGCCCTCGTTGGTTTCTTCAGGCTCAGCCACTTCGTACCCATTGGCAGCAAACCACTCCATGTAGGCAGGCCCCTCAGGCTGGCGTTCGGGGTAATGGAATTTTGCCCCGTAGGCGATGCCATCGAGAACAAACCCACCGTTGGCGGCGTACACCATGTCCGGTAGGCCGGGGATGGGGTCGATGAGGTTGATGGTGAAGCCGAGGTCACGGTAGGTCTCGTACAGCACCGTCCACTGCTTGAGTGCCAGGGAAGTATCGGTGGGATCTTCCGGGTGCATCCACGGGTTGATCCGATAGCTCACGGTGAAGTACTCCGGGCGACACATCAGGATGGTCGGTGTTTGCTTCGGCTGAGTCGTTGCCGACGAGGAGGAATCAATCAACGCGTTTGTCATACAGACATCATCTCACGCAGATAACGCTCATATTTCTTTTTTCTACGCCTGTATCTTGCGAAATATTACACTCCTACGCACCAAACCAGCGTAGACTGACTTCATGGATGCTGTTGACTCACGGATCATTGCGGAGCTACGCCACAATTCTCGTGCCAACTACGCCGATATTGGCGCGCTGGTGGGACTCTCACCCTCTGCGGTGAAACGCCGCGTTGACAAACTTGTCGCGCAAGGAATCATCCGGTCTTTCACCATCGTTGTTGACCCCGCCGTGGAGGGAATGGCCGTCGAGGCGTACATTGAACTTTTCTGTCAGGGGACGGTGTCTCCCCCGGAGCTAGAGCGAATCCTTTCTCACATTCCGGAGGTGGTGGGGGCGGGAACTGTCAGCGGTGACGCCGATGCGATTGTCCAAATGCGCGCCAAAGACATTGCGTCCTTGGAGCGAGCAATCGAGCGCGTGCGCTCGGCCCCGAACGTGAACCACTCAAAAAGCTCGATTGTGCTCTCGCGCTTGGTCCACACTGTCGGTGGCTAAATTGCGATGCTCTCCATACGAGCGTCTGGTGCTCCAAAACGGTGCGCGGTCAACGAGACTGCTTGCTCTTTCACGAAGGGCAAAATCTCCACTCTTCCGCTCTCGGTGACCTCGTCTCCATAGATCGCTACCTCGGGCGCCCCGTCCAGAGCAACGGCCAGCCCGTCCGTCCGTCCACCCAACAGCCGAACTCGCTCGGGCAGGTCTCCGGCTACCCGGCTGGCGAAAGCCCGCTCTGGCTCCACAACGTAGTGTCCGAGCGTGCCCAGGTGTGCGGGGGCATTGCGCAAAAGCGTCATGAGGTCGTCCGGGAGATCATCGGCGGAAGAAATGTTGAACGTGGCCCCTGCCCGCAAGCCCGCGAGGATGACCCGCACCACATCGGACAGCGGAGAAAATCCCGACAGGCGAAGCGTGACCTCGCCCGCGTGATAGCGAAACACGTTGCGCTCGACACCGACCCCGCTGGGATCCTTCGAAGCGGCGTATTCGTCCCTCCACGCCACGTGATCGCTGGCCAAAGCGCGGCTCAAGGAAATTCCGGTGTCCGATTCCTCCGTCACGAGCTCCGCCACAGACGCTAGATAGGGGTCAATTGCCGTCACAGGAACAGAGGCCACGGCCGGCTTCGAACGCCAGGAACCCAACCCGAACAGGTAGTTGGGGCCGCCCGCTTTCGCACCAGCTCCCACGCTGGATTTCTTCCAGCCGCCAAAGGGTTGACGGCGAACAATCGCACCGGTGATCCCACGGTTCACGTAACAGTTTCCCGCCTGAACACGATCGAGCCAGAAGCGAACCTCTTGCGGATCCAACGAGTGGATGCCCGCGGTGAGCCCGTAATCACTGCCGTTTTGCAGAGCAATGGCCTCTTTGAGTGTGCGGGCCGACATAATGCCGAGCACTGGCCCGAAGTACTCCGTTTGGTGGAATTCGCTGCCAGAAACAACGCCTTCTCGAATGCCCGGAGACCACAAGCGGCCGGACTCATCGCGTTGTTCCGGTTCAACAACCCACGACTCCCCAGGGCCCAGATTCGTCAGGCCTGACCGAAGTTTTCCCCCGGGAGGCTCGATCACAGGGCCCATCACCGATTCCGGATCGTCTGGATACCCCACGCGCAACGTTGTCACGGCATCCACCAGCTGGCGCCGGAAACGCTCAGACTTGGCGACGGAGCCCACCAGAATCACCACACTGGCAGCGGAACATTTCTGGCCAGCGTGCCCGAAGGCACTTTTCACCAAGTCGGCTACGGCCAAATCAAAGTCAGCGCTAGGCGTGACAATCAAGGAGTTCTTGCCACTGGTTTCGGCAAGAAGCGGAAGATCGGCTCGCCACGAGCGGAACAATTTCGCTGTTTCGAACGCGCCGGTGAGAATCAGACGGTCTACACCCGGGTGAGAAATCAGGCCACGCCCGATCTGGCCTTCCTCCATGTCGATCAGCTGCAAAACATCCTGAGGAACACCAGCGGCCCACAAGGCTTCGACCATCACGGCACCACAGCGGCGGACTTGAGGCGCTGGCTTAATGGCGACAGCGCTGCCGGCGGCAAGCGCTGACAGGACCGAACCAGCGGGGATGGCAACGGGGAAATTCCAGGGGGGAGTCACCAGTGTGAACTTTTCGGGCTGGAACCGAGCGCCATCGACCTCGTCGAGCTCCAGCGCCAAACTGGCGTAGTAGCGAGCAAAGTCGACCGCCTCGCTGACCTCGGGGTCCCCCTCAAGAAGGGTTTTTCCCGCTTCTTGCATCATCACCGCGAGTAGATCGCCGCGACTCTTGTTCAGCTCCTCCGCGGCCGCCAACAAAATTGCTGCGCGTTCGCGGGCGGACTTCTTACCCCAGGCTGCTCCCGCTTGTCGGCCCTTAGTTACCAGGTCGTCGACGGCTATTCCACCCTTAATGGGTCCGAGGCTCTCAGGGATTTCTCCTGCTGCGAGTGACTGAACACCCAGTTTTTGACCTTTCGCGCTGGCGGCCAGTTTTCGGATGCTCTCCGCCCACGCCCGGTTGGCGGCCAGTGATGGGTCAGTGTCTGGTTCGTTGTGGAACGGGTCTCCGGGCTTGATACCCGAGGCCTGATATTCCGATTGATTCTGGGTCCGTTGGTAGCGCGGCGTTTTCGCGGTGAGGCTCGACAGTGAGTCTCTGAACCGTTTCTCTTCACGAGCAAAGAGGTCGGCGTTATCCGAGAGGTCAAACACCGCGGACATGAAATTCTCTGGGCTGGCGTTCTCGTCGAGTCGGCGGACCAAATACCCCACCGCAGCATCAAACTCTTTGGGGTGCACCACAGGCGTGTAGAGCAGGAGCTTGCCCACGGTTTCTCGCACCGCATCCGCCTGGTTGGGGGCCATCCCGATCAGCATTTCAAAATCAACACCCGCAGCTACGCCCCGGCGATCCGCGAGCAGGTGGGCAAAAGCGACGTCGAAGAGGTTATGCCCAGCGACACCAATGCGGACCGCTTTGGTTCGCGTCGGGGTGAGGGAGTATTCCAACACCCGCTTGTAATTTGTGTCGCTTTCTTGTTTGGACGGCAGAACGGCCAGAGGCCAGTCATGAATGGCCGCATCCACCTGCTCCATCTGTAAGTTGGCGCCTTTCACCACGCGCACCTTCACGGGAGCGCCACCTCGTTTGAGGCGGTCTGCGGCAAAGGCTTGAATTCGCTTCATAGCGGCGAGCGCCTCGGGCAGGTACGCCTGAAGGACAATTCCCCCCGTGTACTGCGCGAGTGACGGGTGGGAGTAAACGCCTTCAAACACCTCGAGGGTCATGTCGAGGTCTTTGAATTCCTCCATGTCGAGGTTGATGAAAGTCGGCGGCGTGGTGGCAGCGGCCTGCTGGTACAGGGGAACCAACCGCTCCACCACGCGGTGCACGGTTTCATCGAAGGCCCACATCGAGAGTTGGCTGGAGACAGAAGAGACTTTGACCGAGACGTAGTCGACATCTGGCCGGGCAATCAGTGTTGACACCCCGGCAAGGCGCCGATCCGCTTCAGCGTCGCCGAGCACGGCCTCACCGAGAAGGTTGATGTTGAGTCGGTCGCCTTTTCGGGTGAGACGCTTCAACGACCGCGTCAAACTCGCGTCACTGGCGTCGATGATCAGGTGGCCAATCAGAGTTTTGAGCGCCCAGCGGGCAATGGGGACAACAATCGTGGGGAAAATTGGCGCAAAGAAACCGCCCACCTTGATGAGAAAGGTCAGAATGCCCGGCAAAAAGCCCGGAACATCGCGGGAAAGCTCCCGAAAGTTTCTCCCAGCAACGCGCAGGTCTTCTGGTCGCGCTACGCGGTCGACAAATCCCAGCGCAAACGCGGGCCCTTTCGGGTCTTTGAGCACGCCGGCCAGCCTCTCGGATGAGGCGTCAGGCCGGCGGTGGAGGGCTTGGGCGCGATCGAGCCACGTGCGAACTAAGGCCACCGACTCGTCGGCAAGTTTTTGAGCGCCGGCAACCCCGGTGGGCTTCGTCTTTTCGTTCGCTGGTGTCGTGATCAGAGAGGGCATGGGGGCTAGCGTACGCCCAACCTCACTGGGAATGCATCTCCGCCCCAACTCCCGGAATACGCCGCTAAATACCAGCGCTTCTCAGGGAGCCGGGGTGGGTTTTTTAGCTATCCAGGAACCGAGGACCCATCTGACCAAAGCCGCCCAGATCCCCAATTCCGTCGAAGGCGGAAGCAACCAGAATGACCCAGCCAACCAGCGCCAAGATGCCGAGCAAAATAAAGGCAGAGCTCACGGCCACCGCAACTTTTGCGGGCACGTTAGAAACCCCTGCGTTCTTCGACCACACCCATCCGATGATTCCAAGGATTAGTGCGGGGATTTGAGTGAAAAAGGCCAGCACAAGTGCCACGATGCCCAGTGTCTTTCCGGGGTAATCGTCGTAGGGCCCGGGAGGGGTCGCCGGGTCAGCGGCGGCAGCGTGGTCAACGGCGGCAACCGGAGCGGTTTCTTTAGCCATGATGGTCTCCTTATGAGTGGCTCAATATGTGTCTCCAGAGTAAGTCTGAAGGCTATGGCCCGCCTTGGGAAAATCTATGAACAAGCTAGATGTGCTGAAGGGGCCCGCAAACCCGCCAGAATAGAAACATGAAAATCGGCATTCTCACGAGCGGCGGCGACGCCCCCGGGCTCAACGCTGTTATCCGGGCTGCAGTTCTGAAGGGGACCCGCGTCCACGGGCACGAATTTGTGGGCTTTATCGGGGGCTATAAAGGCCTATGCGAGCCAAACATCATGCCCCTGACCCGCCACGAAGTGAAGGGGATTTCGCAAAAGGGAGGCACCATTCTTGGCACCTCTCGCACCAACCCTTTTGAACACGGTGGCGTCGAGCGGGTCAACGAGGTTCTCGCCGAACACAACATCGATGCCATCATCGCCATCGGTGGTGAGGGAAGCTTGGCTGCCGCGAAAGAGCTATCGGATAGGGGTGTCCCGATTGTCGGCGTCCCGAAGACTGTCGATAACGACCTGAACGGCACGGATTTCACCTTCGGTTTTGACACCGCCATCAGTATTGCGACCGAGGCGATGGACCGCCTGCGCACGACCGGTGATTCACACTCTCGCTGCATGGTCGCCGAGGTCATGGGGCGCCACGTGGGGTGGATCGCGCTCCACTCGGGGATGGCCGCAGGTGCCCACGCCATTTTGATTCCCGAAAGAAAAACAACGATGGATGAAATTGTGCGATGGGTGCAATCGGCCTCTGACCGTGGGCGGGCGCCTCTCGTCGTCGTCGCAGAAGGTTTCGCCCTGGACACCATGGATGACGCGCACTCCGAACGAGGACTCGACGCTTTTGGCCGCCCCCGCCTTGGCGGTATTGGAGAGATGCTTGCTCCCATGATCGAAGAGGCCACCGGAATCGAAACCCGGGCAACGACCTTGGGTCACATTCAGCGCGGCGGAACCCCCAGTGCCTTCGACCGGGTGCTCGCCACGCGGTTTGGCATGAGCGTGATCAATATGGTTAACGACCACGAATGGGGTCACATGGTGGCGCTACGAGGAACCGAAATTATTCGCGTCGACTTTCTCGACGCCCTCGGTGACTTGAAAACTGTGCCCGAAGACCGTTACGAAGCGGCAGCGATGCTCTTTGGCTAATCACACATCCGGGTGGTGGATTTCCGGGGCCGGCTCACAACCGCTGTCGGTGGCGCTGCGCTCGGACATTTCGCCCTCCGAACTCGGTGAGGGCACAGTAGACATCGCGGTCGAGTATTCGGCGGTCAACTACAAAGACGCGCTCGCTCTTCAAGGCTCCCCGCGTGTCGCCAAAACAAGCCCGCTTATTCCCGGAATCGATGCCGTCGGGACGGTTACCTCCTGCGCAGACGGACTCTTTGCAACGGGAGATTCTGTGATTCTGACCGGGTGGGGATATGGTGAGCAACGCCACGGCGGGCTCGCCACTAGCCTGCGCGCAGAATCCCAACACCTCATCGCACTCCCTCCAGGGTTGAGCAGCGTGCAGGCAGCGACGCTCGGAACAGCAGGCTTCACGGCGGCACTCGCCGTGGCGAAACTCCAGGGTGCCGGCGTCACCCCAGGGGCCGGCGATCTGCCGATAGCCGTCACCGGCGCCGCAGGCGCGGTCGGCTCTTGTGCCGTTTACCTTCTCGCCCAAGCAGGCTTCACGGTGACCGCCATTACGGGAAGAACAGATGAAGCGGACTACTTACGAAGCCTCGGTGCGCACTCCGTTGTGTCGCGTCAAGAAATATTGACACTCGCCGGTAAACCCCTGGCGAAGGAACAGTTCGCCGGGGTGCTCGATCAGGCCGGCGGGACGTTGCTCGCGACGGTCTTGTCACTGCTCGCGGCCGACGGCGTCGCCGTGGCCGCGGGTCTTGCCGGGGGATCCGACCTTCCCACCACGGTCATGCCGTTCATTCTGCGCGGGGTCAGCCTTCTCGGCGTGAACTCCGTTACCCAACCGTCGGTCGCTCGAGCGGAAGCTTGGGACCTGTGGGCGACGCACGCTAATGGCTTCCCGTGGGACTCCGTGACGAACATGATTCCTCTGGCCGAGGCTCGAGAGATTGCACCCACCGTAATTGCTGGCGCAACACGCGGTCGCGTGGTGGTCGACGTCAACGCCTAGTCGTCGCTGGTAACCGCCCACAAAATGGCGGCAACCGACGCCACCGCTCCCAGGGCGATGCCCAGTAGCCATCTCCCGGGATTACGGTCGTAAGAAGTAGACACCCAATGGATGGCCTGCTTGCTCAACTCTTTCGGGCTGACGCGGTGTTCGATCTCATCCAAGGTTGCGCCCAGGTCATCTCGCGTCACGGTAACGAAATCCCGAACCTCGCGGCGCGACATCACTTCTCCCCTCGGAGGACACTGATGTCTGCTCGGATGCTCTCAATAGTCTCATTGGGCTTTGGGCTCTTGGCGCGCGAAATCACGGCGGCTCCTACCCCTGCGACCACCACCGCGAGGACCAAGACCGCTCCGGCGCTGATCAACGCTGCCGCCCACAGCGGCACCAACAACGCCAGGGCAAAAACCGCCGCGAAAACCAGGAGGAGGAGGGCGAAGATAACCAGCGAAACGCTGATGGCAAAAAGCCCAATTCCTATTCCCGCTGCTTTGAGCTTCGCCGCAAGTTCCGCTTTGAGCAGTTCGATCTCGGCGCGCACCAACTGAACGACGAGGTGCGGAACGTCGGTAAGCAGCGACAAGAAAGGTTTCTTTTTCGCCGATTGACGAGCGGAGGATGAAGCCATGGAGAAAGCCTAGGAGGCGTCAGGCTTGGGAGCCCGCGCTTCACGAACCTTCGAGGCAACGGTCTTAGCCGCCTGTGTCGCTTTCTCGGTGACGTCGGGAGCCTTATCCTTCACAAACTCTTCCACGGTGTGAACCTGGCGCTGAACTCGCGGGTCTTGCCAGACCTTCTCCGCACCCGCGCGAATCTGCTCGTAACGCTCGCGGCCCGCCCGAGTACCCAGCACGTACCCCAACACCAGCCCAAACACGAACAAAATTTTGCTTCTCATGGCGTCCTCCGATATGTATTCCAATTTTGGAATGTAAACCCTATGCCCCCAGATTAGCGCGGTTTTCCTGGTTTTACCAGATGGAGACTCGCTTCTCGGGCGCCAACCACAGTTGGTGGTCTTGCGTCACCCCGAAAGCTTCATAAAAGACATCGAGGTTTCGAGCGATCTGATTACAGCGGAACTCCGGGGGTGAATGTGGGTCAATGGCCAGAAGCCGAATCGCTTCTTCTTCGCGCACCGCGAGCTTCCACGACTGGGCCCAAGAGAGAAAGAACCTCTGGCCGGCCGACATCCCGTCGACCTCCGGGGGCTCAGCGCCCTCAAGGGACATGAGGTACGCCTTCCAGGCGATAGCCAAGCCGCCGAGGTCCCCGATGTTCTCACCAATGGTCAGCTCGCCGTTGACTCGATGGTCGGGCAACCCCTGGGGGGACAGTTCATTGAACTGCGTAATCAAATCCTTCGTGCGAAGCTCAAAAGCCTGGCGGTCTTCTTCGGTCCACCAGTTATGAAGCCGGCCGGTGCCGTCGAAACGCGATCCCTGATCGTCAAAACCATGGCCAATTTCGTGGCCAATCACCGCTCCAATGGCACCGTAGTTGGCCGCCGCATCACGGTTTGGGTCAAAGAACGGGTACTGCAAAATTGCCGCCGGGAAGACAATCTCGTTGAAACCAGGGTTGTAATAAGCATTGACGGTCTGAGGCGTCATGAACCACTCATTGCGATCCAGCGGCGCGCCAATTTTTGCCAGCTCCCGGGCAAATTCAAACTCGTTTCCCGCTTGAACATTCGCCAAAAGGTCCCCGGGGTCAATGTCCAGCCCGCTGTAATCTCGCCACTCATCGGGGTAGCCAATTTTGGGAACAAAGGTGTCGAGCTTTTCCAGGGCCTTCTTCTTTGTCTCTTCTCCCATCCAGGACAGTTCGGTGATGCTCGCCCGGTAAGCCTCGAGCAGCATGCGCACCAGTTCGTCCATCTGTGCTTTCGACTCCGGGGGAAAGTGCTTCTGGACATAAAGCTCGCCGACAGCTTCCCCCATGACCGATTCGACAAAGGAAACACCGCGTTTCCATCTTTTGCGCATGGTCGGGGTTCCCGAGAGTGTCGTGCCGAAAAAATCGAAGTGTGCTTGCACGAGTTCCTCGTGCAAATAGGGGGAGAACGTGGAAATCGCATTCCACAGCATCCAATCGCGCAGCTCATCGACACCAAGTTCTGACCACACCGCGTCCATGGACTCCACAAAGTCTGGTTGGCGAACCACAACTTCGTCGAACACTGGCGCCGTGATTCCCGCCGCATCTCGCCATTCCTCCAACGGGAAAGATGCCAGGGATGACGTCAAGGTCCCAGAGCTCCACACGTTATAGGTGGCCTCGGCATCCCGACATCGCACGTTATCCCAATGCTGACCGGCGATTCGAGTTTCCACCCTCATCACGCGTGCCGCTCGATCCGCTACCTCATCAAGCCCCACCAAACCAAAGACGCGCTCGAGATGAGCAACGAAGGCTTCCCTCAACGCTGCGTGCTCTGGTTCCCGGTAATAGGCCTCGTCCGGCAGGGAAATCCCACCCTGCTCAATAAACACGATGTAGCGCTCGGGATTGCCCGGATCGTTATCGATAAACAGTTGAAGAAACCCGTCGACTCCTTGTCGCTCGAGAGAGCCGAGCAAAACCGCTAGGGCCTGCCGGCCCTGCTGAGCGGTCTCGGAGATGGTCTCAAGAACCCTCAAGAGCGGGGCCACGCCCACTGCTTCAATGCGCTCCTCGTCCATAAAGCTTGCGTAAAGGTCTCGGACCTTCGCCTCCACCGATCCTGGCTGTGCCGAATCGGCGGCCTCGATGATCTCCCGAACAGCCTTTTCCGCTTCCTCCGCCAACAGGGTGAAAGCCCCGTAACGGGCTTTATCGTCGGGAATGGTGGACGACTCCAACCACCGCCCATTCATGTGGAGATACAGGTCATCCCCGGGGTGAAGGAGGTCGTTCCGTTCGGCGATTTCAATTCCGCTCTGCATCCACCAACCCTAATCTCGCCGCCCTAGCTGTTCCTGGTTGTAGCGTGTGCTTCGTGCGAATGGACAGTCTGGACCGGCGAATTTTCCACCTCGCGGTTCCCGCACTGGGAGCGTTGGTCGCGGAACCGCTGTTCCTGCTCACAGACACCGCCATGGTGGGTCATCTCGGTGCCGACGCGCTGGCTTCACTGGGTGTAGCGAGCACCATCATCACCACGCTGGTCGGTCTTTTGATTTTTCTTGCCTACGCCACCACCCCGCTAGTTGCGAGGCGCCTGGGCTCCGGCGATCGAACGGGAGCCCTCTCTGCCGGAATCGATGGAGTCTGGCTGGCTGCCGGGTTGGGTGTCTTTATCGGGGTAGCCGGCTACCTGCTGACCCCCGTGCTGATTGGCTTTTTCCCGGCAACCAGCACCGTCAGCACTGGAGCCGCTGCCTACGTCAGCATCTCCTGGTGGGGCCTGCCCGGCATGCTGATCGTGCTCGCTGCCACGGGGGTGTTGCGAGGACTCCAGGACACGAAAACGCCGCTCGTGGTCGCCATTGCTGGGTTTGGCGCTAACGCCGGCCTGAACGCGTTACTGATTTACGGCCTGGGCCTCGGACTCGAAGGGTCCGCCTGGGGGACGGTGATTGCCCAGTGGGGAATGGCCGCGGTGTTCACTCTCCTGATCCTGACCCAAGCCCGGACGCACAGGGCGCGACTGCTCCCCGGCCGCCTGGGCCTCGTTGAGGCTGCCCGGTCAGGATCCTGGCTACTGCTGCGCACACTGAGCTTACGAATTGCACTGGTCGCCACTGTTCTCGTGGCCACCGCCATGGGAACGAAAGAGCTTGCAGCGTGGCACATCGTGTTCACGCTGTTTTCCTTGTTGGCTTTAGCCCTCGACGCCCTAGCCATCGCAGGCCAAGCTCTGATTGGTCACGACCTGGGTGCGGGGAATCAGGCGGCTGTCCGGTTAGTCACCCACCGCCTCATCCGATGGGGGTTCCTTGCCGGTGGAGCCCTTGCGGCCCTGACCGGACTGCTCTCGCCTCTGATTCCCCTAATAATGACGTCCGACGATTCTCTGCGGTCAACGCTCTGGCCTGTCATTGTGCTGTTGGGGCTCACGCTTCCCTTGTCCGCTTTTGTTTTTGTTTTGGATGGTGTCCTCATTGGTGCCGGTGACGGGAAATACTTAGCCATCACGGGCCTTCTCAATGTCGCGATGTATGCGCCACTGCTGTGGCTCGCACCGCTCGTTGCGTTTGACCGCGACGGGGTCAACCTGGGTGGCCTCCTTGCTCTCGAGGCTGCCTTTGGAATCGGCTACATTGGGGCGAGGGCGTTGACCCTGGGGATGCGGTACCGAGGAGAGGC
>Ga0209652_1001180_pt1 | contig 21465 bp, 15 predicted proteins | sample SaaInl74LU_5_DNA_FD_184641 | JGI IMG/M metagenome (GOLD analysis project Ga0209652, IMG submission 184641) | Marine microbial communities from expanding oxygen minimum zones in the Saanich Inlet - ESP_74LU_5_DNA (SPAdes) (version 2) | ecosystem: Environmental > Aquatic > Marine > Intertidal zone... | reverse complement strand
CGGAGCTACTCCAGCACTTGCAGAATCTGAAGAGGCATATGTCCGTACACCATCACCAAACGATAAATTCAAATTTAGCTACACGGTCACACCACCTCCATCTTTTGCACCAGGAAACAAACCACTAAAGACTCACTTGGATGAAATTAATTTCTCAATTCCTGATGTTCGAGGATATACGCTTGGAGTTACCGTTGATCCTGTGCGCATCGCTTCAATCAAAGACTTTGGCACTCCTGAGGAAATAGCTGCAAAAGTAGTCACTGCAGAGGTGAATAGAGATGGTGTATTTCAAGTTACTCTTGCCAAGGATCCTGTGGAAGATAGTGCAGGTTGTTATGATATAGAGTACATATCTGATGGGAAAAGGGGTAAGAAGCGTTTTGCAACTAGAATTTACATCAAAGATGGCTTCTTGTATGTACTGACGGTGCAGAGTAAAGAAGCCGAGTTTGATGAAGCAAGGGAGAAAGAGGTGCAAGCTTGCATCAAGAGTTTTCGCCCTTTATGATTCGTTGAGCAAATGAATACTTCACAAAACAATCTACTAGAATAATGCAACTTATTTCAACTTTTTGAGTGATGTAGTGATAGTTTTGCTCATGAACGTTTTGAGCCGAGGCACAGCTTCTATCAAAGGATCTACTTTGCTTGCTGATTTCAGCTGTGGTCCGTACTTTGTCACTAGAGCGTTGAATAGTGTCGCAAACTTCATGCTCTTCTCTATTGATTTGCATTTGATCGGCGATAATAAGTCTATAATCTCATCAGCGATCCTTGCTATCACTACTCCAGACAGTGGAGGTCGTCGATTCAAGCATGTCGTCAACAACGGCATTGTATTATCAGTCCATTTCACTCCCCTAGAATCTGCGTCTGTTGGCAATAGCTTTTCCACGAAGTGGGCAATTGCTTGTGAAGATAGAGAATCTCTGCCAGCCCGAAGGACACGAGATATTAGCTCGCACTGAAAACGACTTGGTTCCCAATCTTCAGTTGCGTTCGTCAATGGTGGAACCATTGAAGGCACGAGAATAGCATCTACGCATTCCATTGGACGATCACGCGCTAGACTTACAATGAGAGACGTTAATGATCTTGACGCTGGTTTTTGTTGTTTCGCTTGAGCAGTTGTTGTGCCAACAGGGTTCATCTCTAGAACCAAAGGAAGTACGAACGCCTCCATTAAAGCTTTTGCTCTCAATGCGCCAGTCGCACTTGTTAGATATGATTTTACCAATGATGTCACAATCTCTTCATTCAGAGGAAACTTATTGTTTTGATCGCTCAATTCACATGAATTTGCAATTACATCTCCGCAGTGATTGATTCCAGCAGTTCCATTGATATCACTGTAACGATTGAGTAGTGTCACCAAAGTATCCGTGGCTTGGTTGATTATTTCTACCGACGAAAGTTCACCTGATGGTAAGCCTAGCAGTGTGGTTCTCAGCTCACACGACTCCTTGTCGAGTTCATCGATTGGTGATAACGCTTCTTTGTCAACTTCATTATTATCGGGTGTACTTCCAGTATCACTTGCGGCTCCTTCTGTTGCAAGTATATTACTACTATCTGTCTTATGAGGTGATGACAATGATTCTGAATCAGCAACTTCTTCAACAGTGTCCTCCATTTCTTGATCACTTTCAGTCGAAGACAAAGAAACGTCATCCATTGATTCATACTTTCGGCATAAGATGAGAAACTCCTGTGATGATTGAGATTTGGATTTCGTATGATTGCCCTCTTGAGAAGACCCACAGTCGTTACTCTTGCTATTTACATTGAGCTGTATAGTATCAGTTTCAGTTATGGATGAATATTTCGACCTGAATTCCAAAAGCCATCCCCACTCGTTGGCATGCCTCTTTTCCACTACAGATTTCGTCTCTGATAAAGGAGGCAAGCTCTGCTGACTTTTCTCCTTCACGTTCCTTTGTAGTAAATGCGCGTATTTTTGTCGTTTGTTGGTGATTGCACTTGTATTTAAAAGTGATTTGCGGTTCATTGTTGATTGTCGCAGTCGATCGCGTGTCCTTCTCTCCTGCTTGTCAATATCGACGACGCGATCAATTATTCGTAGAGATGTGTCTACGATGTCTCTATGGTAAATAGTATCGATGATAGACTTCAATTGAGATGGGCTGATGTCTTCATCACTGTTGTCTACGCAAGCAACAGAACGGATAGCATCATACGCCAACTCAAATACCAAGCACAGAATATCCTCTTCAGCCCGGTATGAAACGTCACTTGTTCCAAAATAAGTTTGCAATTCATTCCGCAAAAATTGAGTATGCTTGTTGTCGACATTGTTTCTGTCTTTTGCATACCGACTCTCAATAATGCGCTCCACAAAACGTAACATAGAATGGAGATTGTTGTTGATGGGTCGTCTCGCTCTTTTTCGCGGCTGTTCATAAACTACCTCTTCCTTGAGCAGATCTTTGAAGGAACCTAACGATGAAGCACTTCTATTACCACTGCACTCTGCTGATATTGCTACGAGGAGAGAATTGAGCTCGCAAGCAGGGAGGTGGGCCATGTTATTATTTCCGTCGACGGTGAAATCATTGCTTGTAGTCAGCAGAAGGGATAGGAAATCCCTGCGCTCGATAATGTGCTTCATTTGGGTGGATTCTTGCCGTTAATTGGCTGCTTCTCTACCGTCGCTGGATGCCACCGGAAGTACTGATCAATGAACCCGATTGCACAGCACCAGAGACGCAAGAAAAAAAAATGAAACTTTTTTTTTCGCCTGCACGCCGCCGCCGTCAAAATCGCTCCCTGCTTGTTCGACATTAGGCATTAGGCAACATAAACAATAACTATCTGACACTGAGAGAAACGGACGAAGAGTATTGTAATATATAATATCTTCATTACTGCTTTTTGATTAAGCTGACTGTCAAGGGAAAATGGTGAGTAATTTGCTTCTCTACTAGACCCGCTTGTCTGCGCACATTTGATGAATCATTATGGACATCACTGCAAAAATCTATCTCTCTTTTGAAACATATCCTTCACTAACATAACTCTACTCCTCCTCAAATCATCCTCTCTCCTCATGCAGTTATTCTTCTCCTTCTTCAAAACTCTCGTAGGCAAGGAAATTGCCGTCGAACTCAAAAATGACGTCGTCCTCACTGGAACACTCCACAGTGTCGATCAATACCTCAACATCAAATTAACAAATGTATCCGTGGTAAATGAAAATAGATACCCTCAATTGACGGCTCTAAAAAATTGCTTTATTCGGGGGAGTGTTGTCCGCTATGTGCAAATTAATCCTAGTGATGTGGATACGGAATTACTTCAGGATGCCACACGGAAAGAAAATTCACCGGAGGTAGCCAGTGCATGATAGTATATGTAGAGATATGATTCATAATGCAGTAGAAGAGGGGGTGCTTGATAGGAGGGACATAATGTTATTTCAAGTTTATAAACAATTTACAGTGAGAGGATTGTCAAGAAAAAAGGAAAGAAGAGCAGGAAAACTTTGGGTGGATGAAAAGTCATCTCATGAGAGAGTAAATCTGTTACAAAAATCAAACCCTAAAGTCAGTTTCAAGATTCGACAACCTGGAAAGGGAAAATGTGGTAGCCTTATTCATATCAATAACTGATCTCTAATCTTGCACCTCTACTCAAAATATTTTCTAATTTACTTCTCTTAAGGGTTTGTCGAGAAGATAATGATGCAGCAACGTTAACGTTTGACGCGCCAATATAGAACGCAAAAGCAATGATAGGTATGGTGCTGCCGCAATTGAAACCTCAGGATATCAAAGCTATACTGCATGCAGCAGATTATTCAATCATTCTATTCCATCATCCAGTGCGAGATCTTTCATCTCTCTTTTCTCTCTTCGCCTTTGCTCCCATACGCTCGCACCAAAAAAATGGAGGAGGCAGGAAAGATATAAGAATCTTCTGGTGCACCCGACCCATCAGATGATGATGATGATGTGCCTGATAAGTATAATGGTAGCACAGTACAAAGTGCGGAAGTAAGAAGTAGTGGCACCGTTGTGTTTAGATGGTAGTATGATGATCTGAATTAAAATGGGGAAGCTGCTGCTACGTTTGATGATCATTATTCCAGGCTTTGTGGCAGCGTTCACAGTTCCAAAGGCTCGAGTTGGAACAATCTCCAACGCAAACCTCTTCTATCAAAGACATCATCATCATAATCATGCTTCTCTACAACTTTTCAATGGAAAGCATGCCGCCGCTATCGCTCAGTCTACATCTGCGATTGTGACTCCATCTTTGGGTCCAACCCAACTTGCATCATCCTTCTCGACAGTTGTACTTGTAGCAACCATTCTCAAATTGTTGGGGCTGAAGTCTCAAGCAAGACGTATCATCGCCGCTGCTTCGCGCATGTCGGCTCAGCTTCTGGTGATAGGTGCCTCCCTAGCTCCCTTGTTTGCCTACACATCATCTTCACCGTGGAAACTTGCTGCATGGGTGACATTCATTGCAGCGATTGCATCTAAAGAAGCAGTATCACGTTCGCGATATACTTACAAGAAACAATTTTTAGATAGCTTCATATCAATACTGGGAGGTGTGGGCTTGACACTTCTCCATCTTGTGTCATTCGTTCTAGGCCGAGATAGCTCCTCAGCACAAATGAATGCACAGACAATCATTCCAATTGCAGGTATGTTATTTGGAAACGCTTTGACAGCAGCATCTCTGGCGAAGAAGGTACTTCTTCAGAACTTCTTGGAAGATTTTGATAGAGTAGAGCTTAGATTGTCACGTGGTGCATCATTTTGGGAGGCATCTCTGCCAGTGATAAGAGACGCCGTTGAGGCTGCACTGATGCCAACTGTTAATGCTATGGCAGCTACTGGTATCATCTTTTTACCTGGAATGATGACTGGACAGATACTTGGTGGTCAAAATCCTAATGCTGCTGCTTTATACCAGATAATGATTTACTTCGCAATTGGGGCGTCGTCTTGCCTTACTGCTATTCTGATGTCGTTACTTGTGTCAACTGGCGTCTATGACATCAAGCAGGAAAACGACAATGAAACGGTGGCAGCTAACAAAACTCTTCCGCTGCAAGAAATATCATTGCGAGTTGTGAGCAATCTTACACCTGCTGATGGAGAAACAGACACAGCGCTTGAAGTGAAAAATCTTACTTTGCAATCAACAAGTTTGACAATAAAGTCACTCATCATTGGCAAATGTTCTCGTGTTGGTGTTGTCGGACGGTCTGGTATTGGCAAGTCTCGCTTGCTACGTGCCCTTTCCAAGCTAGACGTTAGTAAGGATGGATCAATTTACTTGGATGGCAAATCTTCGTCGAGCATCCCAATCTCGAGCTGGAGATCACGCGTCATGTGGATATCTCAGGATAGACCTGCTCTTCCTGGATCACCCAGAGACTTTTACAACAGTATTCTGAGCTATGCAACATATCAAAACCGAAGAAGCAATAACCACAAAGATCCAATTGAAATTGCAAAACGTTGGAACCTATCGAAAGAGGCGTGGGATCAATCGTGGGGATCTCTTTCTGGAGGAGAAGCACAACGAGCCAACTTGGCAATTGCACTTTCTTTAGAGCCCGACTTATTACTCCTAGATGAATCAACGTCTAACTGCGACAAAGAGACAACTCTCAGCATAGAAAAGACACTGATGGAGATGAAGACTACTATTGTCATAGTCTCACATAGTGAAGAACAAGTCAATCGGTTTTGCACCAGCAAGTTGGAGCTACAATAGAAGATTCATGAACAGACTCTTACTAATATCGATTATAAATGTTGTTGCTGTGTCAGAGCAAACTCCAACAGTTGTACCTTAATTTGAGGAGGTAACTTTGCATAGCTTCCGCTTGCATTCTTTGCTATTCGCCCAGCGCGACCTTTGCGAGAGCTGTTCACTACCTCTTGCATCATATGTGGGGCTGCAAGAACGCATCTTTCAAACAGACGGCCCGCCTTTTGATTGTCACAGCTTACATCTATTCCCAGACCAATCATGAATTGAATGAAAAATAGGGCTTCTTCTTCGCAAATATTTTGCATCACGTTCTCACTTGTAAGCGAAAGGAACATTTTGGTTGAAATTGATTTGTCTTGGCAACGACAATACGATGCTATCTTCGCACAAATAGCTCGACTGTCAATGTCAGGTCTGAAATATTTGGAATGCAATACCTTCTTCATCAGATGTGGTTCTAACGTTGATAAGGAAGTCATTTTGATTTGAGTGAAGCTCTCGGCACATACTCTGGCACAAACTTCTGCTAGTTTCTTTTGTTTGTATATCTCTGCTTGTTGCAAGTATGTCACGGCTGTTTCTTTTCTCAAATCCATCTGAAGAAATCGTGTTGCAGAGTCAAACAGCAAAGGATTTCCCAAGTATTTTCCCAGATATCGAAGCGGAATTGCAGTTGTTGTTGTAGCATTGACTTGCACAGTCGGATCAGGATCATATAGATAGTCTAACATTGCAGGAATTGCTTGTAAACTTGACTTTGGAAGCTCAAGCGTATGTTCCCGAACAAGATTGCTACCCGCAGAAGAACGCATCTTCTGGAAGAGGCGTGCAAAGTACTCACAGCTGCGTAATCCAACAGCTAAGTTCACCTTGTGAAGGTGGTACTGTTCTTTCAATAGGTAGTTTCCTTCAGGTGGTGTCTCGTTCGTCTTCATAGAGACATCGACACTACATTCACCATCGTTATCTTCAGATCGCGACATGTCTAAATACAATCCCTCCACCATCCACTGATCTCTACGTTTACTTCTCTTCTTTTTGCGTCTCTTTTCTTTGTCAGCTAGATGTTTGTGAATAGCATCTTTGTCCTCGATGCCTATGATCGAAAGAGTAAAGTCGCTGAGACTGGCATCAGGGTTCATCCTCCAAGTCAAACTTTCATGACGAGTTGAGCTGGATTGTTGCTTTCGTCTGCTAGTCTTACTTCTTTGCTTGTTGGAGCTTCTTGGTATTTGCTGCTCTTCTTTATGCGACTCAGTTAAATGTTCATCGATGTGTTGTCTACTGACATTGGGATGTCGCGACTTTCTCGTGGAATCTACGGGAGAATGATGCACTGATGATAAAGGACTCGTCATCATGCCAGTTGTGGCAGTGATGCTGCCTTTAGGTGAATCAAAGTTGAGCATTTTCTTGCCGTCAGAGAGTGCAATAGTAGATGGAAATTTTGAGGCACATAAAGGGCTGCTGCTACCTGCAGGCACTGAGTCGCTTTTAAAACCCATTGCAACTCTACTATGTAACAATGGAGATGCTGAATGACTGCAGCTCTTGTACAGTGCATAAGTAGAGTCTGTGTAGCGCAGTGATGTCCTCGAGGAAGGTTGATCGCGGGGAAACGAGGTGCGCAATCTCACAGAATTTTGGTTTACCATGTTGTTTCCTCTTTCTCTTGATCTTTCTCCACAGAGAGAGGGTCTTAGTTTCTTTTTCTTGCTCTCTCGCTCTTTCTTGATCATTTTAGGACACGACAAAATAGGACACTTCGGGAAGAGGAGGGGGGAAAAGGCGGGAGCGACCCACCACAGAGGGCCGCAATCCAAAGATTTCTTCAACAACGCACTTGCGTCACCTCGCCCAGCAAAGAAGTAGCTGCAGCCCTCCACCGACAACGCCACTGCCATAGTATCACTAACACAACACTATCCAATTTCCAACATGAAGCTCGCTATTTTCGCCGCCACTCTTGGCTCTGCCGCCGCCTTCGCTCCTGCCCAGACTGGAAAGGCCTCCACCGCTCTTAATGTTCAATGGATTGAGGGAACAAAGGCTCTTCCTTTCGGATCCTCCCCCGACACTCTTGACGGATCTCTTCCCGGAGATGTTGGTTTCGACCCCATTGGTTTCTCCACCGTCCCTGCTGCCTCCTTCAACAACCCTCTTTACCAAGAGGGAAACTTCATGACTGATCTTGAGTGGCTTCGTGAGGCCGAGCTTGCCCACGGCCGTATCGCCCAGCTTGCTGTTGTTGGATTCATCTGGCCTGGACTCTTCGGAACTTTGCCCGGATCTGAGGACTTCGGAGGTGCCGATGCTTACTCGAACCTTAACCCCTTCGATGCTCTCAGCAGTGTGCCCCAAGCCGCTATCTACCAAATTGTTGGAGGTATGGCATGGATTGAATACCAACGTATCATCCGCATCAAGGAGCAGGGATCCAACCGTGTTGTCGGAGACATCGGCATCGGCTACCCCGGAGCTTACAACCCATTTGGCCTCAACTACTCTCCTGAGGAATATGCTGACAAGCAACTCCAAGAGATCAAGCACTGCCGTCTTGCTATGCTTGGTGCCTTCGGTCTTATCTGCCAGGCTGCCAACTCTGGAACTGACATCGTTTCCCAGCTCAGCCCTGCTTTCGCCGCTCCCGAATATGCTTCCAAGGCCGGATATTTCCTTCCACAAGGAATCTAAGTTTGTACCTGCTTGATAAGAAAGAAGCCATCGTAGAATAGTATGGCCAAAAGTAAGTCAGGACACGGTGCGGTTGTCTTTTTTCAGTTTCTATCTGTAGTGAGGCATCACAGCTAATTTTCAGAGCAGCTCAACTTACAATAAGAGTTGCCCGACACACTCAAGACAGTCAAATAGGACTGTTTTGAGTACTACAAACACATGAGTAACTAGGATTGGTATCCTCGGTCTCAGCATTCCACTTTATTTTGGTGCAGTAAATTAACCATGTAATAGAGATATGAGATAGTGCCAGTTCCGTGTCTTTTTAGATCAACTTGTTCTTCTTTTTGTTCCATTCTACTCAGCAGAACGTGTTGCTAGTATCATCGTTGTATTTAGCAATTGAGTAATATTTTCTAAGTTGACAAGTCAAGTGTGTCCTCGGAGGGATGAGACGAAGTACGTTCATTTACGGATTGAAAGGAATGTACCTACCTCTGTACATATCATGTGTTTCATGTATTCAAAATTGTTGCACCAGTATCTCTACTAAATGAGAAGAAATTTCTTTTTATGCATGCACTGATCAGATCGTTGCTTCATCTCAGTTTTTATAAGGCAAGTAGATAGTACATAGCAAGAGCACCTAATCTAAGGCACTTTTGAATGAATGAAGAGGAGGAGTAGGTAGGTATTGTATGAAGTGAAAGTACTCTAGATTACTTTTAAGGTACGTATATTTAAGACATTACCTACCTCAAAAGATCCAATCCAAACCAAGCCTGCCAATAAGCACAACAATCACTACACACCTACACACAAGCAAAGAGGCAGGCATCATGACAGTATTATCTTACGACAGAGAGACAGTTCGAAAGAGTCTCCGGCAGAAGATCCGCCGAGCAGCAGCGACCGCTATCCATCAGGAGGATGTTTGGGCGAAATACAAGATTGAGGACATCCCGGCTGAAAGAGTGGTTCGACACACCTACAATCCAGAGACCAGACAATTTCTTAAGAATGAAACGATTGTCAAGATTGAAAAGGAACCTTTCACAAACGGAGCGATGCGCCACTGTTTCCGGCTAAAGAAACTTGCAACGCCACCACAGTCTGCAACTAATCATCGATTCCATTCCTATGGATGGAGTAGGGCATTGAACTATGTTGCGAAGTGCTATCTCAATGAACAAGGCGAACCTGATACTAATGAGAGAGACAGCGTTTTGACAGACATTATTCTCCAGTATGAAGCGGCACACTGGGCAGGCAAATACAATGTGAATGCTCCAAAGAAAATTGATTTCATCAGGGCGTATGCACTTGAATTTGTTGACAGGCCAGGATCACCAATGTTTGCAGTGGAGCGATTTATTGCTGGGAAAGATCCCTATGGGTGTGGCTTCCTAAAGCATAATACAAACTCTGGATTTGTCGATCAAGAGGTACGCCGACAGACGCCGCAAGTGTTTTCGGCACACAGTTTCTATGCATCGCAAGGCAACAGGCTTGTGGCAGATATACAGGGAGTGGGAGATTTATACACTGACCCTCAAGTGTTATCAGTCGATTATCGCTTTGGAGATGGTGATTTAGGGCCTAGAGGAATGGCGCTGTTCTTCAAGAACTTTAGGCATTGTGATCTATCCGATAAGATGGGTATTCCAATCTTTCCTCTCTCGCGTAATGAGCGTAAGCATCAGGCCAAGTATGAAGATGATGAGTCTACATTAAGTGAAGGTTCTCCTCTTCTTGAGGCGCTCATCTCTAAGTTCAGAATGCTGGACGACAATCGCCAGATGAGAAAGTCGATACTTGTTCGGCCGATTGACTTGAATTGCACAGACAGCAATGATACAGAAAAGAGAAACAATTTCTCGGACGTGTCAAAGACCATTCGCAGGTCAATTGTAGCGTCTAAAAAGAAGATGGCTGGGTCCATTGTCAAGAGAACCAAATCTGACGTTGACGAGGTGACAACGTGTCTACAAATAGCATTGATAGATGCAGTTTTTGACAACACATCGTTTCACAGGTATGAATGCGGCGGTCTGAAGCCGAGACATAGACGAAATAGCGAAGATGATGATTCAAATCTGAGAGATAAATTGAGCAAACGTAAATCCGCGGCGTTGATGAAGGTTGTTAGCCCTCCGTTAGAAATTACTGATGAGACAAAGTCTAATTTGGGCAAAGTACATTATCATCTTGCGTATTTACATGGACAAGATAGATTTCCAGAGATTGTGTGTCCAGATAGAATTGACGATGATGAGTCGCCCAGCCATGATATCTTCTCAGTTGTGTTCCACCTTAGTCATGCTGCTTCTCTTGCGAATTCGCAGGCATGTCTTGCCTTGGCAAGAGCACGTGTCGGGCTCCAGAGCTCCGCGTCTCCACTCTTACACACAAACGTTCCCATTGATTTTGATTCTGCCAAAGACCTGTGTAGAAGGGCTATGGCTTCTGAGCGTGCTCCTGCATCACCCAAGGCTGCTGCTGGGTGCCTCTTGTACCAAATACTTGAGGATGAGGAGACTACAGGGGATGTGGAGAAGCTTCATGTGCTTGAGGAAACTCTCAAATTCCTCAATTTGGCAGAACTTGAGCAAGCTGCTGCAAAGGAACACGTGAAGAATATGAGTTCAAGAGGCAAAGCTGATGGCTTTCATATTGGAGATGCTGTGGAAGGAAAGTACTTTATGGAAGGCACTTATTATGCAGGAAAAGTGATTGATGTTTTAGAGAATGGCAATTCTGTAGTCGTTCAGTATGATGATGATGGATCTTCAGAGACTTTGACTGCCGAAAATGTTCGCCCAATTGAGGTATCTACTGAAGTTTTATCCCATGAGACGTCACGTCTCTCCGACGAAGAAGCATTCGGCGTAGCAAATACAGATGAGATAGTCTTGTTAGACTATGAGTTGATCTCCAAGATTGCTGAATTAAAGGAGAAGACTGGAGACCGTTCAGCTGCTGCAGAGCTGTTCCAACAAGCTGCTGAGTTGGCGATGAATGCAGGAAAGATGCAGACTGCAAATAAGTGGAGCATGAAAGCTGAAGAGCTTGAAACTTAAATCATAGTTTGTTATGTGTCTGTTTTAATCTAGTGAAAAATCTACCATACCTATTGTTCGATCTCCAACTTAAAGAGAATCAAGGCAATCGAACAAAACTTGCATTCCTTCTTCGTGCCTTGCCGTCATGCACTTTTGTACAATCGACAACGCCTTTTGTACTGCAGCCTCTTTCACTTTAGGGTCATCGAATTGCAGCCACAGGCGAATTCCGGCAAAGCCAAGAGCGGTACGACACACCTCTGCAACTGCAAATCCAACCGACTCGATTTCAATCTCGCGGATCAGTTCGGTACTGAGGCCACCTTCGGATAGCACTGACTTATAAGCGTCCCATGATGACTTGATACCCCCATTGATCGACCCAACGGCTTTCTTCTTTGTTTCCGAATCAGAGTCAGAGTAGGAGTGGTGTACAGCTGCAAGAATGAATCCGCTGAGTAAACTTCCTACATCAAGACCAGGAGGACCATACACAGTGAATTCTGGGTCAATAACACGAATTTGAGCATCATCTTCGTCGATTTTCACCATAACACTTCCTGGGTGCAAGTCTCCGTGGCAGAGGGAGAAATTGTTTGCTCCCGTCTCTCCATTGTACCGCGCCTTCAAGGCATTAATTTCACTTCGGAATTGATCATCCACATTAAATCCAGTGGAGGTATGCTCAGAAGTTTCTTCGTACGCCTTTGTGAAGACAAATTCCAACTGTATGTCCCGAAGTGCACGGTTTTCGTACTCAGCAGTCAAATAGGTAGCACGGTCAGCAGAGACTTTGGAGGAGTGAGTAGCCAGATGAGTCTTCGCCATGAAGGTGCCCATTTGAGTAGCAATCTGGTTGTCAGCGTTGGGGGTAAGTTTTGTGCACACCAGATGTTCATCTAGAAGCAAGAAACCTTCAAGGAACTCCATAACGAACACTTTATTTTCATCGTCAAAGTAATACAATTTTGCAAGATATTTATCCGCCTCATCACCCAAGATTGTTTTCCACTCGCCCTGGAGCAAAGAGTTGTGAGTATTATATTTTGAATTTTGAGCATACAATAGCGATAATAAGAGCAATACAATGAGCGACTCACCAATATCGAAACTTCTTTCTGGATGCGGGTGGAGGTCAATGGTAATCCATCGGGTCCAAAAACGGCTACATATTCAGGCGCTTGTTTCACAAACACTGATTTGCCGCAAGATGAGCGGACGCAAAATGCAAAGTTGACATTGCCGCCTTGAATGGCTTCTGCTGTGAGTACGGCGTCTGAAGGAAAGACGTTGATTTGGTCGGCGTGCTTCAACACGTAGTCGGCAACGCTATCGACGGTTAGGAGGGACATGATTATGATGTGTTGCTTATATTATGTGTATCTAGATGAAGTATGGACCGTTGCGTTTGTTTAGAAATAATCATTGCCAAGTTTCAAGAAGTCAAAGTTGCTTGCGATTTTGAGAAGCACCAACAAGATCCAGATGAAGATGTGACAGAGATCCTAAATCAAAATATCTAAAACTGTATGTGACGATGAGAACTCCTCGATCACTTTTGATCAATCGACATGATGTGTTGTGCTGATCTGTTGTGCTTTGCTACACGATACTTCTTGGGCCTTCGTGCATAAGTGCTGAGCAGTGCTAGGATTCGGGAATACGATGTCATCCGAGCGATGACGTCGTGCCAAGGGAATACGAACTCCTCTTGCGTCATCTTGGGACCGTGAATGACTCATGGTGTGCATGCAGGACATGAAAAAAGAGAGCTGCAGCCAAACAACTTGTGATTTACTCTTCTATGAAATGAAACAAGTAATGATGAATGCTCATCCACAAGACAATGCCACTGTAGGATCGATGATACAAGAAGACTTGTACAGTGTTCTTGCAGCCATGTTGCGGCAAGAAGAGGAGTATGAATGTCATGACTATCTAGAGTTCGATGATACTAAGATCGATGAAACATGCCGAACAAAGATGACCGAATGGGTGTTTCAAGTTGTTGACTGCACAAGGTTGCAGCGAGAGACCGCTTCTGTGAGTATGAGTTATCTTGATAGATTCATGTGCACATCCTCTCCCACAGCCAAAAAAGCAAGACTGGATCGAAAGGAATATCAACTCGTAGTGTTGACTACTTTGTATATAGCAACAAAGATCTTTGAACCTTTCGCGATGGATGCATCACTCGTGAGTAAGCTCTCGAGAGGGGTCCATTCCGAAGAGGAAATCATTGCTCTCGAGTATGAAATTTTGGTTGCACTGCAATGGAAGGTGAATGGTAAGCTTGCATCTCCGCTACACTATTGTATATGCACCCTCTGCCTAATGTGATCAATTAGCTCATGATTGAATTTATATCTCATTATCGACAGGTCCAACGCCACTTCAATTTGTAAACTATCTTCTTGAGCTGCTGTCAACATCATGCCAAGACAAAGCGTTATTGTATGAGCACTCGCACTTTCAAACAGAGCTATCTATAGGCGATTACACATTGATGTCCCTTCGTCGATCTGTTATTGCAGTGGCAGCGATCTTGAATTCTTTGGAGAATCTACCAAAAGATTCGCTACCACTAAATGAAAGAATTAGATATGCGGAGGTAATATCCATGGCAACAGGTCTTGACATCTTCTCACCCGTCATCAACTCTGTACGTATACGATTGCTCGATAGTTATTCGCGGTCATCAGGATATCCATTAGCACAAGTAGGGATCTTGCCCATTATAGAATCAAAACAATCAACTACGCAAGAAAAAAAAGCAGTTATAGATAAATCACCAGCCTGTGTCATGAAGGAGAGGTCAATAACTCTAGACTTGTCAATTTGACTGGAAAACACAAATGGCATCGTAACATAAAAAGAATTACAAAAAGTGCGAATGATACTGTCGTGCATTTGATTCATAACAAGAAACGAGAGGAATAAATAGGTTAAAAAAAGAGTAATATATAAACGTGGTACTACAAATAGAAAAGAAACAGCACGTAAGTCACATATAAAAATGAACTTATTCGTCCCACTATATGTTGATGATATACTGCCAGAGTTGGATATGAAATGAAGGTTGAATGTGGCTCTACGGAAAACCCAAATTGGACCTACGATGCTTAGCAACGCTGATGCGTAATAAAAGAACATGAGCAGTGTCAAAGATGCTTCTTTACTATCGTAACCGAATATAATGGGCCACTAGAAGCTGTTCATTGCATCATTCACAACGTTGGATTCGATATAGTGCTAGAGTGGAGTTGGCAGGCATCCCAAATTGGACCTCATCAGGTCATCTACGATGCTGTAGCAACGTTGATACGTAATAAAAGTGCATGAGCAGTACTACATCTACTTCTATACTATCGTAACCGAATATAATGGGTGTTGATCAAGCGATCCACATGATTTTGACTAGAGCTCATCTTCAAACATGACCACCTCTTGTACATCACCATCTGTGGCATCAACCGTAACCTCCCCCATAATATGTTCATGATCATCATCAGACAAAGCATAAAGTGCAAAGCGATGCCCATGAAACGTCATGGTTCCGTGTGTGTCTCCAGGGGCAAGCACAGCAACAAATGATTCGGTTTCTTCGTCTTCGTCAACAAAACGAACCTCCACATCTGTTTCACTATCATCAGGATTGGTAATATCCATATAAACCGGCGTTTCATCTTTTACAGGGATTGTCCCATCCATTGATCCAAATGACTGCTTCCTGCCCTCTTCTTCATCAATGGTGAGGGAATGAATGGGAGATTTGGGTTCCGAAGCTAAATGCAGGTCCCATTTGGATAAATGTCTAGCACGGGTCACTTTCTTTGATCCTGGCGCTATATTCAGTCTTTCTCCTTCACTTGACAACACAATATCCACCTCGTGTTGATTCACAAATTTCATCAAAATTGGATTCTTCGCATTTCCATCTCCATCTCCAGGCCCATCTTCATCGTCATATCCCCAATAGAAGGCATCATGGACATTACGTGCCCATGGAGTAGGATCGAGATGTACATGTTCACCGATATCGTGCTGGAGTTTGGGAGGGAATTTGTTGCCACACCCAGTCCGATTCAACTCCACCTCTTTTGCATGAAAAACCCCTGCTCCAGGGCCAAAGACATCCAACAGCGCATCCAATGCCTTGCATTCAATCGAATCCAGGTGGTGATGTGGGGTATAGAATGGCGAGCGCACCACATGAATGACAGCTGGAACACGGTTGCCAACAAATACTGTCTTGAATACTTCATGCCAATAGTCAATGATGGGTTCAATCGTCCTCTCTTCAATGTGAAACGGTTGAGTTAAAAATGCATCCATCGCGATTGCAAATTTCCCTCTCAAATTGTCCGTAATGGAAGACGAATAAAACTCCAGCACCTCCTCCACCGATTCGTAAACATCTCCAGGCATGAATCTATGACTAAGAGAATTGATGCGCCGCTTTGTCTTGCCCGAAATTCGAAATCCATCCGGCATTTCCGCTTGGAAGGGCGGTCCATGAACCAAACTTAGTTCTTGAGTGCATTCGGGTTTACTATTGTTTTCTAATAATTGTTCCCAATAGTTAGGATCCATGTCACACAGATTGTGGGCCGTGTGATAAACGCGCATCAGGTCCTCGTAACTCGGTATGGCATCGTGCATCGCCATGGCGCCAGGAGAGGTCGTGCCAAAACCATCCAGATCCACATCGAGAATGATGTCCTTCTCCAGGCCTTCCTTATCCAGTAGGCTTATCAATGTATGAGCTGCTCCCTCGTAAGGGAGGACAGTGAAGCGAATGGTACGAATTTTGCCGCAGCGCTTCATCAGATCCTCGTGATCTAACACGACTTCAGTGTCCATCATGGAACTGAATCTCCCAATTGCCTCCTCCAAGGCCTCTTTTCTGGGAGCTGGATCATCCAAGAGGGGGGAGTGAATGCTGGCATACATGAGAGGGTATCCCTCCTCATTGGTGAGAGAGTCATCTTCGCGGTTCGGGTCTTCTTCGTCGTCCTCGAGGGAGACTCCGATAGAAATGTCGACAGTTATTGAGTGCACTTCTTCCATGAGGGGGGACCAGGGGGGCTCCACAAAAATAATGTGCTCCACAATGCCCATGTACCCCAGGAGTAGCAAAAAGTCATTGATGCAGGTGTGGCGAAGGAGATCATATGTCTCGGGCCCCTCGGCCGGCAGATTTTCCCGCATGGTCGCGGCCATGTGCGCCGGAAGATTGCCGTCCGCGTGACTGTCCAGGTGCACCAGCACGGCCCCGTCTATGTTCTTAAAGTCCGTTAGTGGCGCGTTCCGATGCGAGCGGAGCACTCCCTGACGCGCAAAATTCACTAGGTGCGGCACCACATGATGGTGTTCCTCCGTCAACACAAAGTGCGGTTCCACAACTTTATCCGCTTGCGCCCCACCTGATAGTAACGCTCCTGACAAGCATGCCGTCCAAAGTAGAGCCTGGCGGACCACCGCACCTACCAAACCGAGGCGGTGTCCGACCATCGTGCTAAATTAGGCTAGCCTCAAGCTCTAGAGAGGGCTAGCCTACATTAGAGAGAGAGAGAGCTAGTATTGTAGGTCGAAGCAGGGCACAAAAAAGAAAAGTGTGCCCTCCATCCCCATCCTGGGTCAAGAAGGAGGAGTGCGGCAAAGCTGTGGAGTTGTCGTAGTGACGTCGTACCGGTACTGCCGATGTCATCAATTAAAAGTACCCGCCCATTACCCTTAAGTACCCATCTTTTACGTCTAGGTTCAATTAGCACTTTGCAAAGTTTAGAACCACTATTGATAATGTTCTCGTAGGAATTTTTCCTCGCCTATTTTTTTGTTCCACAGGGCAGAATTAGCTCTATGGAACTGTCACTTAAAAATATACAATTTCAGCAGCCCTTATTGAGCATAGTGGTTCTAAAGATGCGGAGTCCCATATTTCAAAATTATTAGTTTTTTGGTTGGATGCGGGCAAATGATATGTACCTATTCCTACGTACAGTTCAGACTGATTTTTTTTACGAGAAAATGATCGTCCAAACGACATCCACCATGGTGAAAAGGCCCCCCTACGGACGCTAATAACACCACAAGTAGGCGACTTCACAGGCCAAACAAAACGGAAATAGTCTTCTGATGTCCATTAGGATCTCATCGGTACCTTACTCACCGTCTAACTCCAAATATTAAACTCGATAGTGCTATTTGAACCCAGCCGTACAGATAGTTTCCTTTTCCTACTTATTTCCTAAGAGAGAGGAGTTGGGAGTTGGCAAAGCTACACATCTCGCAGCAACCTTGCTCCTTGTCGTGCAGTTACACAGCAACTCTCAATTTCAACATGGCGGCATCAACAGCATCATCGCCGTTGTCTCCGAAGGCACTCATCTTGATGAGCCTATTAGCCTTGCAATTTGGTATCCAACCAATCGTCACCAAGAAATTTACCTCACCAGAAATCATCAAATCGACAGTAATTTTCACTCAAGAAATAGTCAAGTTACTAATTTCCATGATTGGAATTACCCTCAACGCATCAACCAAGTGGAAAGACGTGACAAGCGACTGGAGCATCCAGTCTTGGTTGCGTCTGGCTCTGTTACCTGCGACAATTTATCTGATTCAAAATTTATGTTCGCTATTGGCATATCAAAATTTAGATGCCATCACTTACAACGTACTCAACCAAACCAAAACCCTGTCAGCAGCACTGTGTTGCTTTTTACTATTGGGAAGACGGCAGAGTAAATTGCAGATCGTAGCTCTGGTCATTTTGTTGGCTGCAGCACTTGTCATGGAAGGAATTTTACCTCTAAATTTGGAGTATTACATGAATTATTTGAGTAACACAACAACAGCTGACAGTAAGGATACAACCCAGTTCTCCCTCTCTTCTAGGCACGTTTCACATGGTGTGCTTCCAATCATGCTAGCATCCTTCCTATCTGGCTTGGCAGGTGCTATCACACAAAAGAGTTTACAAAGTGGTAGTGGCAGAAATGCACTATTGTTCACGATGGAATTATGTGTTGCCTCCATACTGATATTATTAGTGTCATTCGCAACCAGTGAAGGTGGGAAAAAGATACGAGAACGTGGATTCTTCGATCAGTGGACTCTCTTGACATTAGTGCCCGTTTTAACAAATAGTGCAGGTGGAATTCTTGTCGGGTTGGTGATAAAGTATGCCGGAACGATTCGAAAGGGATTTGCGCTCATCTTTGGGGTTTTGATTAGTGGAATTTTACAAAACGTGATTGATGAGGAAAAATCATTGTCCAAGGAGGCCATTTCTGGAGGAGTTCTGGCAGCGTTGAGTCTTTGGATGCATGCCTCGTTTCCACATGTTGCTGCACCAAAGACAAAGGATAAAGTTCAGTTGTCGCCTACACGAAGTGACGTTATTTTGAAATATACGCAACACCTACACCGCCTCCTCTCCAACTGTAGATCTTTGGGCCGTCAACACCAATTTTTCACTCGACAAACTGTCACTACGCATGATATAACAATAATAGGCGACCCAGCTCCCGTTCAATCTTTCCAGAAACGTCGGTGTGGCCCAAATATGCGGAGCTTCAAAAGCGCTATTGTAATCATCTTGGTCGCGTTGTGTGGTGTAGGCGTGCACCAGAGCTCGCAGAACTTGAACAACTGGAGACTTGACTCTGAAAAATGGATCAAATATGAGCTCAATCCAAAGCATGAGAAAAAGATCCTGTACGTTGTAAGTAGCTATTCAGAATCTTATGAACGGCTTGACCTGCAAGCCCAAACTTGGATGAATCATTTAGATCCAGCCAATGAAGCAATATTTGTAGCCTCGCAAACTTCTCCAAATGAATTGGAGAAGCGAAAATATGTACACCTTCCTGACGCAATAGATTTTACCTTTGCCACGCCCAATTGTACTGAAAACGATCATGGTATGGGTCTTTGCTGCCAGGAGGCTCATGCTTTCTTGGTGGTCGCAACGAAGGAGAAGTTCCGAGCCTTCGATTGGGTTTTCTTCGTAGACGATGACGTTTTTGTGAGTCCTTCTATCCTTCGGCAAATTGTGCAGGAATACGATGAGACGGCTCTGGTATCAATTGGAACTACAGGATGCATATCAGAATCCTATTCGGGTTTCTGTGGGGGGGGGGGGGGTATTTAGTATCACACACTGCTCTGAAAAAGATTGCTGCCGTTCCAAGCTTTTCCTCGGAGTACATGAACATATGCAACAACACAAAAAAATGCGATCTTGCCACGGCTTGGATGCTGGAAAATGAAGCCAACGTAACACTAGTGAATGAAAGACGCTTTCACCCTCGGGGTATGGAAGTTGCCAAGGTTTTGGACAAGAACTATGAAAATGAAGCATGGCAACTCACCCATCGCTTGATCCACAGACGCCAACATTACCTAAGCCATCCACGAAAACTTGTTCACAATATCAGTAGCTCGACTGCTCCTCTCCCTACGATGGACATGTTTGATCACTTGCTGCAGACTCCGAAAGTTTTACAGGCAGTCGCCTCTAGGCAATATGCTACCCTGCATAATTTTGGGGGTGATCTCACTGAGGCATATTCTACAAAATCAAAGAAGTTTGCCTTTCTAAATCTGCTTTATGATGTTGCTCTTGATGAAAGTGAGCAAGCCGAACACGGAGACCGTCCAAACAAGAAAGTCCAGAATATTTCAAAAGTGGTGTTTGTTCACAAACAGCATTTAATCCAGGGTCCCGTTACAAATCAGAGTGTGACTCAACACGATTTTGATGCTACTTGGCTTTGTGACGGGGAGCTTTGTGACGGTGTAAAGGAGAGTGTGAAAGATCTTGGCAATCAAGATGCTGAGATGCTCTCTCATAATCGCACTCTTCTTAATTCTGACACTCAGCATCACCACAAGCTGCTCATCCTACTACGAACAGGTAGTTCTAACTCTACCTCACATGTACAGAGCATCAAACAAACATGGGCGAGCGGGCTTGCCGATGGTCAGCTTCGGATTATGGAAGGGAATGAACGATGTCTTCAAAAATATGGCGATAATCACTGGGAGGGACTCACCTGCTTGGAGGCGACAAATCATATTGAAATTATGAATAGTACTCTGACGAATTTCACTTGGCTGTTAATTGTGGATGATGATACTTATGTCGTGGTGGATAGATTGACAAATCTACTGGATAGACTTGATCCGCATCAACCGGCAGCTTTTGGGACACCATATTGTGGAAATTGCGGTAAAAATCGCACAGGTTTCTGTGGTGGAGGTGGCTACTTCATTTCGCGGACGAATCTTCTGCGAATGGCCGGCCTAAGGGATCGACCGGTTTTGCCAAGCGTTGCCCATGCATTCATAGAACATTTTATGCAGGAGCCTGATAGGGTTTGGTGTGACGTTCGATTTGGCTGTGTAGCCCAAGATATGGGTCTACGTTTGATTAACCAACCAGGTCTTTACGGCAATCCAGTGAAGGATGAGAATGAAGAGAAAAGGATCATCCGTCTTGAGGAGGGATATCCGCCACTTGTATTCCATAAAGTGAGCAATCATTCTCAAATGCATCGCATCCATGATCTGGTGGTAGACATGACGTCGAAAAATGGAACTTGGACGAAAATAGTTGAGGTTCCAGATTGGCAAGAGTGAACTGGAAGCGTGGTGCTTGATCCACCTATTAATGGCGAGAGTCATAGCAAGTTTGCTGGCAACAGCCAATTTGGATGCCCGCCAGATGACCCAAACAATACAACAACTTTCAGTCGGGGTTGGGTAGATTAATAGACTACTAGGTATGGTTGAACAAAGGGTGCAGCATGCCCTGTAATGGCGAATACAACTACTCCTTTTGGCATGGTGTGGCCCATAGTTCTTATTGAATGTCTGCAAAGACATCTCGAGATTGTAAACGCAACAGCACAGTTGTTGTATTGTGAAATGTGTCACACTCGGAAGATTCTACGAAGAATCT
>Ga0209652_1001179_pt1 | contig 21473 bp, 18 predicted proteins | sample SaaInl74LU_5_DNA_FD_184641 | JGI IMG/M metagenome (GOLD analysis project Ga0209652, IMG submission 184641) | Marine microbial communities from expanding oxygen minimum zones in the Saanich Inlet - ESP_74LU_5_DNA (SPAdes) (version 2) | ecosystem: Environmental > Aquatic > Marine > Intertidal zone... | reverse complement strand
ATGAACCTGACCGAGCCGCAATGCGGCACTGACCTCGCGCTGATGCGGACAAGGGCAGAGCCGCAGGGCGACGGCAGCTACCGGGTGACGGGACAAAAGATCTTCATCTCTGGCGGGGAACAAGACCTGTCCGAGAACATCATCCACCTCGTCCTGGCCAAGATCCCTGGCGGGCCCGACGGCATCAAGGGTGTGTCCCTGTTCATCGTGCCAAAGTTCCTGGTCAACGAAGACGGGTCGCTGGGCGCGCGCAATGGCGTGTCAGTGGGGTCCATCGAGGAAAAGATGGGGCTGCATGGCAATGCGACCTGCGTGATGAACTACGACGGCGCCGTGGGCTACCTTCTGGGTCAGGAGCACAAGGGCATGCGGGCCATGTTCACCATGATGAACGAGGCCCGGCTGGCTGTCGGACTTCAGGGCTATGCCCAGGCGGAGGTCGCGTACCAGAACGCCGTGGCCTATGCCAACGACCGGCTGCAGGGCCGCGATGTGACGGGAGCGAAGTACCCGGAGAAATCCGCCGACCCGATCATCGTACACCCCGATATCCGCCGCAACCTGATGGACCAGAAAAGCTTTATCGAAGGCGCCCGTGCACTGACGCTCTGGGGCGCCCAGTTGATCGATCGGTCCCACAGGCTTGACGACAAGGAGGCCGATGGGCTGATTTCGCTAATGATCCCGGTGATCAAGGGCTTTCTGACCGATAAGGGGTTCGAATACTCGGTGGCAGCACAGCAGGTCTATGGCGGTCATGGCTATATCGAGGAATGGGGCATGTCCCAGTTCGCTCGCGATGCCCGGATTGCCATGATCTACGAAGGGGCCAATGGCATTCAGGCGCTGGACCTGGTGGGCCGCAAGTTAAACCTTGATGGCGGCAAGCACGTCATGGCGTTCTTCGATATGGTCAAGGCCTTCATCAAGGAGAACGAAGGGGATGATCGTCTGAAGGCCGATTTCCTCGACCCCCTAAAAGCAGCGTCGAAAGACTTGCAGGCGGCGGGCCTCTACTTCATGCAGAACGGGCTGAAGACGCCGAACAATGCCTTGGCGGGATCCTATGATTTCATGCACATGATGGGGCACGTCTGCTTTGGGCTGATGTGGGCCCGAATGGCAAAGGCGGCCCATGCGGCGCTTGATGAAGGGAACCCGGACAAGGCGTTCTACGAGACCAAGATCGCCACTGGGCGCTACTACATGGCGCGCCAGTTGCCCGCGACCACGATGCACCTGGCCCGGATCAACAGCGGGGCAGATACGGTCATGGCCCTTGAGGCGGCCAATTTCTAAGAGCGGCGGTGGGTTATGACCCACCTTACTTTGCCATCCGACCAGAGGATACCATGCCGAAACGCTTGCGCCTGACCCGCCGATTTCCTGTTGCCATGACAGAGGATGGATATCGTCAGCTCAAGCGTTTTGCCGCCGAGGCAGGCCTTGATGAAGGTGAAGCGCTGTCCTTCTTGTTCGAAAACTTTGACAGCGTGATCGATGCAGACACCTTTGGCCACCGATTGCGCCTGTTCAACGCCGAACTGGAAGCACGCAAGAAATGATGTGTTCAGGAGCATTCGACGCCGTCGCCTCCGGCGGGAGTATTTCGACCGGAGCGAATGGTCAGCCAGGATCCACCCCGATCCGGGCCGAGTGTTCCCCGGGCCCGGGGGCGCTTCACGGCGGATCGGGGCTTCGCTCCGTGCGGTCATCGGCTCTCCAGCCTGTACCGCGGGGTGGACGATGGATGATCTTGGTAAAGGATTGGTTGATGTCGGGCCACGCTGCTTCGCTTCGTTCCAAATACTCAAAATTTCCTGTCCGCTAAGGGCAGTCCCGCGAAAGGGGTTACGACATGACGATCAAATTGCACTGCTTTGGAGAGAGCGGGAATGCCTATAAGGCCGCTCTGACACTGACCCTTGCCGGTGCGGAGTGGGATCCTGTCTACGTCGATTTCTTTAACGGCGCGACGCGAACACCGGAGTTCCGCGCCCTGAACATCATGGGTGAGGTGCCCGTCATGGAAGATGGCGATCTGGTCCTGACCCAATCGGGGGTCATTCAGGACTATGTTAGCTCGAAAACGGGCAAGCTGGGAGGCCGGTCCGCTGCGGAACGCCGCGATGTTCTGCGCTGGATGTTCTTTGATAATCACAAGGTGTCCGGTGTCGCCGGCCCCTTGCGCTTCAACATGAACTTTCTGCCCGAGGACAAGCGGAGCGCCGAGGTCAACGGGTTTTTGTCGATGCGCCTGACGTCGGCGCTGAAGGTCATGGATGCCGCCCTCTCCGGACACGACTGGCTGACCGGGGCCGAGCCGACCATCGCCGATCTGGCCTGTTGTGGATACCTGTTCTACCCCGAGCCTTTCGGCTTTGACCGCATGGCCTTTTCCAATGTCGACCGCTGGCTCGACGCCATTGCCGCCCTGCCCGGTTGGAAACATCCCTATGATCTGATGCCCGGCTCGCCTGCCGACCGTGCTTGAAGGAGGACCCCATGTCTGACGCTTATATCTATGACACCGTCCGCACCCCCCGGGGCAAGGGCCGCCCTGATGGCAGCCTGCACGAGGTGACCTCCGTTCGTTTGTCGGCAGCGGTTCTCAATGCCCTCAAGGACCGCAACGACCTCGAAGGTCACGCTGTCGAGGATGTCATCTGGGGCAATGTCACCCAGGTCGCCGAGCAGGGTGGCTGCCTGGCCCGGACGGCTGTTCTGGCCTCAGATCTTGACCAGTCGATCCCTGGCCTTGCCATCAACCGCTTTTGCGCCTCGGGGATGGAGGCCGTCAACCTAGCCGCCAACCAGGTCCGTGGCGGCGCTGGCGAGGCCTATATCGCGGGCGGCGTCGAAATGATGAGCCGCGTTCCGATGGGATCGGACGGTGCTGCCTTTGCCGCCGATCCCTCGGTCGCCATGGACACCTATTTCGTGCCCCAGGGCATCAGCGCCGATATCATCGCCACCGAATACGGGTTCACCCGGGACGAGGCGGACCAGCTGGCCGTTGAAAGCCAGCGCCGCGCCAAGGCGGCCTGGGACGACAGCCGCTTTGCCCGATCGATGATCACCGTCCGCGATCAGAATGGCCTGCCGATCCTGTCGACCGACGAATACATGCGTCCGCAGACCGACATGCAGTCTCTTGGCGCCCTAAAGCCCGCCTTCAAGGACATGGGCGAAGTGATGCCCGGCTTCGACAAGGTCGCCCTGATGAAATACCCCCATCTGGAGCGGATCAATCACATCCACCACGCGGGCAATTCGTCCGGCATCGTGGACGGGGCGGCTGGCGTTCTGATCGGGTCGAAGGCCTTTGGCGAGAAATATGGTCTGACCCCCCGTGCCCGCATTCGTGCAACCGCCAAGATCGGCACCGATCCCACCATCATGCTGACTGGCCCTGTTCCGGTGACTGAAAAGATCTTGGCCGACAGTGGGATGTCGATCTCGGACCTTGACCTGTTTGAGGTGAACGAGGCCTTTGCCTCTGTCGTGTTGCGGTTCATGCAGCGCTTCGATTTGGACAGCGCAAAGGTCAACGTGAACGGCGGATCCATTGCGATGGGCCATCCTCTTGGCGCGACAGGGGCCATAATCATCGGCACCCTGCTGGACGAGCTGGAGCGGACCGGCACGGGCGTTGGTCTTGCAACGCTTTGCATCGCGTCTGGCATGGGTGCTGCCACCATAATCGAACGGGTCTGATCAACGATGACCCAAGGTGTTCGCTCTGTTCTGACCGATCAACCGAACCCCAAGGTCTGGGACAAGGTGCGACCACTTGGGCCAGGAAGGCCAGTCGTTGCCGGACCCCGAGCCGCCGTCCAAGGCACCCAGCCCTCCCCTGTCCCAGCCCCCGCCCTGACCTGTTCCGTTCGGAACCAGGGCGGCAGGTTGACCGCCATTTCCTGAAGGAGTGACCTATGTCCGACTTTACCATGATCAAAGATGCCGATGGCGTCGCCATCATCACCTGGGACACCATCGGCAAGTCCATGAATGTTCTGAGCCGCGATGCGATGGCCGACCTGAACGACCTGATTGACGACTGTCTGGCCGATGATGCGGTCAAGGGCGTCATCATCACCTCCGCCAAGGACAGTTTCGCCGGGGGTATGGACCTTAATGTGCTGGCCACGATCCGCGACGAAAGCGGCGATGACCCAGCCCAGGGCCTGTTCGACTTTACCATGGCCGGCCACAAGATGCTGCGCAAGATTGAGCGGGCGGGCATGGACCCCAAGACCCTGAAAGGGGGCAAGCCCATTGTCGCCGCACTGCCCGGGACCGCATTGGGCATTGGGCTGGAGCTGCCTCTGGCCTGCCACCGCATCTTTGCCGCCGACAACCCCAAGGCCAAGATCGGCCTGCCCGAGATCATGGTTGGCATCTTTCCCGGGGCGGGCGGCACCACCCGCCTGGTGCGCAAGATGGGGGCGATGGCCGCCTCTCCCTTGTTGCTCGAGGGTAAGCTGAATGATCCGAAAGGCGCCCTGCGCGCCGGGGTCATCGACGAGGTTGTTCTTGCCGAAGACCTGCTGAGTTCTGCCAAGGCCTGGGTTCTTGCCGCCAAGGACGCCGATATCGTCAAGCCCTGGGATCAGAAGGGCTACAAGATGCCCGGCGGCACCCCTTATCACCCGGCCGGTTTCATGACCTATGTCGGCGCCTCGGCCATGGTCAACGGCAAGACGATGGGCGTTTACCCTGCCGCCAAGGCCCTGCTGTCAGCCGTGTACGAGGGGGCGATGGTCCCCTTCGACGTGGCGCTAAGGATCGAGGCCCGGTGGTTCACCAATATCCTGATGAACCCCTCATCGTCCGCCATGATCCGCAGCCTGTTCATCAACAAGGAGGCGCTTGAAAAAGGTGCCAACCGCCCCGAGGCCTCTGACCAGCGCGTCAAGAAGGTCGGTGTTCTAGGCGCCGGGATGATGGGTGCCGGGATTGCGCTGGTGTCGGCCTTAGCCGGGATCGAAGTGATCCTGATCGACCGTGATCAGGAGGCCGCCGACAAGGGCAAGGCCTATACGACCGCCCATCTGGACAAAGGTATCTCGCGCAAGAAGGTGACGCCTGAAAAGAAAGAGGCCGTCCTAGACCTGATCACCGCGACCCCCGACCTCGACGCCCTCAAGGGTTGCGACCTCATCGTCGAGGCGGTGTTCGAGGATGTCGGCGTCAAGGCCGAGATGACCAAGAAGGTCGAGGCGGTCGTGGGCGAGGATTGCATCTTTGCCACCAACACGTCGACCCTGCCAATCGGCGAACTGGCCAAGGCCAGTGTCCGGCCAGAGCAATTCATCGGAATCCACTTCTTTTCACCGGTCGACAAGATGCTGCTGGTCGAGATCATCAAGGGGGCTGAGACCGGCGACCGCGCCGTGGCCAAGGCGCTCGATTTCGTCCGGCAAATCCGCAAGACCCCGATTGTGGTCAATGATGCGCGGTTCTTCTACGCCAACCGCTGCATCCTGCCCTACATCAACGAAGGCGTACGCATGGTCAAAGAGGGGGTCGCCCCGGCCCTGATCGAGAACGCGGCCAAACTGGTCGGCCTCCCCCTTGGTCCGTTGCAGCTGACCGACGAAACCTCGATCGACCTTGGGGTCAAGATCGCCAAGGCGACACAGGCCGCGCTTGGGTCCGACTACGACGATGCCGCTGACGAGGTGATCTTCTGGCTGGCCGATGAGGGACGTCTGGGCCGCAAGGCCAGGGCCGGGTTCTACGCCTACGACGAGGCAGGCAAACGCACCGGTCTGTGGGAGGGCTTGTCCGAAAAGTACCCACTTGCCGAGGATCAACCCGATCTGGTGACGGTGCAGCACCGCCTGCTTTTTGCGCAGGTGCTGGAGGCGGTGCGGGCGCTTGAGGACGGCGTGCTCACCGATATCCGCGAAGGCGACGTGGGGGCGATCCTTGGCTGGGGCTTTGCGCCCTGGTCCGGCGGGCCGTTCTCATGGCTCGATATGCTGGGGGCGGCCTATGCGGTAGAGCGGTGCGACGCGCTGGTGGCCGACTATGGCGACCGTTTCGCCCCGCCCGCCCTGCTGCGCGAGATGGCCGACAGCGGCAAGACCTTCTACGGGGTCTATGGCTCGGGCAAGAAAAAGGCCGCCTGAGCCGACTTAGCCGCCGGGATCGAACCGGTAGCCGAACCGGGCCACATCGGCCCCGCAGACGCGGCCTATCAGGGCCGCGTCCTGCTCCGTGTAATAGACCCGCCAGTCCCTATCACGCTGCGACGGATTGGCCTGCCCCATGTCTGGGCGAAACCCGAGGCGGGGGGCAATCTGGTCCAGATCCTCTTGCAGATGCTCCAGCCGCAGGAAAACAGGGGTCCGCAGCCTGCCTGCCCCATCGCGGACATAGCGATCAAACGGGTTGGCCATCAGAGCCCTTTGGGTCTGGGCCGCATTGAGAAATCCGGTAAAATCGGTGCTTTGGGCCAGCTTGACCGCAGGCTGGTCAAAGGTTTGCTGGCGCAGCCAATGGTAATAGCTAACGGTGCGGTCCCAGGGATTTCGGACAAGGGTGAATATCAGGAAATCTTCAAACGCGTCTCGCGTCACGATGCCTTCAATATCGGCAAGGGTTGAATGCTTCCAGATCCGGCCCGCGCCTTGCAGGGAGGCCTGACGTTTGCGCCTTTGCCGGGCCTTGGGGGTGTCGCCGATCAGGATGTCGTCTTTCATCGCCCGCGCCTCAAGCGCCAGCGCCATGGCGGTTCCCCCGGTCTTGGGGATGTGGACAAAGATGTAGCCCCGGCCCCGGCTGATGATCATGTCGCTGTGTCGTCCTGCCTGCACGCCGCCGCCGGTGGAGCCAGACCGGCCCCCGGCATTCTGCAAAATCCCGCGTTGTGCGGTCGAGTGTCCTGCATTTAGTCTGACGGTCAAGCGACATCACGTATGGGAGGAACCGTCATGGGGTGGATGCAGGATGAGACCGGCCTGGACAAATGTGCTGCGAACTATGTCCCTCTGACCCCGCTCAGCTTTCTGGCGCGGGCGGCGGACATCTTTCCGGAGCGGGAGATGATCGTCTACGGCGACCTGCGACAAAGCTATGCCGAAACCTTTGCCCGGGTGTCGCGCCTCGCCGGGGCGCTGGCGGGGGCCGGGGTCATGCCCGGCGACGTGGTGTCAACGCTCTTGCCAAACGTGCCTGCCCATATGGAAGCGACCTTTGGCGTACCCGCCTGTGGGGCGGTCCTCAACACCATCAACATCCGGCTCGATGTCGATACGGTCGCCTATATTCTGGACCATTCGCAGGCCAAACTGATACTTGTCGACAGCCAGTTCCTGCCGCTGGCGATGGCAGCGCGGGACCTGATGACCGGGCCAAGGCCACTGGTGATCGAGGTGCCCGACCCCCAGGCCGGGATCAAGGGTATCGGAGAGCAGACCGACTACGAAAGCTTTCTGCTGACGGGTGCGCCGGACTTTGCCTGGATCTGGCCAAAGGACGAATGGGAAAGCCTTGCCCTGAATTATACGTCGGGGACAACCGGGCGGCCGAAGGGGGTCGTCTACCATCACCGGGGGGCCTATCTCAACGTGATGGGTCAGGTCGTGGGTTGGAGGATGCAACTGTTTCCCCGGCTCCTGACCATCTCGCCCTTGTTTCATTGCAACGGCTGGTGCCACACTTGGATGATCCCGGTACTAGGCGGCACCCTCGTCGCCTGCCGGGACGTCACCGCCCGCAATATCTTTGCGGCCGTCGCGGATGAGAAAATCACCCATTTCGGCGGGGCACCGATCGTACTCAACTTGCTGGTCAATGCCCCCGAGGGCGATCGTCGGGCCTTTGACCAAACCGTCGAGGTGATGACAGCAGGTGCCCCCCCGGCCCCGGCAACGTTGGCCAGGATCGAGCGGATGGGTTTCAACATCACGCAGGTCTACGGGCTGACGGAAACCTACGGGCCGGGCCTCGAAAGCATGTGGCTGCCCGATTGGGACGGGCTGCCGGGCGATGACCGCTCGGCCCGAAAGGCGCGCCAAGGGGTGACAATGGCGCATCTGGAACCAGTTGGCGTGGTGGATGCTGACCTTGTGCCCGTCCCCCGTGACGGCGTTGCCCAGGGAGAGATCGTGTTTCGCGGCAATGGGGTGATGAAGGGATACTATCGGAACCCCGACGCGACCGAAAAGGCCTTTAAGGGGGGGTGGTTTCATTCCGAAGACATCGCCGTCCAACATCCCGACGGCCATATCCAGATCGCTGATCGGGCAAAGGATATCATTATCTCGGGCGGCGAAAACGTGTCCTCGGTCGAGGTCGAGGGGGCCTTGATGCACCACCCGGCGGTGAACCTTTGTGCCGTTGTGGCCATGCCGGACGAGACCTGGGGAGAGGTGCCCTGCGCCTTTGTCGAAACGCGCGAGGGTGCGACGGTCGAAGCGGCGGAGCTGATCCGTTTCATGCGAGAGCGGCTTGCCGGGTTCAAGACGCCCAAACGGGTCGTCTTTCAGGAGCTGCCCAAGACGTCGACCGGAAAGATCCAGAAGTTTGAGTTGCGCAAGGTCGCGGCGACGCTGGCGGCAAAGTAGGACGTCTAGGTAGAATGCGTCAGGTAAGGTGGGTCATGACCCACCTTACCCAGTCCTCACAACGCTGCGAAAAGGTCGATAAGGTAGCCGTCCGGGTCGATGACCGTGGCATACCGCTGCCCCCAGAAGGCATCGTGGGGTGGAGACGGCACCGGATGCCCGGCCAGCACGAGGCCCTCTACGATCCGGTCAACCTCGGCCGGGGACTCGCACAGTAGCCCGAACGAGGCGTGGTTGGCCGGATGCGGCACGGACCCGGTCAGCTTTTCCATCAGGCCGGCGCTGTCGATCATCAGCCGGACCGCGTCCGGTGCCGTTTCAGCCTCAACATGTTGGGCCCCCGCCTCTGGCTCGGCAAATTCAAACCCGAGGAGGCGGTAGAATGCCAGTGAGCGGGGGATATCGCTGCTGGTCACGGCGATGGCGTCAAGGACGGGAACGGGCAACTTGGCCTCTTAACGGTTGCGCGGAATCCGGGGGATCCGGCTGGGTGTCAGGCTGTAGGTCGCCTCGGGGTGCGGCGGATGGCCATGGGTGCGCGACCAGAACGATGGCCCCCCCAGCCGCAGCCAAAGCGGCAGCGTCAGGACGAACCCGATGATGAACCCGCCGGCATGGGCCCAGTAGGCCACGCCAGCGTCCGAGGCATCGGTGCCGATCCCGTTGAACAGTTGCAGGCCGAACCACAGCCCCAACATGATCCACGCCGGAATGGGCAGGATCCGGATGAACACGATGAGAAAGATCAGGATATCGACCTTGGCCTTGGGGAACAGCAACAGGTAGCCGCCCATGACGCCTGCGATGGCCCCCGATGCCCCGACCAGCGGGATCGGCGACAAGGGGGCTGTGACCCATTGGGCCAAATCCGCCCCGGCCCCTGCGGCAAGGTAGAAGATCAGAAAGCCGAAGTGACCCATCTCGTCTTCCATGTTGTCCCCGAAAATCCACAGGAACAACATGTTGCCCGCCAGATGCAAGAACCCGGCATGAAGAAAGATCGACGTCACGAGAGAGACGTAATTCTGCCCCGCAGAGATCCGCGCCGGGATCATGGCGCAGCAATAATAGAGGTCGTAAAGCTGCCGGTCCGTCTGGATCGCGACAAGCGTCCAGAGGTAGACCGCGACATTGATCGCGATCAGCCCGTAGGTCACGTAGGGCCTGTGCCGGCTGGGGTTGTGATCGCGGATCGGAAACATGAACCAGACCCTGTGCGATGCCCCCCGGACGGTCAAGAGGCTGGGACGGCGTAAGGTGGGTTCTAACCCACCTTACCAGTCTCGTCCTAAACTGCCGCCAGAAGGGCGGCGTTGCCCCCGGCTGCAGTCGTGTCCACACAGACGTGCCGCTCAAGCACGACATGGGCCGCGTCGGGCATTGCGGTGATCAGCGACACCAGTGGGCCGGGTCGTCTGGCCAGGGCTGCCTCGTACTGGCTGGCAAGGTCCCGAGTGCCCCACCAGATCACCCCTCCAATTGGTCCCGCCGCCTCCAGCGCGTCGCCCTCGATCTGTCCCTCCGCGACAACCGGCACGCCACCAAACGCCGCGACCGCCTGGCCCTGCGCCTCTGCCGCCTCGCGCCCCGGACCAAGGCAAAGGATCGGCGGCCGGGCGACCTGACCAAGGCGGTTCGATTCGCCCGTCGGACCCGGCATATCAGTGACCGGCAAGGCTGGTCCTGGCCCTGCCCGGCGTAATTTGTCAGCGAGAGAGGCCGTATCCTCGCCCCCTGCCCACCCTGTCCGAGGGATTGCGGGCGCTGCGGCAGGTGCACGGAACCTTGGCAGATAGTGTGGCCCCCCGGCCTTGGGTCCTGTTCCGGACAGGCCCTCTCCCCCAAAGGGCTGGCTTCCGACCACTGCACCGATCTGGTTGCGGTTGACGTAGATGTTGCCGGCGGTGATCCGGTCCACGATGTGCTGAACCCTGTCGTCGATCCTGGTGTGCAGGCCAAAGGTCAGACCGTAGCCGGTCGCATTGATGGCCCCGATCACCTTGTCCAGCTCTGCCGCCTGAAAGGTCACCACATGCAGCACCGGTCCGAAGATCTCCCGCTCCAGTTCCGAAATGCTGCCAATGCGGATCACCGTCGGGGCGATGAAGTGCCCCGCTTCCGGCGCTTCCAGGGCATGCAGCACCCGACCTTCGGACCGGGCAACGGCTATATGGTCCGCAATTGTTCTACGCGCCACCTGGTCGATGACAGGCCCAAGATCTGTGGCCAGCTGCCATGGCGACCCCACCTGCAGCTCGTCCATGGCCCCCGTAAGCATACGCAGAAGCTTTGGTGCGATGTCCTCTTGCACGTATAGGCAGCGCAGCGCTGAACAGCGTTGCCCGGCAGAGCGGAAGGCACCGTTGACGATGTCCCTGACCGCATGTTCCGGCAGGGCCGTGCTGTCCACAATCATGGCGTTTAGCCCCCCCGTCTCGGCGATCAGCGGCGTGCCGGGGGCGCAGTACTGCGCCATGGATGCCCGGATCTTGCGGGCAGTGCCTGTCGATCCGGTAAAGGCCACCCCTGCGACCCGCGCCTCGGCCACGACGGCGGCCCCCGCAGCAACGCCGCCAGGCAAGAGCTGAAGAGCACTGACCGGCACACCCGCCGCCTGCAAGAGCGCGACGGCCCTCGCGGCGATCAGTGGCGTTTGCTCGGCCGGTTTGGCCAGAACGGCATTGCCCGCAGCCAGCGCCGCCGCAATCTGGCCGGTGAAAATGGCAAGCGGGAAGTTCCAGGGGCTGATGCAGGACCAGATGCCGCGGGCGCCGCACTCTCCTGAACTCTCGGCTTCGACCGCGTAGTAGCGCAAGAAATCTACCGCCTCGCGGACTTCGCCCACGGCATCGGCAAGGGTTTTCCCCGCCTCGCGGGCCAATAGGGCGAACAGCTCTGGCGCGTTCGCCTCATAGGCATCGGCGGCGCGTCGCAAAATGGCAGCCCTGTCGGTGACGGAGATTTGCCAGGGCCTTGCCCCGTCAAAGGCCGCCGCCACATCCTGTGCTGTCGCCGCGACCACCTGCCCGACCACGTCCTCCAGGTTGGCCGGGTTCCGCACCGGCTTCGCAAGATCACTGTTTGCCGGATCACTGCTTGCCTGCCCCGAAGCCAAGATCGGGGCGGACGTCCAGACATGGGTCAGGAAGGGCCGACGCCCGGCCTCGATCCGCTCGAGCGTCGGGGTAAGGGTGATGTCCCACCCGGCAGAGTTCACGCGGGACGGCTCAAATAGCTGCGGACCGGTTGGCAAGTCAGGGGCCGTCAGATCCGCGCCGAATGGATCGGCGACGACGACTTCTGGCGGCACCTCTTCATCGACGATCTGATTGACAAAGGACGAGTTGGCCCCGTTTTCCAGCAGCCGCCGGACCAGATAGGCCAGAAGATCCTCGTGTGCCCCAACGGGCGCATAGATCCGACAGCGGGTGCCCTGCGCCTTCAGGACAAGGGTATGCAACGTCTCGCCCATGCCGTGCAGCCGCTGAAACTCGAACCTGTCCGGGCCGATGTCCATCGCTTTGGCCATGTGCAAGACCGCCGAAACCGTGTGGGCATTGTGGGTGGCAAACTGCGGATAAATCCGATCCGTCATGCCTAAAAGCTTGCGCGCATTGGCGATATAGCTGACGTCAGTCGCCGCCTTTTTGGTGAATACCGGAAAGCCGGGCATCCCTTCGACCTGAGCCCGCTTAATCTCGGCGTCCCAATAGGCGCCTTTGACAAGACGCACCATGATCTTGCGGTTGAGGCGGGTTGCAAGGTCGTGCAGCCAGTTGATGACAGGCCCGGCCCGTTGACCAAAGGCCTGCACCACGACACCGAAACCATCCCAGCCTTTGAGCGCCGGGTCCGCCAGGGTCGCCTCGATCACATCGAGCGACAGGGACAGGCGGTCGGCCTCTTCGGCGTCGATGTTGAACCCCATGCCCGCTGCCTTGGCCAGGAGGGCAAGGGCTCGGACGCGGGGAACCAGTTCCTCCATCACCCGGTCGGCCTGAGCGACTTCGTAGCGGGGATGCAGGGCCGACAGCTTGACCGAAATACCGGGGTTCTGGGCCACGCTGCCGTGGGTGCAGTCGGCAGCGATGGCCGAAATGGCGCGGGAATAGGACAGGTGATAGCTGCGGGCGTCGGCCTCGGTGCGGGCAGCCTCACCCAGCATGTCATAGCTGTAGGTGAACCCCTTAGCCTGCATTCCTGCGGCCCGGGTCATGGCCTTGCCGATCGTTTCGCCCAAGACAAATTGGCGGCCCATTTCGCGCATGGCACGGGCAACGGCCGAACGGATCACAGGCTCACCCAGACGCTTGATCGCGCCCCTAAGGTGGCGGGTAATGCCGGGGGTCTCGTCATCCAGCACCCGGCCCGTCAGCAATAGTGCCCAGGTGGAGGCATTGACGAGGGACGAGGCGGATTTGCCAAGATGCTGGCCCCAGTCGGACGGGGCGATCTTGTCCTCGATCAGGGCGTCGATGGTTTCGGCATCGGGCACCCGCAAGAGCGCCTCGGCAAGGCACATCAGGGCAATACCTTCATCAGTGGACAGGCCATACTCAGCCAGGAACACCTCCATCAGTCCGGGATCGGACGAGGACCTGATTTGGCGCACCAATCCGGCGGCATCGGCTGTGATGGCCTGACGCTCTGACAAGGTCAGTGCGGCCTCGGCCCTGAGGCGGTCTAGAATGGTGCCCTGATCGGCATACATCGCATCGTCAATGCGGGTCCGCAGTTTGACCGGATGGGGGGTAGACATCGGATGACTCTCCAAAAGAATTCGTCTACAATAGACCAATGTTTCAGGTCGTTTTGCCCCATTCCAGCGGCATGACGGCATAATGTTCCGAAAAATGGGTGGTTTTATGGCTGAACGAACTGCTGACCTTGACGTATTTGACACCAAGATTCTCGACGTTCTGGCCGTCGATGGTCGGATCAGCGTCACGGCGCTGGCGCAGAAGGTCGGCCTGTCCAAGTCTCCGGTCCAGGCTCGGCTGAAACGGCTTGAGGACAATGGCGTTATCAGAGGTTATCGGGCCCTCTTTGATCCGATCCTTCTAGGCCGAGACCATGTGGCCTTTGTCGAGGTGAAACTGACCGACACCCGCGAGTCGGCGTTGGACGCCTTCAATGCCGCGGTCCTGAAGGTCGGCGAGATTGAGCAGTGCCATATGATTGCCGGAGCATTCGATTATCTGTTGAAAGTGCGCACCAGCACCATGGCAGCGTACAGGGCAGTTCTGGCCGAACGCATCTCCACTTTGCCTTATGTCGCCAACACGTCCACCTACGTCGCGATGCAAGCGGTCAAGGAAGAAGGCTTTGCCGCCTGAGCCGCCCCCTTGACCCGTGACCAGATCGCTCCATGATTGTCAGGATGAAACACGCCATCGCCATCATTAGCCTTTGCATTGCCTTGCCCGCCGCCGCCCAGCAGGTTTGCCCGGCAAATCCTGACCATGAAGCGACCAAGGATGACATTCTGCAAGATCTGAGGGTTTCGCGCGATGAGACCGAGGCAAGGGTCTTATCCAATGGGCTGTGGCAACTTTGGACCGATGCCCCGGATTCCCGCGCCCAAGAGTTGTTGGACGAAGGAATGCGACGGCGGCAGATGAGCGACTTTGGAGGTGCGCGCGACGTTCTCGACAGCCTCGTCGAATACTGTCCCGACTATGCAGAGGGCTACAATCAACGCGCCTTCGCCAACTTCCTGCGTCAGGACTATGCCCCGGCCCTGGTTGACCTGGAACGGGCGCTGGAAATCGACCCCCGCCATGTTGCCGCCCTGACCGGCAAGGCTCTGACCCTGATGGGTCTGGAGCGGGACGATGAGGCACAGCTCGTGCTGCGCGAGGCGCTGCGGATGAACCCTTGGCTGGGAGAGCGGCGATTGCTTACCCTGCCGCCAGAGCAGGCGCTATAGCCAACGGTTGGATGCAAGCCAGGCCCTTGGTGGAATGCCAAAGGTTGAGGCTAATGCATGAGTTGAGGATTTACCCTTGCGGGGTACGTTGATACCAACGTGCTCGTTGTGACTGTGTGGTGAAAGCCTACCCTGGCCCTTTGTGACGAATCTGGCCGCCTCCTGCGCCAGACCGCACGAGGACGATGGGTGGACTTTAGCCGCCGGAAAACAAAGAAGCCCGCGTGGTGGAATGGTAGACATCAGGGACTTAAAATCCCTTGGCCGCAAGGCCGTGCGGGTTCGAGTCCCGCCGCGGGTACCACCGGCAAGACGCATCCGACGTGGGCCCTTCCAGGCCTTGGGCCAGTCACCCTAGCAGGTTGGCGGCCATCATCGTTGAATTCGCCCCCAATCCATCGTATCCGATCCTCCGACCCGGTGTTTTCGGTTCGCACGTCCTAGAGAAACGAAATTGAAGCGTTCATGCCCCTGACAGGCACCATCGCAGGCCCAAACAGGCGGCAAGGCACATGATACGAAAGATAATGGGGCGACTGTCCCGCCTGATTATGGGTACGAAGGGCTCTTGCCTGCCCGCCTCGGGCGAAGGGATCCTCCGCGCCCGGTACGAAACGCGAACGCCTTCTGCCCAGACCATCGCGGATATTTTCGAAGGCACCTGGAAGTCACGACTGCCCAATGTTGAAACCTCGGGCACTGTCGAGATGTTTGGTGATCGCCGGGTCGATTGGTTGGCCAAGACGCTTCCGGGCGGCCTGACTGGCAAATCGGTCTGTGAGATTGGTCCGTTCGAAGGCTATCAAACGCTTGGCCTCTCGCAGCAGGGGGTCGCATCGATCACCTCGGTCGAGGCCAATTCCTTTAACTTCCTCAAATGCCTATGCCTGAAAGAGATCTGCAAGTTCGATGCAACTTTCGAGTTTGGCGATGGCCTTGGGTTTTTGCGAGAAACACCACAGCATTTTGACCTGATCTTTGCCTCGGGCGTTCTTTACCATCTTCAAACACCCTTTGAGTTCCTGTCGGCTGCGATGGCCAAGTCGGATCACATCTACCTTTGGACGCACTACTATGACGCCGATGTCATCCGCGCCCATCCAACGGTCGCACAGCACTTTGTTCCGACGCTGGATCAGCAGTTTGACGGAGGCGATCACAGCTACAAGATGTTCGCCCGCAGCTACATGATCCGCAACTATCAGACGAGCATCCCTGCCTACTGGGAAGGCGGCTTGCAGGACATCACGTTCTGGGTCGAGAAAGAGGCCCTTCTGAACCACCTTCGGCGGGGTGGTTTTAACAACATCCACATTCATGCCGACACCGCCGGGAAAGGCATGCCGATCATCAGCCTTTGCGCATCACGGTCAGCGTCTGCGCGGACGTGATCGACGGGCAAGCTGTGTAGCAGGCTCACTGCCCACAGTCGCGCGGCAACTTTACGACTGCCGGAGCGTCCTGCTCTGCCCCCAGGCCCCATCAACATTGATTTCGGTCGCCACTCGGCGTATTCGCCCCGCAACACCTTTTCCCAGGACTGACCGGCCATGACCAAGCACATCACCATTCTGAACGGCCCCAACCTTAACCTTCTGGGTCAGCGCCAGCCTGAGATTTACGGTTATGACACGCTTGAGGATGTGGGGGCGGCCTGCGCCAAACTGGCCTCCGACTTCGGCCTGACCTGCGAGCTCTTGCAGTCGAACTGGGAAGGCCAGATCGTCGACTGGATCCACGAGGCCCGCAAAAAGTCTGCCGGGATCATCATCAACCCAGGTGCCCTTAGCCATACCTCTGTCGCGGTTCTGGATGCGTTGAACGCCTTTGACGGGCCGGTGCTTGAGGTCCACATATCGAACATCCACAAGCGCGAAAGCTTTCGCCATCATTCCTATGTTTCGGCCCGCGCCGAAGGCGTGATCGCGGGCTTTGGGGTTGAGGGTTACAGCCTTGCCATGCGCCGGATGGGCACCCTTCTGGCAGGCTAGACGCCCGCCACGATCACCCGTGTGTCCCAGTCCTTGCACCGGTCGGCCAGATCTTCGGACAAGGCCCGATCGGTTACGAAAGTATCGATCCGGCCAAGCGATGCGATGCGCGCCGGGGCAGCCCGCTGGAACTTGGAATGGTCCGCCACAAGGATCGCCTGCCGGGCCTGATCCAGGATCGCCTGGCTTACCCCGACCTCCGAGATATCAAAGTCTAACAGGTCCCCGTCGCTGTCCAGAGCGGAACACCCGATGACGGCGTAGTCGAACTTGAACCGGCGGATCGTCTGCACGGTCAGGTCGCCGGTCAGCCCCCCGTCCGCCCGCCGCAGGATGCCCCCGGCCAGGATCACCTGACAATCAGGATGCCCGGTCAGGATGCGGGCAACGTTCATGTTGTTCGTCACCACCATCAGGTTGCGACGCTGCATCAGGGCATGTGCCACCGCTTCGGTTGTGGTGCCGATGTTAAGGAAAAGCGAGGCCCCGTCGGGGATCAGCGCTGCACAGGCGCGGGCCATTGCCCGTTTCTCGGCCTCGAACAGAATCTGCCGGTCGGCGTAGCCGATGTTGACCGTACCGGACGGTAAGATGGCCCCGCCGTGCACCCGCTCTAACTGGCCAGCCTCGGCGAGGTCGGTCAGATCGCGCCGGATCGTCTGGAGGGTGACACCAAAATGCTGGGCCAGCCCCTCAACAGTGACCTTGCCGCTTTGGGCAGCCAGTTCAAGGATCTCGGGGTGGCGAAAGTTCTGGTTCATTGTGGGCCATTATCGGTTGGGATGACCATAATCTGACCCTTTCTGCCCAATACCGCCAGAGACAATCACACATTTTCGCGCATCTGAGCACATAAACGAACATTTTCCTTTGCATTGTACTTTGAGAATGCCATTAAACGCGCATAAACGAATAAAAACGCAAGGGATTCGACCATGGCGACAGAGGATCGGACATACGACCTCTTTGTAATCGGCGGTGGCATCAATGGTTGCGGGATTGCCCGCGACGCGACCGGGCGCGGGCTAAGCGTTGTTCTGGCTGAAATGAACGATCTGGCCTCGGCGACCTCTTCGGCCTCGACCAAACTGTTTCATGGCGGCCTGCGCTATCTTGAGTATTTCGAATTTCGCCTTGTCCGCGAGGCCCTGATCGAGCGTGAAACCCTGCTGCGCGCCATGCCGCATATCTCATGGCCGATGCGCTTTGTGCTGCCGACCCATCCTGACATGCGGTTCGAGTCGACGACGCCCACCTCGCGGCTGTTGTCCATCGTCATGCCATGGATGAAGGGACGGCGCCCCAACTGGCTGATCCGGCTGGGTCTTTTCCTCTATGACACGCTGGGCGGGCGGCAGATCCTGCCCGGCACCTCCCGGCTCGATCTAACCGCTGCGCCAGAAGGGCGGCCCCTGAAGGACAAGTATCGCCAGGCCTATGAATACTCTGACTGCTGGATCGAGGATTCGCGGCTTGTCGCGCTGAATGCCCGCGACGCGGCTGAGCGGGGGGCAGATGTGCTCGTCCGAACCAAGGTTCTCGCCGCACGGCAAGAGGGGGGGCAGTGGATTGTGACGGTCCAAGACGCCGGGGGTGTCCGCGAAATCCGGGCAAAGATGATCGTCAATGCCGCCGGCCCCTGGGTGGGCGACATCATCCATGGCAAGGTCCGCCTGAATTCCAAGGAGGGTGTCAGGCTGGTCCGGGGCAGTCACATCGTGACCAAGCGCCTCTATGACCATGAAAAATGCTACTTTTTTCAGGGAACAGATGGCCGGATCATCTTTGCCATCCCCTATGAAACGGACTTCACCCTGATCGGCACCACGGATGCCGAGCAGGCAGCCCCCGACGTCGAACCGGTCTGCACCCCGGAGGAACGCGACTATCTTTGCGCCTTTGCCTCTGAATACTTTGAAACGCCCGTTACGGCAGAGGATGTGGTCTGGACCTATTCCGGGGTTCGCCCCCTTTACAACGATGGGGCGACATCGGCGACGGCGGCGACGCGGGACTATACCCTCAAGGTCGATACATCCGCGGGCGCGCCGTTGCTGAACGTCTTTGGCGGCAAGATCACCACCTATCGCAAGTTGGCCGAACACGCGCTGGACAAGATCGTCACGATCGTTGGTGGCAAGACCGCAGGCTGGACGGCTGGTGTGCCCTTGCCAGGCGGGGATTTTCCGGTGAGTGACGTAGACCACCTGATCGCGGCACTCAGGTCAGAATTCCCTTTCCTGACCGACCAATGGGCAACTCGCCTCGTCAGGGCCTATGGGACAGAGGCCGCGACCCTTCTGCAAGGAGCGACCTCTCCTGCGGATCTGGGCCGGGATTTCGGCGCGACCCTGACCGAGCGGGAGGTGCGCTGGCTGATCACCCATGAGTTCGCCCGCAGGGCTGAGGACGTGGTCTGGCGGCGCAACAAGCTGGGGCTGAGGTTGACGACGGATGAGATTGCGGCCCTTGATGCCTGGATGAGGACAGCGGAGGCAGAGGCCTAGGGCATCGCTTTTCCGACAAGACGGGACTGCCAAAAAACCGTCATTTGACGCCTGACAAGCGGTCGGTCAGGGTGCGCCGAACCCAACCGCCGGATCACCCCATGTTTCACAGCCTGCCCCCGAGAGAAGCCGTCATCTTTGAAGGCGCCACCCTGCTCATGCAGGACAGGCTGGTGCCTGCCAGCCTGCGGACCGAGAATGGCCAGATCGCTGGGATCGACGTGCCCGCCGACGGGGCCCGACGGATCGACGCGCGTGGCATGATCCTTGCGCCCGCCATGATCGACATTCACGGCGACGCCTTTGAGCGCCAGATCATGCCACGCCCCGGCGTGTTTATCCCGATCGACACCGCTTTGCTGGAAACGGACCGGCAGCTTGCCGCAAACGGGATTGCCACCGCCTATCACGCGCTGACGCTGAGTTGGGAGCCGGGACTGAGGTCCGTTGATCAGGGCACAAAGCTGGTCGAGGCGCTGGCCCGACTTGTCCCCAGACTGACGGTAGAGAACCGCGTCCAATTGCGTTGGGAGACCTTCTGCTTTGAGGCGATCGACCTGATCGAGGCGGCCCTTGCCGGTCCGCTGGCCCCCTCGATCGCCTTCAACGACCATACGTCGATGGCCCTTCTTCATCCTGATACGCCGCTTCAGGATCGGCCCTTTGACCATTCGCCTGACTTCCCCGTGGCGGATACGACAACGCCCCGCTTTGCCTCCAGGATGAAGGCCCGGGGCGAACGATCCGGCATGACGGCAGAGGCCTTTGTGACCCTGTTGAACGAGGTCTGGGACAGGCGACCGCAGGTGCCGGCCGCGATGGAGCGGGTGGCGGCGATGGGCCGGGCCAAAGGCGTTTCCATGCTGTCCCACGACGACAGCCAGATCGAGACGCGGGACTACTACCGTGCGCTAGGGGCCCGGATTTCCGAGTTTCCGATGTCCGTCAAAGTGGCAGAGGCCGCGAGGGCGGCAGGCGACATGATCGCCTTTGGCGCGCCCAACGGCATGCGCGGTGGCAGCCATCTGGGCAGTCCCGGTGCCGCCGACATGATCGCGGCGGGTCTGTGCGATATTCTGGCGTCAGACTACTTCTACCCCGCGATGCTGGGGGCTGTTGCCCGACTGCATGCCGACAAGGTGGCGCCTTTGCCAAAGCTTTGGGACCTTGTGTCAGGCGGACCGGCGCGGGCGTCGGGGCTGATGGACCGGGGCCAGCTTGCCGCGGGGCTTCGGGCTGATCTGGTACTGCTGGACTGGCCGGAGGGCGGCACACCGGTGCCGCGCCTAACCCTTGTGGGCGGCAGACAGGCTTACGGCGCGATGGCAACGGGGGCCTGAGGCCCCGTCAAATGCCGCCTCACAGACCGCCGAGGTCTTCCAGAAGAGCCACGACCTCAGCCACGCCCTCACCCTTGCGCAGGCTGGCAAAGACAAAGGGCCTCTCTCCGCGCATCCGGCGGGCGTCGCGGTCCATCACCTCAAGCGAGGCCCCGACATAGGGCGCAAGGTCGGTCTTGTTGATCACCAGAATGTCCGACCGGGTGATGGCCGGGCCACCCTTGCGCGGGATCTCTTCGCCAGCGGCCACGTCGATCACATAGATCGTCACATCGGCCAGCTCCGGCGAGAAGGTGGCCGACAGATTGTCGCCCCCGCTTTCGATCAGGATCAGCTCAAGATCCGCGTGGCGGTCGCGCAGCTCTGCCACCGCAGCGAGGTTGATCGAGGCATCCTCGCGGATCGCGGTATGCGGACAGCCCCCGGTTTCCACCCCCATCACCCTGTCGCCCGACAGGATCTGCATACGCATCAGCGCCTCGGCATCCTCTTGGGTGTAAATGTCATTGGTGATGACAGCGAGGCTGAGCCGGTCCTTGAGGGCGCGGGCCAGCGCTGCGGTCAGCGTCGTCTTGCCAGCGCCAACAGGGCCGCCGATGCCAACTTTCAGGGGACCATGAGGAGAAAGAGGCACGTCAGAACCCTTTGAGTACGAGGGCAGCAAAAGCCACCGCAAGGAACAGGCAAAGCGGACCATAGAACCGCCGGTCGAGAGTGGCAAACGGCTCTTCGGAGGTAAGCGCCCGCCACGACGGGCGATAGGCCAGAATGCCCCGAACCGCAAAGGTGCCGGTTGCCATCACCAACCCCGTCTGCCGGATTGGGCCGGGTGTGATCCAGGGCAGACCGGCCGCGATGACAAGGGCCGCGGCGATCAGCGCGCAGGGGATGGGGCCGGGCATGCGGGTCGCCCCGTTCATGCCAACCACGGCCTTGACCAGCCGCGCCTCGTCCCGGATCGGAAACCACCAGCCCAGCGCCCACAGTAGATGAATGGCGGCCAACGACAAAAGAACAAGGTCAAGCAAGAGGAAAAGGCCAACGCCCGAGGTCATGAACGGAACAACCTTGGACTTTGCTCTTCGTGGCGCATGGCGGCAATGTCGATGGCAAAGGCTGCACTGCCAAGA
>Ga0209652_1001171_pt1 | contig 21526 bp, 14 predicted proteins | sample SaaInl74LU_5_DNA_FD_184641 | JGI IMG/M metagenome (GOLD analysis project Ga0209652, IMG submission 184641) | Marine microbial communities from expanding oxygen minimum zones in the Saanich Inlet - ESP_74LU_5_DNA (SPAdes) (version 2) | ecosystem: Environmental > Aquatic > Marine > Intertidal zone... | reverse complement strand
TTCCTCAGCTAACCAGTCCTCAATCATTCTCCGAGCTCAAGGCACCTGCGAACCCTCGTGTTCTCAATGTCCTGTCAACCCAATCATATTATTCGCGAGTGGGGGTATTATCAGTCTTTCTTATGAATGAGTCTGTAGCCAATTGAAACGATTTTGAGCTTGATAATAAACATATTTTCAATAATATGAAATCACAATAACATTTTATCGACTTCATGATATGATAATGAAGCTTAGAACGCAAAACTGGCGGTCGATACTTACACGACCACAAGCTACGATACTTGCGCTTGCACTCTCAAAAGCCATTGCTCAGTTGCTATTGATATCCCGTATTTGTACGGAGACGCCCTGATAAGCAGTAGTTGTCGCTCAACCCAATAGGCAAAGTCAATTCGAGGCTGTAGGTTGATACATATTGCGTAAGGCAAGAGTGCGGATTGGTTTTGAAATTGTGTAGGTGTTTTTGCAAAGAAGTAGAGAGAGTTGTAATATGTCAGGCACAAAAGAAACGAGCTCATTAGCACCATTCTCTCCTGGTGCCGCTGGCAGCAAGAAAGACAAAAACGAGCCATCATCTGGTCGAGGATCGCCCGACTCCGTTGCCAGCGATGCAACGCCAGTTACAAATAATGCAGCATCTGCTCCAAAGAAAAAGAAGAGCGATCTTCATTCCTTGTGGGAATATAGAGCAACATCGCTCCAGGGCAATGACCCAGGTTCCCCACCCACAACGGTAAGAACGACAAAAACTGCATGGTCCAATGCTTCACCGAGAGTGGTATCTCCTGTTGCATCGGCGTCTTCATCGGCGTCATCTTCTCCGGGACCGCTGGTGAACAAACCAGCATCAAGTGACGATGAGCTTGCGCTACTCAAGAAAGAGCTTGGCGCAATAGAAGCAAAGAAATTAGCAACAAAGTCGTCATCTTCTTCTCCAAATGTGCAACCAATAGATGTGAAGAAGAAGGCGAAGAAATTTGAAGTCAGTAAAAGGAAATCAGGAGATGAACTCACATTGCTAAAGAAAGAGTTGGAGACATTGCAAGGGAAGAAAGTGGAGCCAAAGAAGGATACACCTCTACAAAAGAAGAAGTCATATTTGTTTTGGGAACAAAAAACAAAGGATGCCCCACCTCTTGCAAAGAATAAGAGCACCTCGTTCAATGAAACTGGTTCGGCTAAACAGCCGGGTGATGATGGACGTGTCGCAGGAGCAGTGACAGTCGCCGCTACTGCCACAGCAATAACTGCTACCGCAGCGACTCAAGGCACATCAGCAACTGCTGTCGAAGAAAAAGGTAGTATGCCTTCTGAGGATAAATCATTTGATAATGATAGTATAACTAGTGCTGATACTGCACAACTGATGTCAGAATTTAGAGCTTTGGTGGAAAAGCTTGTTCGCAAAGGTAAGTTGCTGCAACTGCATTTAGTCATGTCAATCTTACTGTATATACTTAATCACTTTTTCGGCATTCGATTTTACAGCTATGCCAAGTGAAATCGATCACGTCGATGAGCTCATTGAAGAGTATGACGGAAGAGAGGAAGAGCTATTGGAAATCCTTTCAGCTATGCAAGAAGAGGTCGACCAAGAGAAAGCATCCGAAGACAAAGGAAGTGCTGCCGCAGTTGCCACATCTGCTGCAGTAAATAGTTCCCAGGATGAACAGACGGGGCTGGAGAATGTTGGAAGCTTTGAGAGTGATGTTCATGTTTATGAAGACGATGAGACAGCTCCTAGTTTCGAAACGGCAGATCAACAAAAACACGTGAGCGATATTACAAGTGTGAAGAGCGACGATACTATTCATACTTCGAACAAAAGTGTCAACACCAACTCTATTAAAGATGACGATAATAATAATGCCGAAGATGCGGAGGTTGACAATGTGTCAAAAGAAGAAGACTATGACAGTGTCGTGTCAAGGACAACTGCAGACATTGGAATTGTGATTGTGACATCTCCAGATGAAGACAACTCTGATATTGAAAAGGGAGTGGCAGCTGCAGCGGCGTTGACAAAATCGGATAGAGAGACTTGCTGTAAGCGAAATAAGGTGGCGCTTCTTACCTTGGCAATCATTGTTATATTGTCTGGTGCTGGAGCTGCTATAGGCATAATACTCTCATCTCCTCCTGGAAAGGAGGATAATGACAAAAGCACTGTGTTTGAAGAACCCATCGGAACGGGTCGTCCTTTGCCGGAAAGTGAAGGTGATCTCTCTCCCGGTGTCATTCCTGATGATATCTATACACCTCCCACTGTTGAAGAAGATCTATCAACGTTCTGCACTTCAGAAAGTAGTTACAGCGAATTGCCACTGGAACCTGGCATTGGTCAGTTGGGAGGAAATAATCCTCTTGTTGCTGCGGACGGAACGAATGCAGTTATTGTGACTGGATCGGGCTACGTTTCATTCTATTCCTTGCAAGGGACGAAATGGCAGCGAGGAGAAACTTTTGGTATTTTGGCTACTCATGGCGACATTGCTTCGGTATCTATTTCAGGTGATACAGCTGTAATTGGTCTTCCGAAGGCGGCAATTGCTGTGGGGTCCAGCGGTCCTGTTGCTACTGGTATGGTTGTTACGTATGAAAGGAATCCAGAATCGGGCAAATGGAGACAATCGAAAGAGCTGGTACCAGATGAATACCAAGGAGGTGCATTAAAGCATCAAAACTCTGACTTTGGGCAATCTGTTAGTCTATACGATGATTTGTTGGTAGTGGGAGCTCCTTCTGAAGACAAAGATCGTGGGTCAGTTACTGTTTTTAAGAGGGATGAGAAAGGCTTATGGGATCAAGTGATCAAGCTTGCTCGAGGAGCTGGTACTTGTCAAAACGCGGATGATATCTTTCTTGGCTACTCTGTCAACGTGTACGAGAATACGATTGCTGTATCCGCTGACTGTCCTGAAAATATTGTTTTGTACGAGTATGACCGGGCTGATAGCATTGTGAAGAGCTCTCAAGTTCTAGAATGGATCGACAGAAAGTATGGAGCAGTTGCATCCATTGGCCAAAACGGCGAGTATCTTATCTACTCAACGGTCGGAGGGGGGTTGTTTATCTTCCATAGAGAGGGAGATTCAGAAGAATTCGTTCTGAGTCAAGATTTGACTTTCAACAACAAACTTGGTTTGTTTGAATATCCAGTTGCAATGAGTTCAAACTTGTTTGCCCTTGCTGTCGGTAACAAATCCCAGCTATACACTCAAGCTGAACAAGGAGGTCAGTGGAAGAGGGAACCTGTGACATTAGTATCCGACGGAGAATTTGACGCTTACGTCAAAGCTGGACTGGCGGTCTCGGATGGAAACGTTTTGTTAGGTTCGAATACAAACATTGAAGCTTATGATTTGTCACAATGCGTGCCCGAAATGGTGATCCCTGATGTTGTAATCTCCGAGCCAAATTGTTTGGTCGTCAATGTTACTTTGGACAATTACCCCTCTGATACAACGTGGCAGATTGAAGATTCTGATGGAAATGCGGTTGCTAGCAATACTCCTTATGACGAATCTATGGCTGCTACAACTCAAGTTGAGGAAGTTTGCGATCTCTCTGACGGAGGGTACACCTTTGCCATTTTCGACGAGTACGAGGATGGCATGTGTTGCAAATGGGGTGAAGGAAGTTACACTTTGAGCACAAAAAGTGGACTGACGATTGCAAGTGGAGGTGAATTTGGTGCTTCCGAAAAGACTCAGTTCTCTATTCCCTTCTCTGGTGACTCTGCTGTGACTACACCAACACCAAACGACCAAACGACTTCACCGACGAAGCAACCCAGTCTGGCCCCGACAACAACTAAGCCAACACCCACCCCAACAGATGCGCCTGTCACAAGTGAACCCACAGATGCACCAGTCACATATACACCAACAACTGCGCCTAGTACAAGTGAACCTACAGAACAGCCAACATCAAAACCAACAACACAAGCCCCTGTACAGCCAACATGTACAACAATAGAAGTATCTATCACTCTGGATGATTATCCTCAGGACACGAGTTGGAATGTTGTCGGCTCAACTGGAGAGGTTGTTGCCAAATCGCCTGCCTATGATGCATCCATGGCGGGTTCGACTGAGATAGAAAGCCTATGTTTGCAAGCTGATACGTATTCATTTGATATTTACGATGTATACGAAGATGGTATGTGTTGTGGTTGGGGACAAGGGAGCTATACTTTGAGCACAACAAATGGAGATATTTTGGCAACTGGGGGTGAATGGCTTGGCCCTAGTGAAACCAAAACGTTTCAACTTTCGTGACGCCTCGAAACAATGCTCTGCACAATATTTATGTCATGTTGGAGAGTTTCTCTCCTTAGGATGTCTTCGTATTCTCAATTAATCTCTCGTGTTTAAGGGAGATTAGTAAGTCTTAGTTTATCAATTAAGTTCTAATAAATGGTTAAGCGTCACGCAACCTCAATCTGGGCAAAACATTCATTGCCTGTAGTTCCTGAAACAGCAGCTTGCAAGCGTATGGCAATCGGATTTCGGTCACCTTCTCACCACTACGACAAAACTGGCACCAATTTTGATATTGCAGAAGACCACAAGTGCAGCATACACTTGCGGAGAAAGCATCACTAGAGTGCATGAGGCGTTCCATGATAAGATTGCTTGCACCATATGCAATCAGGCAATCACGTTCCATCTCCCCAAGTCGTAGTCCTCCATCGCGCGAACGCCCTTCTGTTGGTTGGCGAGTGAGAACAGCTCGTGGCCCTCGTGATCGGGCGTGCATTTTGTCCAAGACCATGTGCTTCAGCTTTTGGTAGAAGACTGGTCCAGAGAAGACATAAGCATCAAGCGGGGTCCCGTTTGATCCTGAATAGAAAACATCTTTTCCGGTATAATTGAGACCATTTCGAATGAGTGCGACCTCCGCACTTTGAACCGTATCAGTGGATCCAAATTCTTCTCCAAACGCCGATGCGTAGGCTTGTCTCCCTTCGAATACTCCAGCTTTTCCTACTAAAAGTTCAATCAACTTCCCTACAGTCATACGACTTGGGAAACCATGAGGGTTCATAATAAGATCTGGGGATATTCCTTGTTCGTTGAAAGGCATATCCACCTGCGGCACAATCAGGCCGCAAACTCCTTTTTGCCCGTGACGGGAAGCAAATTTATCGCCAACTTCTGGACGGCGAACTTGTCGCATCATTACTTTGATGAGGAACTGCTCACTCTCATTTGATGAGATGAGTACTCGATCAACATAGGAAGGAGCACTTGACCGATATGACATGCCTGAATACTTGTAATTAACGTTCATCAAACGTTCAACAGGAGTACTTGTATCCATTGGTGATTCCTTATTCACCATTACTGTGCCATTATCAAGCAACTCCCCAACCATGCACAAACCATCCTTGTCGATTCCACGGTATTTTGCGTAACGTTTGTCGTCTTCTCCATCCGGAAAGGCAGAGGGGTCGGGTGGGCCACACGTCCGATCCAAACATCCATTTTGATATCGTCTCACACTAGTTTGAGATTTCTTCAATACCATACAACGTCCAAATCCACGATCAATGGACGCCTTGTTCAACACTACAGCATCTTCAATATCATACCCACTGTAAGACATGACTGCAATACATGCATTCTGTCCGGCGGGAATGTTATCAAAGTTAACCAAGTCGAGAGTACGTGTTTTGACCATGGGTTTGTGAGGATAAATCATTGTATAGAGAGTGCCGTCGAAGCGAGAATATTGGTTGATTGCGACAGTTCCGATGGCCTGCTTACCCATTGCAGACTGGTAGGTATTTCTACGGAAACAAACAAGAAGTTGAGAATACCTGTGAAAACTCGATCAAGAGGACAACAGTATAGCGCACATACCTTGGACTTTGATTGTGATGGGGATTTGGAATCAAACCAGCTACCACCCCAAGCAATGTCATAGGGTCAATTTCCAAGTGAGTGTAAGACATCCAATCCATCTTTCTCCCTTCTTTCAAGTATTGGTCCATGGAACTACGGCGGACCTCCAATTCTCGCTCCGTTACTGCAATCAAACAGTTATTTTCTTCGTTAACGTCAATGTACTCAACCACTCCCTGCCGCAGTAGATCTTTGATGTGCACTGTGCCCAGGGCCAATCCCTCAATTTGAACTTGTTTCAATCTTGGGAGAGAAGTCTTTTCGTCCACAATCACCAACGGGCGACAAACTCTCCCCCCGTCAGTTGCAATATGAACTGCCTTTTGTCCGTCGTGCAAATATACACTAACGAATTCTCCCATTTGACCTTGACGACGAAGTGAGCGCAAGCTTTTCACCAACCAAAATGGGCGCGTGTGTACACCCAGGATTAAACCATTTAGCAAGACCAGGTACGAATGTCGAGAATGAATTTCGTGACCAGTCAACAAACAAACATCCTCCACACCTAAATCACGACACAATCTTTCGACGGGGCCAGGCTCTGCATCGGTAGTAATGTGTGCCAGTAAAGCCAAGTTTTTAACCAACCCACAAGCCTCACCCTCTGGGGTATCAGCGGGGCATAACATTCCCCACTGACTAGCTTGAAGAGATCTCGGTCCGGACACCTTTCGTGTCTTCTCGAATTGAGAGTTCACACGAGTCATCATTCCTAACGCGCCGATGTAAGAAAGTCTGCTGAGAACCTGAGTAACTCCTGCGCGATCCATACGAAAGCGTTTGAGTACCCAGTTGCCGCTGGAGATGGCTGACATCATTCCGTACGCAATGGAATCCGGTCGTATTGTTTTGATGACATCAAATGCTTGCGTTTTGTTCGGCTTTGATAAGACCATGTCAGTCTGCTTCTTGATATCAGCATTGAGGTGCTTGAACAAATCTTCAAACAACAGCGAGAGCAAACTACCCGCCAACTCCAAACGTTTATTGCCATAGTAGTCTTTGTCATCCAATGAGCTTTTCCCCAACTGAACCATGACTAAACGTCTCACAATGTGGCCAACGTATATGACTTTAGCAGTAAAATCAAAATTCACCACCGGTACGTGAGACAAAACCACATTGGCGATTACGTCCCTAGCTTCGTCTTCTGGACTCAATCTCCGCGTACTGCCATACGTACCACCCTTTCCTGACGCCAGTGCGCTCTTGGCCCTCATCTTCATACCAATATACCTCAACGCATGCTTTTGTGTGACAATGCCCAGACGTGTCGGTTCCTCCAAACTTAATGCAAGAGCATCCATAACTTCGGGTTCTGATCCAACGCTTTGGACAAATTCCAAATCGGATTCTACCCCCATTGCCTTGATAGCTACGCAGATTGGAACGTCTTCTGCCAACGTGTTGTGCTTCAAGAATAATCGCCCATTCTTAATAAAGATGTATGCTTTTGACTTGCGCTCGCGCGTAGAACTAGTAATGGAGGCTGAGACACATCTCGTCTTGGAATCTTCTTCAATAATCACCCTATTCTTTGACAACTGCTCCTGAATCAATATCACCTTCTCGACGCCCTTAACAATGAAGTACCCACCTGGGTCATACGGGCATTCTTTCATCTGTGCCAACTCCCTTTCCGATTTGTCCTTCAAGAGACATTTCGAAGAACGGAGCATGATTGGCATGCGTCCAATCATTACTTTTTTCTTTACCACGATTTGTCTCCCCCTAGTATAGCGGACGTTGACATAGATTGGAGCACTGTATGTGCAATCACGCAGACGACATTGAAAAGGCGTGGCTTGAGTAGTAGCATATGCATCTTCGTCTATAGAAGGCTCGCCTACCCAACAATCAGTGTACCGCAGGTAGAACTTTGGATCATAATCTGATCTGATTTCACATGCTGAAGGTGACTGCGTGTATCAAGACGAAGAGATGTTAGTTGTTGAGTGGGACGATAAAGAACAGTGTATTAACCACTACAAATACCACCACTTACCTGGACAATTTGTTTCATTTCCACGCTAACAAAGTGATCAAACGAATCAATATGTTGCTTCATCAACCCCCTTAGCTTCAAAAAGTGTGGCAACACTCTCCACTTCTCACGAAGACTCCCTATGGGAGCATCAAGTGGGGTACGCGATGCTCCATACTCTTGTCCGTCACTATTTGAAAGTTGAGCTGCTTCATCAAAGTCAATATCATCGTCCATCATAGATTTCGCCAAATCTGCTCTACGCTGCGAGAGTTCCGCTTGAAGTGCCTCCTCTTCTTCTGGCTCCAAGCAACATCCTGATTGAGCATTATTTTTGCCCTTGCTCAGTTTATTTCTGCTGTCGGAAGTATATGGTCCGTCAATCTCTTCAATTCGTCCACCAATAGGCACTCCATCCACCTCTCTGATTTCACTTTCACCCAGAATGTGGTCAAAGCCTTCCTTTGGAAAGATACCATTACGTGAGGGTTGTGAGCGATATTTATTCCATTCGTCGTGATTGTTGTCGCCGCCGTCACCATCTTCATCATCACTAATCATGTGTCCCGGTGGAGTAGCCCTGACATACCCCGTTATGCGCTTCTTATCTTGAATATCACGCAATGGGGGCAGAGAATGTCGAGGATATGTCACAACTGAAACACCGCTATCGGAGCCATCACCTAATAATTTTGACATGAAAACATCATCTACGCTGCTGATACCTTCTTCTGGCTTAATTGTACCGCTAACAACCTCTGCACTTTTATCCTTCTTGCTTGAGCTTCGGCTGCGCTTTTGGCCGCCGCCTGTGGCGCTGCCTTTGCTAGCGGCTCGTCCTCTCATCGGAGGATATTTTTGTGGTGTAGTGGTGGTGTTTGATTGGGTTGATTGTTGATGATGGTTGTGGGAGGATCTTTGTGTACTAATTCCTTCGTATGTCCTCTGTGGTGTGAGCGTGAGTCGCCTTTTATTATTTCAACCAAGCCAATCAGCAACGCCGTGAAGGACTCCGATAGAAAACATTGTAGTATCAGCCGCCCGACGTCCCTTCTTTGTCATCTTTTGTTGCAAATCAGTCGCCTTCTTCTTCTTTCATATTTCTGTAGTCAACATCGAACATGCCCGACGATAGAGAAATGCTCTTCAGCAATGACGACATTCTTTTCCGGGTAGCATCATTTCTCGATAGCAAAGCTCTATTGAATCTAGCGCTCACATGCACAAGATGCGGCATTGCAGAAGAAGATTGGAGCTGGTCCTTAGCAGAAGATTTGGCGAGACAGCTAATTCGTGAACGTTCATCGGAATGGGAGTTGAAGGCATTACCGCGCTATCTCTGCCCCAACCCTGGCTGTGCTTGCGGAGAATCATGGATTGGTTTGCTTCGTGAACTTGAACTGCTTCGCTCTCCACTTACCTTTGATCAACTTATTGGTGATCGGGTTGAACACGTTGGTGGGGATCTATCGTGCATAACTTCGTCGCCTCCTCCCGGCAGTTTCTGCGATCCTTTCTATGACGAATGGCCGGGATATCCAAATACTGCTATTTGCAGTAACCATGTCATGAGGTCAGGAAAGCATTACGCAACATTTTCAATGAAGGGTGAGTGAAGGTGTAGCAGTCATTAGTGTTTGTAACATCGATCGGCTCATAATTTTTCGCTTGATGGAACAAGTGCAGGCTGTAGAGCATTCTGCTACTTTTGGGCAGGAGTTATTCGACCAATCCAAGGTTGGGACGAGCTTGGGTTAAAGGTATTTAGCATGTATGTTACAGCAAATCATGAATTTCTACAGGAAGAACAGACTGAAAGGTGGGGTGACAGCGACGTGAATTGGTGTACATTCAATCAATGGGATGGTTCGTGTTGCTGGGCAGATTGGGAAGAGTCTATTGTCAGAGATGGCGTCCAGTGGAGTGGAATGGAGGCATTTGAATTTGACGATGGAGAGTTAGGCTTGCTTCTAGATCTAGATTTAGGAACTCTTACCGCATGCAGAATGGACGACGATTGGGAATTATGAAAGATGTGAGTCTTGTCTGAATATCAATGCTATATTTTATGTTTCCCTATCACTTACGGGCGAATCCTGCTATTCTCCCAGGGATTATCTGGTGAATACTGCTGGACGTCATCAATCATGGCCCATTATAATCCTGGTCATTTTGGAGTCGAACAAAGCATTCGCATCAAAAGAGAGGAACTTCCTTCTACCTAATCACGATTCAGTCGCTCGTGTAGGACAGCTCCAACGCTTGTGTTCGCATCAGCTAATATCTATTACAACAACATATTTGCATGTCGCCATTCTATGTCATCCTTCATCTGATTTCTCCTCCTCTTGTCACGAGACCTCACTGGGCCACAAATCATGCATTCGAGGTTCCTGCATTTGATGTAGTGTCCTAGGACCTCTCTTGTTGTCAAACATTTCTTGTAGGTACAATCGTCGAGCTTGCATGCTTTGATGTGCGCACAGAGAGCCTTTCCCTCGGCACAATGAGAAGTCACTGGGCAAAAATATCCTGTATCGACGGTCTGTACATTGAGAGGCAGTGGAATGGATCGGACGGAACATTTCGTGCAATGTCGGATGAGAAGAAGCCTTTGGACTTTCCGTCTTACAAGTTCACTCTGACTGTCTTCTATTCCATGTTTATCGTGAACAGGTCGACTCGGCTGTTCGTCTTCTAAATCTTCTAACTTGAGAGAATTCCTTCTTGAGGTTGACGACAGCTTCTCTTGGTTTCTACTTCGGGTCAAGTTGATGTCATCGTCGAAATTGGAGCTCACACGAGATGATGGATACGCATTATTCGAAACATAGATGTCAAATGCTGTATTCGAGGAGCATGATGCAGGTGTGGCCGGAGCATCATTAGTTGGAAGCAACGGGTTGGTAGGCTCATAGCTCCTACCCTCTGTGCCCAGGCGCAAGCTACTCCGTCTGTTCTTCTTGTGTGGCGGGGGTGGTACCTCAGCTGGGTTACATCCATCAGCACCTGGACTTGTTGCCTTCGCCTCTTGATCTTCGTCGAAGTTTACATCAATCTCAAAGACAGAGCGACGTCTAACATGCGAGTATTCAGAGTCATCAAGTGGTGCCGACGAAGAAGAATCATCGCCTTCTGGCACAGAAAAGTTTGGACATGGGGGCTCCTCTCTCTCCTCTATACTGTAGTTATTCAGTGTAGACCAATCGATATTATCCTGGATGTTCTTCTTTGTGCGTGTACTAGTACTATATTCCTGGCTTTGAGATGTGTTGACGATAGGAGGATTTGTTACCAGTGCACTGCTATTAGAAGATGATAAGAAAGAAGAGTTCACCAGCGAGCTCATCGACGTATTCCAGCTATCATGCATAGTATTGATTGATACTAAAGCCGGTTGAGCATTAGATTTGAGTTCAAACTGAAGATCATGCTGTTGGTCACTAGCAGAGTAAAGTGGTGGAGGCGGTGGGAGATCGTGTGTAGACGTTGGAAGTTGACTGATGTGCCTTGATCGCCGGCTTGAGCGGTACATGGCCGCCAATTTGAGGGTATCACTCGATTGAAGAGAACTTGGGTTGTTGAGACTATGTGTTGCCACTGATGTAGCTGGTGTTATCGATGTTGGAGAAGACGCTCGGAGTGATGATGTTGACATTGCATTGCTGATAGCGGTTACATGCATCGGCGACGATGCAGCAGAAGCATTGTCACACATCATCAGAATATTATCAGCAACTTCGCCCTCCACACTTTTTCTGTGTGCATCATTCATTGTTGTTGAACACCACTTGTTATAAATGATTATACTATCACTGCAGTAGTGAAGGTTCATGTAGCCGTTAGTTATCTTGTGGGAAGGCAACACTGTACTGATTGAATACTCCGCTCAAGCACAAGACGCGATGGCATGCAAAAACCGCGTGCACTTTTTGATACAACAACGTCATCGATTTTGCCGCACCCCTTACGTAGTTACAATGCTCCCCAGATGTTTGCATGAATGATTCGTTCCTCTCGAGAGAATGAGCGGCACTCTCATGGGTCATCGAACTTTTTCTGGCTCCCCAAGATGTTTGCATGCCGACAATTCGTTCTCTTGTTTTCTGACATGTTTTCTGACCAATGCGTGCTTCCAAACCCGGATTTTCCACCGTGGAAGAAGATGAAAGTGGATACCGATAAGACAAGATAGTGATAGTAGTATCCCAGTAACCACAGCCGAGAGTTCGTAGTCTGGGCTGGGTCTTCTTCACTTGAGGAGAGTAACAAGAAATTTTATCAATCATAAGTAGTGCTTCGTCAAACTATCAAACATCTTCTATTTCCGAAGCTAATTTACTTTCACTTATGTTACAAATCTAACTCTACATGAAGCATTGGTTACTCTTCTTCTGCATTTCTTATAACATACTTTTAATCTTTTCCACAATTTGCCAGAACCAAAAAATTTGAAGCATACTCAACAATAAGGAGATTGTGATTAGGTACCAAAGAAACCATCCAGACCCCGGTTGATATCTGTCTACCAATTTGTTGTGAATAACGTATCTGCAGTCAATCAAGAATTTGTAGCATGTGTGTACCCAGCCAACAATTCGAAAGATGAAAAATGTCAGGACGAACATTGCTTGACAAAAGAGCTCGATTGTATTGAGTAGTGGAAGTTTTGGTGAATCGGCAGGGACAAGAGCAGATGGAGGGTGATACTGGAATAGTGTCGAAATTGCTAGAAAGATGCTGCTGAATTCGCTGACTCCACCAAAGTAGACTGCATTTGAGAATGGCAAAGTAATTTGTCAGATGATATTCAACTTAGCAATGAGATCAATCTCTAGATATGTACACAATCAGCTTCTTACCTGCATAATGTGGTACCAGCTAAAAAGGGTAAGAATCAGGAATGCAAGATAGCTTCTGTTAGATTCATCTGTATATGTTTGCATTCACATTTCAAAAAGTACAACAAACATGATTTGCTCCAACAACTCACTCCATATTCCAAAGAATACAAACCGCATATAAACGCCAGAAGATGATGCGTCATCATGATCATCGTACAGTGCTCCTCAAAGAATATACTGGCAACAAAATCCCATCCTTGAAAGACGACGATTCCCACATTCACGTAGTCTGCCTCCAGTAAATGCCCGAATATTCTTCCCTGAGGTGTGTTTGGTATTCCGTGTTTTACTCCTTTGTTCGATATATAATAGGAATAAACTCCCAGTAGACCCAAATAAGTAAGGTTGACAAGTGCTACAATTTGAAACGCGGCCAAATCTGTTCTTGTACATGATGGGTTGTCCTCTGGGCAATGTGTTGGATCTACTGTAAAGTCCCAGCCTGTTTGCGGCAGCAGAGCTTTCACGCCGAGATAGAATGCAGTATTGAAGGCATAGCCGTAGAGAATCAATGGTAACATGGGCCGCAATCCTGATGGAGCAGCGGCAGCGACCATCACGCCATTCTTCTTTGAGTTATAGTTGTGTTGTTGTTGAGTAGCGATGCACATGATATGAGCGAGAGTAGCTGAAATGTAGATGATGTGGATAGATGATGATATTATGAAAGCTATTTTGAATTCTCTACGTTGTTTCACTGCAACTCTGTCTCCACACAATCATAAATAAGCAGCATGCTGTTCTTTGATCGCTCGAGCCTCGAGCTTGAAGCTGCGGAGTTCTCATGAGCGAGATGAAGTTCAAGTGACACGCGGCGGGGAATTAAAAATGCCCGCTGTCTCTTCGTTGGATCATTTTCCGTCCAAATGCTTTTTTGCCCGCCCGAGGTAGACTAGCTACCTCTAGCTACTACAACATTCACCATGTTGTGGATTCAAAGCAGCTTAGCATAACATAATTACGATGAGTTCAATCAAAGAGCGTGTCATCCACGTCCTCGATCCAATCGCCGCATCCCACATCCCTCTATTTTTACCCCGCATCGCCGTCACAAGAGGATCAGCCGACGAAGGGGAGGAAGAGATCCGCCCATTTCAAAATGGCAGCGACATTGAACGCGTCATGGATTATTCCAACATGCCCGATCCTCCTCAAGGTTGTTTAGTGATGCACTGTGAGGCTCCAGGAGTGGGGAATGAGGAGGAGGCGAAAGATGATGATGGGAGCGGTATTGTCTTTCCTAAGCGATCTGCGCATTTAAGGGGAGGGTACATCTTCCTATCTCAACCAAAGGACAAAAATGACAATGGTTCTGCTAATTCCTCAGGCAGTAAAATTGCATGTATTCCTTTGGCGGGGTGCTCTGTCGATTTTCCACCGGGAGGGCGCAGGGTATTTCGAGAGCATGCTCACACGGGGGCACGTGCCGGATATGAAATGGCAATTCAAGTCAAATCAAATGACGCGAGTAAAATCACATGTTATATTGTGCTGGATAGTCTGGGACTTCGAGAGTCGTGGGCAAGTGCCATTCGGCTGCGGTGTGATGTTGGGAACAAGATTACCAAAGTCCGTCCGGGGGGTATTGCTGGTAGCCGTCTGATGAGTGCAGGAGAAGATATTGATGGTTATTACGACAAGGGTTCTAAAAACAACTTAGCAGCTCCTGGATCTGGAATATCACGCAGCAACAAAAAGCAAAAACAATGGGGACTGCAAAAGCCTCATCAAGCGGATGGGCCTGCTTCGAGTGGCAATGCTGATTTGGATGCAGCGATTGATCAATTTGGAACACATGGGTTTCAAGAGGAGAAATGGTTACATGAATACCTTCGCAAAAATTCAGCCAGAGAACTACCTGGAGAATGCGATAAGTTGGAAAAGTGGATGGATGTGATTAAAAATGGTTTGAGAGGTGCTGTCCTTGAGCAGTACGAATACTTTGTTGAAGCGTCAAGAGAAATGTCTACAATGGGAAGAGAAGTGGCGTGGATTCGAACATTGGTAGAAAGACAGCAAGAAGTATTGATGAGTATGAAGAATATAGACTTTGGAACTGGATTGGAAGAGATGGACGAAGCGGCTGGCGATGATGAGTATGGTTATCTTAGTGACGAAGAAAAGGCGTTTCAGGATGCCGGCAGAGACGATTCTAGCGTCGGCTCCTCCTCGTCAGAAGAAAGCTCAAGCAAAGGTAATGCTCGGACACCCATGAGAGGCAATCGCAGACCGAGTAGGATAGAATCTCTTCGAAAGCCGTCCGGAGCTGCAGGCATTACTCCTATTGACGAAGGCGAGCCAACGGTACCCTCTAATTCCATTTACGTTGACATCCCAGCATATCTCAGTGACATCACCGAAGAAGCGTCCGCGTTCATTAAAGAGTCTCGTTACAGTGATGCCACAGCACTCATACTCAAAGGCAAGAATGAAATTGCGGATATTCTGGAGGGGCACGAACAACATAACTCTCCCGTTGTAAACGTTCCGCCATCACTGAGACGTTCTAACTCTACACAGTCTGCCGGGGGCGGGGGCGGTGGAAAGAAACTGCACAAAAAACAGCAGGCACTTCTTCAGAGAACGAATCTCCAGTTAGATGCTCTCATGGATCGCATGGCCAAAAGGTTGGCTGAAAATCTGAGGAGGAAAAACGAAGCATTGAAGGCTTCTGCCAAACGTGAGCGTGCCGATCCACTGTCTACTTTAGCACCACTTGTATCTCCGGTGTGTTTGAATGATGATGCAGTGGCATTGCATTTATTGGTCAAGTTGGGAAGGCATCAAGAGGCAGCAACTGCATATGCGGCAAGGAGAAGTCTATTGTTGTCTGAATGTCTTCATGAAAGACCAATTTCGAGTCCCGTCGGAATGGATGCTGTTATTTATGCTGCACAGCTCAGTTCTAGCTTCTTTTCCTCGCTTGCAATGGCAGTTGAAGGATTTTTGGATTTATTCATGGATCCTGATGCAGACAAAAATAGTGGGAATGACGACAACACCTCGATAAATTCAAGCAGTGGTATTGGAGGTGGAGGGAAACGGGTTCCTTCGGGAGCCTTAGCTGCTATTGTGCTATGGTGTGATTCAGAATTGGCAAAATTCACAAATGTATTTGGAAGCTCGCGACTTCTATCAGGCCTCGCTTTATCTCCTCCTGGATTGCGAAACCAGGCGGATAGCCCACAGAAGAAAATCTCCCTCGCAAAAGAGAGAGAGGTAAGCCCATGCAACTGTTTTGAAGTGTGTTCTGTTGAGACATGAAATTCAAAGCATTCTAACACAATCTCTCTCCACATCATTTTTAGCATTCGATAGAGGTAGCAGCAAAATGTGTCGAGCAAGCATTCTCATTTGCTTCCGAAAACTTGGATTCAATTGGGCTTCCCTTAACGCCCAAGCTGGCAGAGAATATGAGACCGAGATTGAAGGGATGCGAAGCAGAAATTGCGGCGTTATTAGATCCGCGGTGGAAAGCTCTTTCATTTGAATGGACTGAAACTCAGGAAAGAGCGGCTTAGCTTAAATTAAGATGCATACAAAGCACAATACTTATGTTTTAGAGATATATTGTGGATGGATAGATGCCCCCTGAATTAACCAACATTTTGACGCTTTCTTGCTCTGTTTTGATCATATCTCCCATGCTTTCTTGCAACTAGTTGCAGTGCCTACGTGTAAGGTAACATTTTGTAATTGGGATCTTGGAATTGATGGGACTCCCTACGCACTTCTTGTGTCGCTGCAATGGTAACGTCAACTGTTGCTATTAGCCAGATGTGCGGCGACGGCAACGGCAACGACACCATGCTTGTTCAGGTATATAATACTTTGCCATACTAAAATAAAAGATGGCAACAGTAAGCAACAATTTGAGGCGAAGTTCGAGGAAGCGGGGTAACAGTGAGATTAGTCAGCAATCAGAACCTTCTTTAAAAACGGAGGAGGATTCAGCTGGCTCGTCTTCAGAGCAAATAGCTGTGGCAACAGAGGTTGAGAAACAAAGTGTTGCTGTAGCACCTATGCAGTCAACCAAATCGGAAATACCGCCAATAAAATGTGAGGAAGGGGAGGCGTCTTCGACATGCGAAGACATGAAACCTCCTGCCAAGACACCCTTGTCTGCGGGGGCGGCCGCAATGGCGGCTGTCGCCAAAGACACCAAGGTTGCACCGCTAAGTCAATCGTCATCTGTAGGGACAGAAAGCAAAACAAACGTGTCAACAACAGCAGCAACACAACCTCCACCAAAATCATCTTCGCCGCCACCTCCTCTGAAAGCTCTGACATTTCACCATCTTCAGAAGAAATATGGCTCGGAATTAGATTACATGCTCATTGAATTCAGAAAGTTAGAACGTCAGTTACTGGGTGCACCGGCAGCCTCGGCAAAGACGCAACAGCAAAAACCAGAGGCTGCGGGTTCCAAGGAGCGTAGGGAAAAATTGCATGGATTCATTTTACATTTGGAGGATACGATACGGCAGGTTTCAGAGGGGTGCCAATTGGAGAAAAAGCGGAAATCTTCGTCTTCAATCAACGAGGGTGAAGGAGAGAAGAAACCATCAGATGCATCGTTGCAGAAGCAAGCATCTTTGCCAACGGCTGAGTTCACTGCGGCAGATGCATCATTATCACATCTTCCCCCGGAGAAAGAGAAGGAAGAATCTGTACAACGCTTGGAAGAACACATCCTTGCAAATCTGTTACCCGTGAAGGTTCGTCTAACTCGACAACTTGCTGCTCAAAAGGGAGCAACACGGAATCCAGCGACGGCTCCTGTAAAACCTGGAGCTCCGGCAACAGGTGCTGCTTCATCCTTTGCTGATGCCGAGGCAAAGCGAAAGGCAAAGGAGAGGTTGTACCAACAACAACAACCACCACAAAAGCCGTCGCCGTCTCAATTTGGAAAACCAATAGCTCAGGCAGGATCTTCGCTTACAGCACGCTTACATGGGAAAACATTGGGTGCGGGTGCATCAGCAGCAAAGGGGCCATCTCCAATACCTGAAACCGCTGCGGCAGCCGCACCACATAACAAACGTCGTATTTTGTACGCTGGGATTGCTCCTGGGTCATCGCAAGTCTCATCATCTGTAAATGCTGTTGCTGGAGTTCACCCTGGCCTCATCGATGATAGTGCTGCAAAGGCTTCTTCGTTGGCGGAGGAAGAAAGGAAGCGGATGAAACGATTGGAAGAAAGTGCAGCTCGTGTCGCACTTGGGACTGGCGTTGTGCAACCGGCTACTGCGACAGCTCTGAATTTATCAAAACATGTCCCAATACCTTCGACCATGCTTAAGAGTCCTCCTGAGGGTCCTGCAACACTTGCCGCTCGAGCTCAAGCTGTAGCCAGCATTCCTCAACCACAACCAGTCGCTCAAATGAAGGCACCTCCGCCTCCTGTCGCAAAACCAAAGAAACCTCATATACCGCCAAACTATGATGATCCTTCTCTATCTGCAGAACAAGTTTCAGACCTTCGAATCAAAGAAGCAAGGTGGAGGCAGCACAAGCGTCGTAGAGAGCGCCGACGTCAACGTTTAGAAGGACGAGGTAACTATCCTTCTTCGATACAACAACCGCATCGCATGCATCCTTCGTCTGCTGGTCAGTCGTCTGTGCCATCCCCATCAGTTAATACATCCTGTATTCCAGGTGCTGTGGTCAACGGTGTTAATATTCTACCAAAACAGAGCGGATTTCATGGACCACGTACAGTCGAATATGTCTGCTCGATGTGTAACGAAGGTTATCCCTCCAATAGCGACGTCAACCCGTGGTGGGTATTGACCAGCCACGAATGTCCTAAGTGTGGAAAAGTGCAGATCCCGAGACTTGATATATCAGCTCCTGCGAATGCAATTGAGTATCATCCTGCTCTGTTAGCTCATATGGACGATGGGAATAGTAAGATGAGCGCAGTTGATACATCAGATCATCACCATGCTCCGGCGTCTGGTCTCCTTCCTTATCAGCATGGTTCATATCTTCCTCGACCCGCTCCGCCTATACTAAGATCATTTTCTGATTCGGATGTAAGTCATACGGATGTGAGTGATGGAGAGGGTGGTAATGGAAAGTATGATGAAAGCAGTGATGAGGAGGAAGAAATAGACCTCGACGACGCTGATTCAGTGACACGTGAAGAAAAGATCGAAAAGGAGGAGTTTGGCTTTGAATACAAAGGAGAAAAGTTGAGCGACGATCAGGCGAGACGCCTCCTCGTTCTTATTGAGCACGCGTCGACTTGTCCGGGAAGGTAAGTTATCTTACCAAGACTTCAACATAATGTTTACAATTTCATTGCCCAATATCTCATTCATTTTATTTGTTATGTTTGCAGGCATCAATGTCCAAAGCATCGAAATGTATGCCACAGTACAAAATATCTGATGCTTCATGTAAGAGACTGTACCGGCTTGTTGTCTAATGGAGATGTGTGTCCGTTCCCATGGTGTCGGAAGGTTAAACATCTCCTCTATCATCTTGTTTCGTGTGAAAAGGGAAAGGAATGCTCCATTTGCTGTCCGGAGAAACTGCCATCCAACCTTGTAGCATTGAATGGCCTAAATCAACATCGAAGAGAGAAGTTTCGAGAGAGGACAAAAGCCTTGGCAGCTGTGGCTGCAGCAAAAAGACAACAGATGGCAGCTATAGCACCTACAAACTCGTCGCATATTGCCCGGCAACCAGCTTCAGTTACCGCTCCAAAGAAATCTATACCTTCCGCTGCCTCACAATTGGCGAGGTCGCAACCAGTTCCAAACAATGTTGCATCTTCAGCTATCTGTTCTGCTGCAAAAGTGCCTGGCCAAAGTAATCCGGGTATATCTCGCGTTCCTGTCGCACAATCAACACTTAAAGAAATTGTGCCAAATATTACTACGGCACCTATCCAACAACCATCACCTGCATTATCTGCTTGTCTTCCGGGGACTCTCTCTTCACTTAGTGTGAGTGCTCTGCCAACTCTTGAGGAGGCTGCAATGGATATAGATGATATCAATCTTTCCGTTTCCGAGCCTTTGGGCAGCTAGAAGTGTGAGCTATGCACGTATATACAACGCTAACGCAGTGGCATGACACGCTTAAGAATCACCCCGTCATGTGTGTTTTTCTTTATATCATACATAATATTGGCATCTAAGCTATAATTCAAACACTTCATCTTTCACTTATCTTTGTAGCCTGAAATCTTAGTGGAGGATTCAATATGTCACTGGCACTTTGTATGAGCTGCATTTCACGCGAGCGAACGATCCTCTTTCTTGTTGCTTCGTCTTTGGGTTCTTCCAATGAACTTATCCCTTGCTTCTGGAGTTTTTCAAGTGAGGCTTGGTAAGTTCTTTCTACGATTGCATTCATGGTTCCGGCTAATTGCTCTAATTTTTGGGCCAACGATGATGTACTGTCGGCAGTCAGTGCTAGCCAAAGAGCAGCAGAGATATCTCCAGTGCCTGTGAACTGCCCGGGCATTTTTGGGACGTACAATATTCGCTGTTCGTCTTCGTATGATTCGGTTTCAATTCCACATGAAACGTTCTGAAGCATAAAACGTTCTGATGCAAATACACCCATGGAATCTTGGCTTTGTTGAGCATTAGTGGGAAAGATAATGCTTGTTATTAGCACCAACGGTACACCTAAATCGTGAAGTATGCCACAAGCTCTTTGCGCATCGTTTATGTTCTCTATTCTAACTCCAGTTAGTTGCTCTACTTCAAACTGATTTGGTGTCAATACATCTGCAAGGGGTAATACCTCATCTTTGTATATCTTCACCAACTGCTCGGGTACATAAAATTTGCCTATGTCCCCCAGCACTGGGTCACACACATATCGCACTTGTGGATTGACAACCTTCATCTTTCGAACAATTGTTACGACGGCCCGGAGGAATGATTCCGAACCAATATAACCAGTGAGGATATGTCCAGTTTCATCCGATAGCCCATTTTCGTCCATTCCATCGACAAGTTTTAATAGCATGTCTCCCTGTAGCACTTCTCCTTCCCACGAACCATATCCGGTGTGATTTGAGAACTGGACCGAGTTGATGACATCTACATCAAAGCCTAACAATTGCAGCGGGAACGCTGCTGCTTTGTTCCCAACATCTGATATGAAAGTAGTGTTAGTGGAGCAGGCATGAACACTACCGATGACGAATTAGACAGTATTAGGAGCCACGATAGGTGGACTGCATATCAATAAACGTCTGACATCACTTGATAGATAATTTTTCTCATGTAGACGAACAAGCAAAACAACTTACAGCCAGACACAACATGAGATTGGATGGAAAGAACTCGCATTGACATGTTGAAATCCTCTAACCGGATATAAGGAAAATAAAATGTTAAAGATGATAGGAAATAATATTGTAGGACAACCTCTGGAAACAACAAGCAAGGCACACAACATCATCATGCACTCACTCGATTGGCAAAGATTGGAGGGATTGAGGCAGTCGCTAGATAGACGCACTAAGGAAAAATAGAGAGTCATACCGATTCCCATGTTGGCAAAATGTCGCAACGACAACAAACATCATTGTGAGTGATGCCGATCACCTACGACGTTCTGGCAGCGACGCCCATACGATCAAGCAATGCTTGAGCTGTGAAAAAGATGCTTCTATACTATCATGGCCAACTATCATGGCACATTACAAGCTGTTGATTGTCATATTCACAGCGTGAGATACGATATGGTGCTAG
>Ga0209652_1001164_pt1 | contig 21587 bp, 12 predicted proteins | sample SaaInl74LU_5_DNA_FD_184641 | JGI IMG/M metagenome (GOLD analysis project Ga0209652, IMG submission 184641) | Marine microbial communities from expanding oxygen minimum zones in the Saanich Inlet - ESP_74LU_5_DNA (SPAdes) (version 2) | ecosystem: Environmental > Aquatic > Marine > Intertidal zone... | reverse complement strand
AGTCATCATCTATGCCCTATACAGTTGGAGAAGCCAATACAATCTCAGCCAGTACTTATTAAGTCATTGTGCCCCATTCCTTTACGCAAGCTCACCACTAGAAACCGTCTCCTCAACCAATTCCAAAGAGTTTGGCAATTCATCCAAGTCCACTTCTTCCATCTCATCCTTCTCCTCAAGAGCATCCGTCAAAACGCCTCCATCAGCGTCCAAGGTGTCCGGCGTAACAGCAAAAGCACCAGTCGAATTCCTCTTTGACTTGCGCAAATTCTTCCCACCAACAAAAGAACCTCTCGTCCCCCCGTTGGCGTCACCCGTATCCATTTCCTTTTCATTTCTGCTCCATGCAGTATTCATACGACCACACCACATAAATCCCAGTGTTACCACAATCATAGCTGCCAATACAGTTCCAACAGAAATGCCAGCAATAGCCCCATCCGTCAATCCCCCACTACTATGGACAGAATTACCCATACCCATTAACACAGGGTTCATAAAGTGATTCAACTGCCAATCACTTGGCTTGCTCCCCTCCACAAACTGGCAATAATCACCAACATACCCCGACGGACACTGACAAGCCACATGCTCCTCATTCTTCCCCACCGACTTTCGACAAGTCCCATTATTAGTACAAAATGTCGGATTATCATTCCCAAGTTTGCCACAATAATCGGTCGCCTTGTGTTCGCAGTACAACCCCGCGAAGAAAATGTCGTTACTTGCCGCGAGACAGTTGCAGATGTATTTGCCTTCCTTGTAGGGGTGGCGTTCGCAGGTGGATCTGTTCTCGCAGATTGTTCCGTCGTCGCATTCGTTGAGGGTGGATTCATCCCAGGTGAGTGAGCGGGTCATTTTGTGTTTGTGTTGAGTTGTATCTTTTGGAACCTAAAATTCTTGCGATATTTTGTGTGTTGAAAACTGGTTTATGTCCGTCTCTCAAGCAGGTTTTCCCCTTACTTCAGTCTCTTGCTTGATTATTCTTTTACCAGCTAGTGGTCTTCTCCGTAATTTATGATTATTTGTGGTATGGCTCTTAATGTTGCCGCTGTTATTCTTGGATTTCATGCATTGCATTGCTTCTTTTCATTTTTTTCCCCAGTCTTGTTGGCGATTATAGCGAGTCCAGGAGAAATCTGAGACGGCATCTTATGAGGAAACGGTCCGGTACTCCCAATAGGTAAAAAGGGAGAACCCGCGCGCACGGATCCCGGATGTGACGTCACGCACTCGTCGACAGTTTAGTTGACGGACCACGTACCTTTGAGTACCGGAGCATTCAGCTGTACCGATTCCTCTCAGACAATTCCTCTCAGACTTTCAAGTGCCACTTCATCATCACAGAAGCCACTGACCACCCAGGCGAAGTTGGTCTAAGTACAGCTTACCACAACCAAGAAAGTAAGGAAGTAAGAGGCAGTTAGTTGACACAGCACCAGAGGACAGAGGACACTACCTAGCAACCCGGTGAAGAATAAGAGAGTGGTGCTGCTCGCGTAGGGAGGGAGAAGAACAAAGAATATATAGTTAGGGATAGTTTGTGGTTGGCGTGAAGCAAGATGGCTACCTCATCGTTGGAGGAACACGATGTCTCGGTTGCAGCTGCAACCGCTGCTCTGGATTCTCAACTACCAATGCAAAGCAATCACATCATATGTAGAGGCATAACAAATGCAAATGGCACCGGTTGCCACACTTCGTCGGCGCTGCAGCTACTATTCCATTGCTTTCCTCGACTGAGGGAGGATCTCCTAAATATCGCCAACGTTAGTGCAAGCTACACAGCACAACAATCATTATCATCTACATCCGATGAGGAAAATAACAGTGTTAAGGCAATTGAAAAAGAGTTTGTCTACCAGTTATCATGGTTCTTTTATCTTCTTGCCAACGCCGAAGACATCATTGCAATTGCTCAGGAAGCATCATCATCGTCTGCCGCCATTCCTGAATCTCGTACCAAACAAAAGCAAAATAAGCGAAAGAAATCAAAGAGAAAAAAGAAGGTCATAGATGAAAAGAAAGCAGCAGCCATAGATGCCTTTGTGACAAAATCTCGTCAGGGTAAAACGAATATGCATGAGTGGAGAAATTTAGTTGATGCAATGAAAGAACTCAATCGAAAAAAATATGATGAGGCGCTGGGACAGGTTATGAATAGACGAAGTAGTGATGAGGAACGAAGTGGAACTGGAGGGCAACACATTGGTAATTTAGGTGGTGGAAGAAAATCAGCAACATGTGAATTGTCTAGTTCTACGCTAGAAGGTGCTGGTGATGCTATCGATCCAACGAAATTCTATGAACAGTTAATGTCCTACACAATCGAAGCAATGGAAGCACGGCATCATATCAATACAAACAATGTTGGTGACGCAGCCGTTGTCTTTCGATGCTTGATAGCTACTCTAGAATTCTCAATCAATCGCGAGTTGACACGGTTAGATGAATTTATTGGTCTCTTTGAAATTGACAATTGGAATGATGGGGAGACAAAGGAAGGTGAAGATAATCTTCCATCGGGTCAAAGAAACGCATACGAGCTACGATCATCTCTTGCCAAAGTTAAAGATGCAATGGAATATGAATGGAAGGGCAATCTTCTCTCACGCATAGTTGGAATTAATCAAACAGGTGCAGTGTCTCCGGATAATATTATTACCACGACAACAATCACAAGAACGAAGAAGAATGGAAATATTGAGCGTCCTATCCCAATCCCTTGGCAGCTCCCCGTCCTTGCACAGACTGATAATGTCAAATTAAGCACAGGGAAGGATAAGGTGGACGACTCGACAATAAGTTATTTTGAATCTCTGTCCACATCGCTGCACAGTGTGACAATTTGTCCCAATCCAATTCGTGGGTACAATTGGAATGGTCTGGTAAAAAGTGGAGACGTAAATGAAGAAACAACGATAACGAAGATGGATATGGATGGAAATTTTCTAGTTGATAAAGAGGAGGAAGCAAAAGACTCTAGTGAAGAGTTAGAAGCCATAAAAAGTATTTCCCCAGTCGAAGAACCCATTGTAATTGTGGAGTCAAAGGATGATGAGGAGAAAGGGAGCGAAGAATTCAAGTCCCTAGCAATAACAGCTCATTCCGACGATGTCTCAGTCGTATCAACAACAAGCAGGGCATCGGTGGCATCAGTATCAAGCAGAACTATAGGCACGCAAACTGATCTTGGCGATGATGTCGAAGTCAAAACAATAACTGTTCGGACGAGCACGGTAACAACGGAATCAGAAACTACATCAGAATTGGAAACACAAACAAATGAAAAGGCTGTTGGTGAAGACGCCGACACTAGCGCTGGCATTGGCGTAGGCGATACAACAGAGACAGTATCAGAGACATCTTCGTCAAAAGACGCATCCAGTCAGAACAGCGCAATCAAATTTGCTATCAAGAAGGATGCTTGCTATGCAGCCGCGGTTACAGCTCTGTCTACTGCTTCAAAAGCTCGACGGTCACCACGTCGAGATAAACCCAAGCAAGTACCAGCTGCTTCAGTTTCTTCAGCACCTGCTAGAAATGAAAGAGATATGTGCTACGCAGCTGCGGTTGCTGCTCTTGCCGGCTCCGTTGCGATTAGAAACGTAGCTATAGATGATATTGAAGTTTCCTATACCACTTCAAATTCCATCAATAGCGACGATGAAATCTCCCACGTTTTCTCTGACGAATCTAATTCAGAATCCAGCTTAGATTCGAAAGTTCCTTCTGCAGATGATGAACCCTCTGTTGCGTCATCTGAGACTCATTCGTCAGCAATTGACACCCCTTCTGATATTGATGATATTTCTCTGGGATCGTGGACTGATTCTGAAGCTGACGAGGAGAAGAAAAATGATCACGAGCCTTTGATTACAGATATTTATCCAGTGATAAGAGCGCAGGAATGCCATGATGCAAAAGCAACTGCAAACGCAGATGAGCAAGCAGTGTCTCCTTCTGTTCAAGAAAAAGCGGAGGCGAGCGATGTTGTACCGACGGAAATTGCACATTCTGTATGCTCAAATTCTGTTTTGGCAGTGTCAACTTTGAATAGTGACTCCGCGTCAAGCAGTAGCGATGATTCCAGTACATCGTCATCTTCGACATCTTCTACAGGAAGTGATTCGACATCATCAACAGATTCATCTTCCACTTCATCATCGTCGTCTTCCTCGGATTCTTCCTCGTCTGACAGAGATGCTACCAATACAGAAGGCACAGAAAATGATGACGAAGAAAACATAGCATACAACAACAACTCGACAAAAAAGAAAGAATGGACAACTCGGAAAGAAACACGATTCTGTCAACCTCTTCCTCGGAGTCTTATATTTCACTTGAAGCGGTTTACTTTCACTCCATCGGGGCATGGAGAGAAATTGCCTGGATCCCTTGACATCCCAGAGGAGTTGAACTTGAGAACGTGCTGCTTGGAACAGCAACAAGATGATGACGAATCATCTAGTGAGCATTACTGCTACCAACTCACTGGGGCACTTGTGCATGTAGATCCAGTACTAAGCGAGGATGAACAGGACCATTTAGACTATGGAGCAATGTCGGAAGGTCATTATGTGACTTTCATTTGTAAACCCACCGAAAACAAGCAAGACAACAAGGCATGGATTGAACTCGATGACGAGTTTGTCCGTGTCGTCGGCTCAAGTGGTGACGAGTTATCCGCTGATACTGCACTGAATGTATTGAGCGGTTGTGATGTATCAAACAATGCAGAATCTTGTGGCACATCTACTTCGAGTAGTAGGATTTTAAAGGAAAAGGAGCGGAGGTATGCCACCCTCGTAGTGTATTCTCGAAAATCTTAACATGTAAAATATGAACTAGAATAGAACATAAATGTTTGTCTGTTGATTCAAATGCTCAAAGCCAAGTCTAAAACACGTATTGATAAGTTTACAACTCAGCGTCTTGATTATGAATCATGCCTGATCAAATCACCACCACAGTTATCTCTCTCCTTTCTCAAATGATCTCATAACTTCTTTTCAACTTCTCTCATATCTACTTATCATTCCACTGATTGCTACACTTGACACACTTATAAAACACACTCATAGGCTCATCTGCGCTACGTATCTGCATCTGCATAAAATACGCCTCCCCAAACGAGCACTGTGGACAAACTGCCATGGTCCTATCGACGTTCTCCCATGCCTTTTCACCTCCTAATATATCATCGACTTTTTTACGATTGGAGCTGTACGTTCTTTGAATTTGTGGGTCTTTAATTTGTTGACTATAGGGACAGGTAGGGCAGGAGAAGATGTGGGCGGAGGATGTTTCACCTCCGTTGACGATTTGGAGTAGGGTACCGTCGAGAGGGCAGAACCACATGTTCTATTATCTTTGTATTGTGTTTTAGTTTTTGATGGATGGTCGATGGATGCTTCTCTAGCTTGAGTTGTATCGCTCTCTTGTGCTGATATGCTCTACTACACACACCACTGACCCACACGATCCTTCTACCAGCCTACGGAATAATAACAAAATAGAACGGAATCGAAGCAACGACTCTATATTATTCGCTCGTGGCCATCAAAAGGCAATGGCGTATTGTAAAGGCTGCAGAAAAAGTGAAAGTGGCGGAAGGCTAAAAAGGGGCACCGGGGCCCCTATCTCTGCCCCCACGACAAAAAGAGCAAAATGAAAATGAGAGTGCATCAAAGAACTATACAAAGAACTCAAAGATACAATCAATAACCATGGGATCCGTAACAGAGCTATGCGCAGCTTGTGGAAAGGGCAGCGTCGGTAAAATATTGAAGACCTGTGCCGGTTGCAAGCAGGCGAAATATTGCAGCGTTGGTGAGTGTGAGCACATGTGTACATTTGATGTCTGGCTGAATTGCATCGGACAAGAAATATATTATGTATCCGCATATTCATATCACATAGGAAATTAATAGGTGATAGCCATCATTTAACCAACAATTGGAGTCTTCCTCTAACATATTATTATCCGCACTCCTCGCTTTTATTAAATAAGAGTGCCAAGTGGCTCATCGTCCATCACATCGTTCAGCATGCAACATCCGCGCGGCAGAGATGAAATGTGAGACTGCATATCCGATCACCGACATTCCATCTGATGAATTATTATTCAAAATCCCGCCACCAAGTAAAGACGATTGTCCAGTGTGTCTTTTACCAATGCCAATCAGTGAGTTAAGGTGCGCTTACATGACATGCTGTGGCAAATTTTTGTGCCATGGATGTATTCGTGCTGCTTTCTGTTCCGGTTCGAAGGCAGCCTTTAGTTCGATGGTTGTTCGTTGTGCTCTTTGTAGGGAGAAAACAATTGTCCCAGACGATGTAATTCTCCAGAGAGTTAAAAAGCGCATGGCTGCAAATGATGGCGATGCATATTTCTTTCTTGGGTGTAATTACTTCGACGGAACGTTGGGCCTGAAGAAAAATCTAGCCAAGGCGGTTGAATTGTGGTTGATCGGGGCATCCCTTGGCTCTGGGACATCCCAAGAGCGACTATGGGCTGTGTACAGCGAGGGTTGGATTGTAAAAAAAGATAAAGAGAAAGCAGTACACTATGGAAGGCTTGCTGCAATGAAGGGGCATGTCATCGCAAGGTGGAATCTCGGGAATCATGAGAAGGACAAGGGTATTACCAAAGTCAACGTGAGCAATGCAGTGAAGCATTGGAAGATTGCGGCGATGGCTGGATGGAATAATGCTATGGATCAGATTGAAGATATGCTGTCAGGTGGATACCCACGACTGGGAGTAACAGTAGAAATTTACGAAGAAACCTTGGCAGCCTATCTGGTGTCTCAAGATGAGAGAAAGAGCGACCAGAGGGAACAAGACAGAGGAACAAGAGATTGTTCTGTGTCGGATCAAGAGATTGCTAGGAAAAAACGCACTGGAAGTGAAGCCTCAACCTCTCCAACAGGTCCAACATCTCCTTGCTCTGTATGCGGGAAGAAAGTCCCTAAAACGTCACTCCTACGATGCATTCGCTGTAATGCTGATACATACTTTGTCTGCTCAAGGGATTGTCGACGCAATGACTGGCAACGCCACAAATGCGAGGACTGTCTCGTGGTGCGAGTTGAGAAAGGGTTGCCAGGGGACGCTTGTGAGTGTACTCGGTGCGAATTAGGCGCAAACGAGCAGGGTATAGGGGATGACGATGTTTCAGAGTTCTTCAATTCTTGCCACATCTGGCGTGGTAGACCGGATGTGTACAAAGTCTCTGGCAACAAGGCGGTTCCGCTCACAGAGGAAGAGCTCAACGAAGTGGCCTATGTTTACCCTACGTTCACCTACATGGGAACTTCAGGTATTTTTTGTCTTCCAAGGCCCAAAACATTCTACGCTCCCAATGGCAGCAAAGTATTCACGGTTCGTCAACTCGCTCATGCCCTTGCAGAAGCAGAAGAGGGCAATGATGATATGCATCATATGTTGAGTGCGGCAGGCGGTGGTGCGAAATTTGCAGGATTCATTCGGCACAAAGACCCCCATACGTTCTATTCACGATTCCATATGTAATGTCGGCATGAGAACTCATCATTCATCATTATAATAATTCCTACTTCAACTACTACGCATTTCCAAGCTGATTGTAACCATCTTTGCAAACAGCTGCAAGATTGATGAAACATATACCTATTACGACTGACTACGTGTCAAATACACAACAACGGCTGTACGATACGTATGTAGTTTACATTCCTTATGATCTCTCAGGAAGACTCTGTTCGACCGTCCGTGTTGTCAGATAAGTATGATAATGGTCTCTCTCTAGATCTACTTGCACTACCTATTAAGGTCTAATAATTGCTTGTGACAAAGAGCAATTACACCCACTTTATTTACCCTTGCCCACAACGCTCCTTAGCAGAGCTGCAAGGATAGGAGTTCAAGTTCAACGAAGACAGCTCTTTAATTTATCTTTTCATACTAGCATTGGTTTCGGCCAATATCCTACAATAGTTACAAGCTAGCAGAGCGCCCATATAATACTCCTTTGACCTATGATATTGAGACTCAACACGCAGTTCACGAAACATACACCTTTCCTAACCTTTCCTACCCCACAAAACCCCTGAAATCCCAGGGAGATACAACAACTACATCATCGTATTTGGACGTACTACTACAACACCACCATTCGTCTTTGCTGCCATTACCTTCTCAAATTCGCCCTTCACCTCGTTTAAGCCCACTTGAGAGAAAATTTTGAGATTAATCTTGCCGATTTGAAGTAGATCTTGCAAATAGGCTAGATCCTCCGCAAACAATTTCTTGTCGTCATTGCAACTGCGGAATATATCATAATTGATAGCATTGTCGTTGATGCGCTGGTAACTATTAAACAGCTGGAAGCCCTGTTCTGGCTGGGGCGGCAAGTACTTCTGCCCGCAGGAAGTGGTATGTACCCTTACAAGTCGTCCACCAGTCCTCATAACCTTGTAGAAGGATGGATCATTATTGGCATCTCCGACAGTATCGATGATCAAATCCATCTTACCTCCGAATTCTGCCTCCCACGCCGCCTTCTGGGATAATTCATACCAAAAATGAGCTCCAATTCCACGGATAGGACTTAAGTGTGCTCTATGCGACAAAGTGCACACAGTTGCACCAGCAGTCTTCGCTAGATCAACAAAAGCTAACCCAACAGGATTGCCTGCTCCAACAATCAACACATTCTTACCACGGAGAGGTTTCTTTTCTGCAAAGAGAGCGCTTTTCTTTTGCCCAGCATAATTCGCAATGAGGGGAATAGCATAATCCGGAGACCAATCTTTTTCCTTTACCAATTCTTCAGCAATCTTTTCTTCCTCTGGTTTGATAACGGACTCCAAACATTGATAGGCGGTCATATACGTCGACAGCAGTGCAACCACTTTGTTACTGTCAATTAGGGTCTCGGCTTCTTCTGGCAGAGCAATCGCAATCTTGGTGTCAATGCACACGTACTGCGAGCATCCACCTCCATACGGCAATAAGGCAGCAATACGTGTGTCTAACCAGGACTGTGCGTTCGTTCCTGCACGCACGACACGGCCAACAATCTCATGTCCTGGCACCCAAACACTATTCTTCAACTCCTTGTTGGAGAAGCGGCGGAGTCTTTCAAGACAGTCTCGTGTAGAGAAAGAGGTGGCATCTACTCTAATCAGCACTTGGTCTTTGGCTAGTGTAGGAAAGCTTCCGACCGCTTTCATGATTCCTGCCCCTGGGCTGTATGAAGCGTTGTGAAGCTGCGCTGCTTCCTTCGGTGGTACTTTCTTTAGTGTAGGCAGCGCTTTCTCTTTCTTTAGTGTAGGAAACGATCGAAACCTTCCGATCTTTCTAGCCTTCTCAAGCTGCGCTTCATCCTTTGGTTCATCAGTTACCACCACCTTTGGTTCATCAGTGAATACCACCTTTGGTTCATCAGTTACTACCACCTTTGGTTCATCAGTTACAACCACTTCTTCCGGCTCGTCTGGGCGAGGGCTCGATACTGTTTCGACTCCTCCCCCTCCTTGCTTGCTCTTCTCCTCGCTGATCACCTCGTTCCACATGTTAGGCAAACCACATTGAAGATAGCTCATGAAGTCCCAAGATTTCTTCGGGGCATCCACCTCTTCAACAAAATCTTCTTCCTCATCGTTGTCTTCGGCCTTCTTTCCAGTAGTAGAGAGTCCACCCGTTACGACTGACTCATCGTCTTTCTTTTCTTCTTGGACAGATCTCCTTGATTGGATAGATTTCTTTGAAGAGATAGATTTCTTTGAAGAGATTGACTTGTTATCATCATCCACCTCTTCCACCACCGAAACCTCTTCCACGGAAGCTACCTCGGCCTCGGCCTTCTCCTCCACCACCGAAACCTCTTCCACGGCCGCCACCTCAGCCTCGGTCTTCTCCTCCACTACCGAAACCTCTTCCACGGCCGCCACCACGGCCATGGCCTTCTCCTCCACAAAAGTAGCCTCATTGGCAGGGTTAGTTGCTTCCATAATAATATCGTATTCAAACTGTGATGTGGGGCTACCTTGTTCGACAACACGTCCAGTCTTGATAGGAGTAGAGTGGCTTTCGTTGAAGGTGGCAGAAGTAGCCTCGGCATCGCTCAAGACGACGCTACCGACGGTCAACTCCGCCGCTGCCGCCGCCTTGACCTTATCTTCGGCCGCAACCACAGCTGATTGCTTCTTCTTCCCCTTCTTCCAGGGAGATTTTCTTTTTGGCAATGCTATCTTCATGATTTCACAAGTCTTTGATAAGTTAAGTAGATGGTAGGGTAGGAAATTTTATGAGCACATCTCTAGAGATCTCAATGCAAATGAAAGAGTCAAAATATGCGCGCGGAAACACAAGAAATGTCTCTCGAGACGAAGAAAAACGGAGCTTTTCATGCGAATAGTGGCGTTTGACGGGGAAGCCCCCGCAAAGAACTCACAGAAGATGTCGCTTTGCGCCCTGTCTGCGCACCAAACGCATTTTGGGGCAAACGTGTAAGTACCTGTTGTTTTTCTTCTTGGCCTTCGCGCCCGCCAGGTCCTCAACGGTCGTGTCGTATTTAAAAAGTCGGAACGAGAAAAATGTTGGCCATAATGTTGTCACAAGATCATTCTTTTGGTCTTGAGAAGCCAAGGTTTTAATAAGGCTGCTCGTGTAACGACTTCTGTGCTATCAACCATGTGTTACGTGGTCACTTTTGGTGGTGCACAACAATCACGACAAAAAGTTGCACGAACATTGACATGTGCAGAAAGAACACCACGACCATGAAATCGAAAGATTCATGAGATATATCAATGGAATCAGAGTCACGAGATATATAGCAATGGTTGGCCGGGGCGGATAGATAATATATTGTCCATACAACGCGCCTGAGGCTGAGATCTGAGTTACCACAGATCTAAGTGCGGTGCACACACGGCGATAGAAGAGTTTGACATATCATAAGCACAAAAGAAAGAAATGGTTAATGTTGGGACAATCCACCCTCTCGCAATCCTTCTCTTGCTTATCTCAACACATGTCCTCGCTTACTTTACCAAAAGCCCAATATTTATTCGTTTGTCGGTAATATTGGGCTTTTGGCTTGGATATGCTGGTAGCATTTGGCTTGGATCTTCTTCTTCTTCTTCTTCTTCAGATGTTAGCGGAGGTGGAAACAACAATGATGATGCACAACAAAATGGACAAGATGGTGACCAAAATGACAGCAACAATGGCAATCTCCCACTCGATAGAATAGAGCTTCAAAGTTGCAGTAACTCTACAGTTGAGATTTGTAGTCTTGGCAACTGCCATGAGCTAGTCGAAGAAGTCAATTAGCTCTGCTCGTTTGGACTCTCTTGTGCTGCTGGCTTCTTGGAGGCTAATGATAATGAGGGCCGCAGCAAAGCAAAGAGTGGGAGAGCGTGTTATAAGGTCTGGATACAAGTCTAGTATTCATTCTTATGAGACTTGAAATGGGCGTGAGATAAAGAATGAGCTTCGTTTGGATGACACTAGCTGTTTATGCGCTCAACGTCTCACTCAGGAGATGTTGTTGAGTTCAGTTTCAGTTGTCAGTGAGTGTAAGGACTCTATGAGAGTCTATGAGGAGTAAGTAAAAGTAAGGACTGGAGTGACGAAAAGAAGGAAACGGCGCAAAAGAGATCTCTATGATCTTGTTTTTCTTGGAGCTTTTCAAGCCTTGTGGGCATAGTTAGTTGTGGTACTTGAAGTAAAGTTTGTTCTTGTCATACGTGTTGTGCTGTGAAGAATGCAATGACAGATAAGTAAGCTCGATTTAATTGATCTTCACCTACTGCAGTACATCTATTTGCCTTCGTCTTGTGATGACGTACACCAAGCCGGGTGATCAACAAGCTCCGACACGCTCCAATCTATAGAAGAGAACTGCATCTGCATCTTCGCTGATTATGCATCAGTGCTGCCCACAGTACAGCAGCAGGGGCACTCTAGCACTAACCCTGCACTATCCTAATTAAGATGACAACAACAGTGCTGACAAAATAAAACATGACAGTAACCATCATCCTTTCAGAGGGGGGAAGCAGGGGGGATGACAGAAGCCCCTCTTCTTCCCCTCCGACAAGAGATGAAAGAACGCAAAACGCAAGAAGAGCACGACAGCTAGCACACAGCAGGCACATCATACAGCACAACCATGGGAGCCGCTCCAGAGCCGCCCTTCGATCCCTTTGAGGGAATGGAGCCTGACAATATCAACTATGTCCGTGAGTAGCAGCAGGAGTGGTTTTCTTCCGTTCTTATCCATATCATATGCATTTCTTCTTTGCAGAAACGAGATCTGTTAATAACTCTCATAATACATTAATATCATTATAGACTCACTAAACGCAGACGAAACACACAAGCTATGGACATCTCTTCCAGAGGGTTGGATCCGTCGTGATCCAAAAGACATTTCTCCAAACCAGCCTCCGTATTTGCACGAGCCGTCGGGACAAGTTAGCTGGAAGAATCCAAATCATGATGCCATCATGAAGGTTGTGTATAAGAAGGACAATACCACCATCACTCCCACGCTAAAACATAAAAACAGCAGCATCAGCAACAAGTCGGTGAAAAAGCTTCGATTGATGCTTAAGGCGGGAGCCCCTTTGGGAGCCGTGGAGCAGAAAGCAAGGTTGGAAGGTGTTGACATGGCAATCGTCTTATCCTCCTCTTCAGACGAGAACAATGTGAACAATGAAATGACGATGATTCCTGACATTCTCATTAAGAAGTACAAGCGCATGCTCAAGGCTGGCATTACCATGGATCGTGTCCAACAGTTGGCATCTATTGAAACGGGAGCATCCCCTGAAGAGGTTGACTTCATTGTGACTGCCGATCCCCCTGCTGGTGTGGGTGGTGCAGAAATGTCTGAAGAAGTGGCTCATCAGAAACGTATGGCAAAGTTCCTAAGAATGCAAAAGGCTGGTATTCCAGTTGTTGCGATCGCAAATGCGGCAAGGTTGCAGGGGTTTGATGTGGATGAGGTGACTGCTGCTTTGGAGGGTGGTAGTGGTAGTGGTAGTGATAATTCTTTTCCGGCTAATGAAATTGTTGAGGATGTAAAAGAGAATGCTGATCAGAATGTCACAGCTATTGATGGCACTGCAGAGAAAATGGCTGGCAAAATCCACGTGGCGAATGAGAAGGTAGCTTCAATCCGTTCCCATTTCACACTACTTGAGGGAAAGAAAGTGGCCTTTCCATCAGCTCGTGGGTGTAACCTCACTGATTTGGTGAGGAAAATGGCCCAAACCGTTGCAAAGACGTCTCGTTTTCACAGCGGTTCTGCTCAAAGTGAAATGATTGTTGATGTAATGACTCTGTTCCATGCCCTCGGCGCACTGAAGGGAGTGCAGTTTGCTCGCGATGAGTTCAATTGTACCATTGGAGAACAAGCTTTGGGTATGAGCGAAGAATTAGCTTTCTCTAAACGCCATGGCTTTACTGAAATAGCCCGTTCGATAGGCATGGTTCTTCCTGATTCGTTTGACGAGGCGGTGGATATTGATGGATTGTACGAGCTTGTCTCAAGCATTGAAACTACAAAGATGAATGACTTGGTCCGTGCCAAAGCATTGTTGGTAGATGGCTATTACGATTTTGACTCTTTGCACCTGATGTATTCGCCTGGATCTTTTGTTGTCGCAAAGCATGCCGGAGGAGGAGGGATTGACTCGGTTTGCCAAGTTTTGTGGGCTCGATACACACAGGGGAAGACGATACTTGGAAAGCCAATGAAGTATTTTCAGCTTTGTGTTCGTTACGTAGTGCCTCTTTTGGATGGAAAAGCGACATTTGCTGAAACTGTTCAGGGCATTGAAATGTTTGAAGGGGTAAGGGTTCTGGAAGGTGGAGGTGCCGGTCTAGGATTATCATTTGTCCCTCTTACCGATAGTAAGCGCGATGGTATCTTGTTGAAGCAGTGTAGCTCACGCGGGATAGTGTATAATCAGATTGTCAACGAGAGAAAAGATGGGAAGACTTATTCTTATATGGAATACGAGAAGGGCTGCTTCAATCAGAAGCGAAGTGGGTCTTTTGGTGCTAGAAATGCATCAGTGGCGTTGGCTAGTGGAGGACGTGTCGTCTTGGATTTGGACGCCGCTGCAGATAATGGACATTCTCTCTCTATTGGTCGAGATGATATGATTGAAGGCTTGAAGATGAAAGTGAAAGAATACAATTTGCACCTCAAGTTGGCAGATGCAAAGGAACACAGCTCTTCTTCAAGTAGTGGAGATATGCTTCTCTTCAGCCAGCTCCCAGAGGAATATCTTGCCCTGGCCTGGCCAACTTTAGTCGGCTTTAGTTTGACGTCAAAATCTTGGGGTGATGTTTCAATTGACGGATTGAAAGAGATCGATTTCGATGAGAGTATCTTTGAGCGATTGGTGTTGCCAGACACTCGAAAGCAGATGATCAAAGCTTTGGTGAAGCATACTTCATGTGCTGGAGGAGGTTTCCGAGATCTAGTCAAAGGAAAAGGCGAGGGCACAGTATTCCTTTTGTATGGTGAACCAGGTTGTGGCAAGACCCTTACTGCAGAAGCAATTGCAGAATTGCTACGCAGGCCACTCTACAGTGTTAGCATGGGTACTCTTGGCACAACTGCCGATGAGCTAGAGCGTCGTCTGGGAGAAATTCTTCAGCTTTCTGCTCGTTGGGATGCTCTAGTGCTGTTGGATGAAGCAGATAGTTTCTTGGAAGCACGGAGCTCGAGCTCGTCTTTGGAAAGAAATGCAATGGTCAGCGTGATGCTTCGTTTGTGTGAGTATCATCAAGGGATCCTCTTTCTTACCAGCAACCGCATCGATTCGTTGGACCCTGCCTTTCAGACAAGGATCACCTTGGCTCTTCGCTACGAATCTCTCAGTATGGAGGGTCGTAGCAAAGTCTGGGAGAACCTTTTGCTAAAATCTGGATACGAGTCGAACATGCAATCTTTTGACTTGAACGAGTTGTCCAAACCTGCTTTGAATGGGCGCGAGATAAAGAATGCTCTTCGTTTGGCCATGGCTCTAGCTGTGGATGAGCAAAGCGATCTCACACAGAAGGTGCTGTTGAACTCAGTTTCGATTGTCAGTGAGTATAAGGTCTCTATGAGTAAGGACTGGAGTGACGAAAAGAAGGAGGTGCGAAAGAGATCTCTATGGTCTTGCTTTTCTTAGAGGCTCTAGTGCCTGTTGGGGTTCCTCAATTGTAGGGTATTTCAGCCAGCCTGTGCCTAATGGGTCCGTACGTTTGCAAAAAAATGTTTGTTTTTGTCTTCAGCGTTGTAAGAATGCAACGGCAATAGCAATAACAATAGTAAGCTCGTTTATTTGATCTTCGCCTGAGAGTGCAGGTGCAGTCCTTTGTCTGTTGCTTGTGATGGCGTAACATTGATGTGGCCAACCTCCGAGCCAACCACCACAGTGATCCGCAAGCTGCAACACGCTCCAATCTCTAGAGAATAGAAACAACATACATACTAAATAATCTCTGCCGGCCGGAGAATGAACCAGCAACCTAGAGAGGTACTGCCATATGTATCTAATAGAGCTATGCCGGAGTTGACAAAAATAGTGCTGACAATAAAAGAAGTTGACACGAGTGAGAACTGAGAAAATTCGCATTTGAATTTATCATCATCACAATGGGGGGGCGGATGTATCTATGCTGCATGGTAATGGCTGGTTAATTAGATTATTGTTCCTAAGACGCGCCTCTGAGACTGAACCAGCAGATAACAGCGATAAGTGAGCAGTGGGCCGGATCATTGTCATCCAGCAGGTGAAGAGACAACTTCCAGCACATTATAACCAAAAATGGACGTTGGAACACTCCTCCCGCTGGCAATTCTTCTCTTGCTTGTCTCAACTTGGTTCGTCCTCTACTACGCCAAACGAAAGACTCCAATATTTATAATTTTACTATCAATCATTTCCTTTGGGCTTGGATCGGCGGCTGTGGCATTGCTTCCAATTGATCTGAGTTATGCTGCTTCTTTATCCGACGCCGCTGATGTAGATGACAATAACGATGCACAAGATGGCGGCGACCAAAATAATAACAACAACAATCTCGACAATAATCCCACCTACATTCCGTGGAAAATAACCTACTGGACAACATTTCTTCTAGCATGGCTCATCTTACCAATCACACGTGAAACACTCCTCTCCGGACACTTTACATTACTTCAACGCATCCGCAATGGCTTTACCAAATCAATAAAAGCCATATTACTAATGAGTGTCTGCGGATTCATTGCGGTGATTGCCATGGCGATTCATTTGAAGAGTGTGCATTTGGTAACGATTGTGTTGCCGGTGTTGATGGCGTTGGGGAATACGTATGGATTGGTGTTGGTGTCATTGTTGTTGGGGAATGGGTTGGTGAATGTGCCCAAGAGATTTTGGAGGGAGGCTTGTCCTGCGAATGAGTTGAGAAGGAGTGAGTATTGTTATTGTATCACTATTTGGATGTTGACTGCTTGTGCATGTGTTTACGTGCTAACACATCTTTCAAATTTTGTTATCATCTCTCTCTTGTGTTCATCAGTTCGCATGATAGCATGCGGTGTTGAAGAAGAATTATTCGATTCCATAATGGCATTAGAAGATGTGGAAGACAAAATTGAAGAAGTTTGTGCAACAGCTGTGAATTTACGAGAGAGTGGAGATGAAAATGTGACAATGATGGAGAATGAAGAGGGAGAAGTGTCTTTGGGAACGACGACTAGTCGAAGGAGAAGAGGATGTTGGAGCTTATGTTGGAAGGCAGATCAAGTGACACAATTTCATGAGTGTTTGGAAGAGTTGGTAAGGAGGAAGAATGAAGGACGCGAGCTGTGTTCTGAAAGAAGAACCAGGAGGGGAGGTAATTGTGGCACATCGCCACGAAATCGACGTCGTGCTTCCAGCGATGATGACAATGATGATGCAGCTGAAACAATCAATACGATGGATGTGAAATATCTCGTGACACTGAATACGCAATTGAAAAAGGCTCAAGAACGCGTGATTAGTGCAGAATTGCGTTGGAATGAATTGGTTGATCACAATCGGATTGTTTCGGCACTGATGAATGATGATGATACCGGGAGTGTCGCTAGTGGTCAAGACGGAAATGATGGTGCTTACAACTCCAGTTTGTTATCATCGGCTTCTTCATCGTCATCAGGCTGTCACAGAGTGAAGTATCTTTTACAACGATTTTGGTTGAGGCATCTGCGGTATCATACATACCGTTTCATAGCTTTGACAACGGCGGTACTATCGGTCTTTGTCCTTCTGAGTGAGGTAACACTTGCGTCATCATTGAACTTATCTCCCTTCTCTTGGACATTGGCCGCATTAGACCAGTGGGGTGGAAGTTCGTCACAAATACTGTTTCAGCTTGCAGCTCTAATTCCATTGCTCTACATGTCGATATGTGTGTATACGTGTCTCTTTCAGATGAGTTTGTTGGGTCCGTACTGTCTTCGGGGAAATAGACAGAGCAATGGTGTCGCGCTTGTACGCAATGCTCAGTACTTGGTGAGGTTGCAGTTTCCACTTGGATATAACTATCTTTTGATGTAAGTTTAATGGGCCCCGCTTGCTTGTCCACGCAAAACTCGCCTTGTACTTGTAGAACGAAGTGTCTCACTCTCTTGCTCCTGTCATCGTTCCTTCAGGCTGAAATACGACATGTCCAATTGCGCGTTCTCAGACATCATGTCCGACATGGCAACAATTCCGTTCTTCGGGACATCCTTTTCAGTCTATGCGCCCCTATTGATCCTATTAGTTTGTGCCTTGTCCCTATTTGACTGCTACCCTAAGATGCTCCACTGGTTAGGAATTGAACATGAAGATGCATTATTACTTGGAGATCAGGAGGACCTTGAATGCAAAGTAAATGAAGGCATCCAACTGATGACGAGAGATGCTGAGAGAAGAGGGATTAGCGGTGGGCAATCTGCAACAGAAAAGCTTAGTCTGAAGCAAAGCTCGAATTTGATTGTGTAATTACAAGCGGGATTGTCTTGAAGTGCGCTTTTGTGTTGTTAGGTAGGAGAGAGATATCATTTATACAATAATTGTTTACATAGTGAAAAGAAGTTAATAACCTGCGTGTCTTTGGGGGTTGGCTAAGAAGAGGTGCGAGGAGAGTGAAAGAGCAACGCAACCCTCGACACAGTCCCTTTTGCAGAGGAGTCCCATGATTGGCGTTTCAAACAGTTTGAAGCACTTTATTCGACCATGACAAAAGTCCCCTACGTCCTACGTCTCACTTGCTGACTGATAGAAGAAGATGATAAATTGTCTCAAGCATGGACCCTGCAGATGATGACATTATTGCCGATGTGGAAGGCGGTGGAGAAGATGGTGCTGCCAATGAAGAAGAGGCAGACAATTTTTCTAGACCGACGCTATCGGCATCATCATCGGCGACATCACTGCCCATTATACCCAACGTAGTTCAACGAGCACTTGGCACTGGAAATATAGCACAATTCTCTGCCTATAATGACGATGGCGGCACAGTACTAGGTTTGGAGGGGTTCTTGCTGCATCAATATCTCTCATTACGATACAAACTTCCGAGCAAGTTAGACAAAGGGCTCAAATTGGCACAACAAGAAGAATTGAGTGATCGGCAAAGCCGTGAACACGCCAACGTCGCTACTAAAAAGACAAACAAGTCAAAGAGGACACGAAAAAGAAAGCCCAAAGAGAACATACCAGACAATAATGAAGCTGTTAGTAGCGAACCCAAAAGAAAGAGGAGGCGGAAGAAAAGAAGAAAGGGCATCAAAAAGTCGGAAGAATTGGATGACAAGAACATCAATGAAATGAACCACTATCGAATGATGGCACGTATCATCATTGCTCCATACACATCACAATTAATTACAACAATGAATAGATGTAAAGAAAGTAGCGCAAGCTTAAATGATGGTGATACAACAAAAGATGCTACTTATCCATCGGGCGTAGAATCTGCCTCCACCAGCAAAACAATAACAAACGTATACAAAAAGCAACCAGGTACCAAGTCAATACAAGGCAACTCGTTAGCTCTATTGCCTCCACAAGAGTCACTTGAATGCAATGTGGATGGAGCGATATGTGCATTAGTTCGTCGAACACATAAATTTCGTAGTGTGCCTGCCGCACAGAAGACTGTTGGAAAAGCCAAACATCGTAGGAGAAAGAGAAGGACGAGTAGTTCTCAACAAGTGCAATGTCCTGCCTCGGTAGAAGCATCTATACGAAAGAATAAGATTGACACCAATTCTAATAATTGGCTACTGGAAAGAAATTTGCTTTCAGCAGGGTATGTGCTTGGCAATAGTGATACACTGTCTTCCTCTCCCAAGAAACTCAAGGCCCAGGATCATACCCACAATCAATTCTTACGAGGTTGCCCCAATATGGCACCAGGTATTCACTGTCTCCAACCCAACACTCTTGCGACATATGCAAGATCATCCGAGCTAATGCAATTCCTGCATTCCGTTATCGGCGATGAGGCACTGCGAGAGATACTGATGAATGCTGTGATACTAATCCCAGCTGTCTCTGCTGATATTAGTAGTGATGAGAATAGCAATATGCGGTTCGAACGATGCAACTACTTCCAGTTATGTGGTCCACCTCTGAATACATTGGCGAAACGATTTGAGCAGATGGCAAAGAATATGTCTTCGATGCAACAAAAGGAATTCAAGATGCTAGCCAGGAAAAGAAAGAGAGATGAAGTAACGACAAGTCCCAACACTGAAACGGAGCATAAGGCAACGTATGATCGTAAGAAACTACATACTACGCAATCGCAATGGGATGCAAACAAAGCATTACCACGGTCAAATCTCTTCTACTGCGATTTTTACACAAAGCATGTTGGTCTGTCACCGCAACACTTGCTCAACCAAAAGGGCGATGAAGATACTATACACTTTCAACTTCTCAATTCAATGGTGCATATATGGCCAAAGCAATCTCAAAACCAATCAGAGAAGAATGTTGCTAATCACAGTAACAAGCGTCGTAAACGTTGGAGGCGCCTTCGTCAGAATGGTATTGCCATGTGTAAAGAGATGAGAAAGCGAAATGCAAATTGTGACTTTTCAAGGTTGCTAGAGTATCATTGCCCGTTACCGCACGAATCCATCACGCCGGATTCGAAATTAGAATTGTCTCATCTTGTGACATTAGATACACCTGTTGAAAGCGTCGCAGCATACATTCAGTCTTTACTGTGGAGGGCGTTTCCAAGTGCATTTTGGGGGTCAAAACGCAACTTTGATCAAGTTGTCAAGGCAATGACTGTTTACTTAAATCTTCGTCGTGCAGAGGCATTCCCAGAAAAGGCGATTGTGTCGGGTATTCGTGTACTTGATATGAAATGGTTGCACTCTCAACAAGGCGGTACAAAGCTCTCGAGAACTGACCACGAATCTGTCACTGTTTTGGTTCGCAATATCATGCGCTGGCTTTACTGTCACTTTATCAATCCAATCCTCCGATCAACATTTTATATCACTGAAACAGAATTTTCTGGAACAAGAGTGTTGTATTACCGACGGCCAGTGTGGATGCGGATCAGAAATGCCTCCCTTGATAGGCTTTTGTCAAAAGAACAATACAGAGAGATGAGTAGCGCAAAAGCTCTCAGACTGCTTTCCAAACACAACATTGGTTGTCCGCCGGCTCCCCTTCGTATTTTGCCGAAGAAAACTGGCATCCGAGCTATTGCCATGCTGTCCAAAACATGCGAGATTGACAACGGATCAAACAAACGCACTAAATTGTTACCTCCAAATAAAGTGATGCAGTCAACATTCCATGCTCTCAGATATGAACACGAGAAGAAGCCAGCCCTGTTTGGAGCAGGTGTTTTGGGTCTAACAGAAGTCTATCCTTCGTTTTGTTCATTTGTGGAAGCACTGAAGCAACTTCAGACAAAATCAGGATCATCACAAGAACTCTTCTTTACTAGTGCTGACATTAAGCACTGCTATGATACGATAAATCAAACGCGCTTGTCCAAATTGATGCGATCAATGGTTACGGAAGAGATGTACTTGACAAAAGATAGATTTGTACTCTGTTCGAAAGGTGATAATAGTGCCATGCGTTGCATGTGGAAGAAGAAGACTTGTCCACCCGAACAGTTCTCGTGCTCCAGTCCTAGCAAGCTTGCAGGTCAATACTCTCACGCCATCTTTGTCGACGGTATGTATTGTTCTATGGAAACGAACAGAACCATCAACGGCCTTCTTCGAGATCATATTTTTGGCCAAGTGGTTGTCGCAAATGGAAACTTCGGCCCTCGATATCTTCACCAGAGGAATGGTATTCCTCAAGGAAGTATCTTATCGTCCATGTTCTGTAACACATACTTTGGCAGTCTAGAGAAGGTCCTATTCGACAATGTCTTCAATGAAACAACGTCACATTTTATACGAGGCAATTCTAGTAATGAATGCGATTCTGTTTTGGTGAAGAATCCGAATGCTCTTCACCTGCTGCTCCGTATTGTTGATGATTTCTTATTGATATCAACAGATAAGAATGCATCTATTCGATTCTTGG
>Ga0209652_1001161_pt1 | contig 21610 bp, 15 predicted proteins | sample SaaInl74LU_5_DNA_FD_184641 | JGI IMG/M metagenome (GOLD analysis project Ga0209652, IMG submission 184641) | Marine microbial communities from expanding oxygen minimum zones in the Saanich Inlet - ESP_74LU_5_DNA (SPAdes) (version 2) | ecosystem: Environmental > Aquatic > Marine > Intertidal zone... | reverse complement strand
ATTGTAGTAAGCAAGAGTCTAATGACTGTTTCAACACCAATAAAATTTCGCAGCACGAACGCAACGCCACCAAGACATCTTATCCATTGAAAATCAGCGAAACATTGCATAGCTACTACCCAGAAGCTTTCATTTTGAGGGGTTCTTTATACGCCGAGGAAGGGCCAACAGCCAACAGCGCTAATATTGCGAACCCACAGCAGAGGGTTTTCTCCTTCCCCACTGTGCGTTCGCTCGGCCTCCCAGAAGCAGTAGCCCCACCACAATAATTCTAAAATTATGGCTGACCATCGGCGGAAATCAGATGAGGGTCCCCCCGAAAGGACAATTCAGCGTCGGTCCAGTGACCAGCAACTACAGAATCGTCAACACAGAGGTCGCCGTCCCACTCAATACACAGATTCCTACGCTCCCAAGGCATTCTCCAGATTTAACAAGCTTAAAAGGTCATCCAGTCTTGATCGCTCGGAAGGCGACGGCGATCATGCACGTGACCACCTTCAACAGGGCAAGAGCGCCGCCACCACCGTTTCCGCCGCTGCCGCTGCCGCCGTTTCCCCCGATCGTGTTAGGCCTAAGAGTCCGCCCGAGAACAACAGATCACCTACTGAAACACAACAGAATAAGACAACCAGTAGTGGAGAGGTGTCACAACAACGCCGTGACTCGGAAGAGAGGCGTAGCAGCCATCGCTCCTCACAACAGCGCAAACAGTCTTCTCCTTCCACCAAAAGTGCGCCCACCGAGCAGCAAATTGCCGAGTATGCAGGAAAACGTGCCCTTATGCGTCTTGAACAGGAATTTGCCGACTCCTCTGCACACAACGATGACAACGGTCATGAGTACTTTAGAAGCGTTATGGATCGCAGAAAACTTGCACGTGTCCCCCAGGTTAATAAGCAAGATCTGATCATCGGGGAGTACTTGGGTAGAGGGAATTTCTGTGATGTGTTTGAAGTCACGTGGATTTTGGAGGATGAGCGCTACAGTAGGGCAAGGGAATGTACTGGAAGTGCACGTCAATTTTCCTCATCGGTGACCTATAGTCGGGCTCTGGGCGATTCAAACAATTCGATAGAAGGTATTGAAACTGACATGAGACGTACTGGAAATGCGAGAAGTGCACGTAAATTTGCTTCATCGGTGACCTCCTATAGTCGGGCTGTGGGCGATTCAAACAATTCGATAGAAGGTCTTGAAACTGACATGGAGACCATGGCACTTCAGGCTAGCAACGACTTGAGCTTGCTGTCGGGCGAACGTGATGGAGTTCCAAGAAGGAGGTCAAGAACAAGAAGGTCGATATCACAAATAAGTGTGTTACAAGCAACTACACCGACGACGGCGAGAAGGGACCCCAACGTTTTGGCACTTAAATGCCTTAGACCAGCAGTGCGTGCGCAGCCTAGAAAGTTTGTGATTGGGGCAGAAGATTTAGCTCATGAAACAGCACTATTGGCTTGTTTGGACCACCCAAACATTATTTCATTGTACGGACGAGCAGAGGGGTGCTTTAGCAAGGCATTTCAAATGCGCCCAAAGTCAGTGGAGAGTAATTATGATTTGAATAAAGGCCCAGACGGGGAGGGGAAGAAAGTGAGTAATGAAGGATATTTCATCATATTGGACAGGCTGATGGCCACTTTGACGGGAAGGATTGATGAATGGTTGGATGAATGTCGGTCAATTACTGGCGCCAAAAATATGGCAGCAGATGGATCACCACCGTCACCATCGAAAGATGTAACCAAGATGCCTCTCGAGAAAAATCTTTGGGAGCATCTATACAAACGTCTCAAGGTTGCTTACTGTATTGCTGATGCGTTGGAGTACCTCCATTCTCGTCATGTTGTCTTTCGAGACTTGAAACCTGCAAATGTTGGTTTTGACTGCAATGACTGTGTGAAAATGTTTGATTTTGGGTTTGCCACCAGTATTGCTCCCTTGTTAAATCAGGAATATCAGGGCTACGGACCGCTGACAGAAACATGTGGCACTAGGCGTTACATGGCACCAGAGGTGGCGTTAAAGCTGGGATACGGAAAAGAAGTTGACGTCTACTCATTTGGGATGCTTCTCTGGGAAATATGTGTGCTGGAGAAACCCTTTGACTCAATCCAGTCGGTGGAGGAGTTTCATGACTTGGTAGTGTTATGCGGGAAACGTCCATCGTTGCATAGTGATCCACTGTGGACACCCAGTCTCAAACATTTGATGTCAAGATGTTGGAGTACAGACCCTTTGGATAGGCCAACCATGGTTGAAGTGAAGACTATGCTATGCAATGTTTTGAGGGATATGAATATGAAAGCAATGGAGAACGGGGGTGGCAGCAGTGGTCAACCGCAAGAGCCGCAACATCATAACTTCATGAGCAAGTGGAGAAGAAGAGTATCGCTTTAGATTTAGATGTCCTTACCCTGGATGGACGAATTGTGGTATTATTGACACATAATGTTTATTTAATGTTAATCTGGGAAAAACATTGGTGCTACTACTCATACACGATAGAGCTACATAGAAGAGAGAGATAAGTAGAGAGCTAGCTCTCGCATCATTGTGGCTCCAGAGGAAAAGAAACTCTCCTGGTGAGAAGTTTCGTGTTTGTGTGACTTTCTGATGAGATTATTAGCGATTTTCATTTCAAAACTTGCCGCCGACGCAGCCAAAACAAACTCTTGGCACCATGCCGCACACGAAGAAGTAGACAGAGGCTCTTGGGACGAACGCTTGCCCACACTCCTTCCTCTTACAGCTGACCGCCAGAAGCGCGTCCCTATCATGATGGATCCAACTTCCCCAATGAGTGCTGCGACGGAGCAAACAGCTCCAGAGCCAAAAATCGCCACGAGCAACGTCGCTAGCAGCGATGTCGTCGCTACACGCCATCTCCGAATTGTTCTGGAGTCTATCACCGCTGACAAGAACCTCTCCGAAGAAGATAGGAAACGAAAGATTGCAAATTTTGGGGCCGTCTTAATGGCTAATGCAGCAACCAAGGCACCGCCTGTGAATGATGAGAAGCCCAAGATCACAACCCCTTCGGCAGCAACGGACTATGCCAAGTTAAAGGAAGATAAGAAGATGGAGCTCATCAGGGCCGCAGTATTGGCCCAGGAAGAAAAAAGGAAAAAGAAATCCATTCCTGTGAAGAAGAGTGAGGAGCCCGAGGCTACTCCAGCACCAGCACCAGCACCATCGGCAGCAATTTCTTCGCCTTCGCCTAAGCCCGAGACGAAAGAGACTCAACAGTCTAAATCCGAGACGAAAAAGAAGACTGCGACCGTATCAAAGCCTGAGACGAAAGAGACTCAACAGCCTAAATCTGAGACGAAAGAGACTCAACAGCCTAAATCCGAGACGAAAAAGTCTCAACAGCCTAAATCCGAGACGAAGAAGAAGACTGCGACCGCATCAAAGCCAGACACCTCATCCCAAAAAGAGAATAGCAGGGAGACTAAGAAGACGACCACTTCGTCGGCATCAGTCATACCTTTGGGAACAATCTCTACGCAACAAACCAAGTCAAACGCAAAAAAGAAGAAAGGTTGGTTGCTCCGAAAATTGAAAGGAAAAAAGAACAAGGTTGAAATGAGAGGTGATGTTGATGAGTCTTCAAGATTCTCAGAGAGAGATCAAGCGGAAATGCTCAGCATTTCTGAAGTCGGCTCGGAAGTAACGAACGATACTGCGGCCTATGGTGGTTACGTTATGGGTATTCGCAGTAATACAAGTGATGACAGTGATAGGTCCATTGGAACCTTTGAGAAAGATTTTATGAATGATATTATTCGCGATCAGGAAAGCAACTATGAAGAGGAAGATGCTCTTTCGGAAGGTACGTTTGAACAAGACGCCAGAGCTGCCGGAGCACTCAGCGTACTTTCAGAGGGAACATTCGAACAAGACGCCAGAGCTGTGGAGGGAGGATCCGTGTTTGTGCCTCATCAGATACCTCAGCAGGTAATGGGTGACATGCCCAATATGTCAGAGGCAACTTTTGAACAAGATACTGCTTATTACAGAGACGATGAACCGATTGGGATAGCAGGGAGCGAGTTGAGTAATACATCGTATGGCTCCGAAACGACGTTCGAACGGGATATGAGAATCAAAGAAGCATCAAAAGCTGCACATGTACCGACAACACAGATCTTCGAAAACCCATCCTTAGAAAGTGTGACTACCTTTGAGAAAGAAGCAAGAGGAAGAATGGAGGTTGCAGCAAAATCAAGATCCTTTCACACAGTAGATGATAATTACGCTGAACACAACAGCGAATATGCCACCAGTGACTGCAGCGATACTTTCATGCAGGATGTTGCACAAGATATGCATCCCGTCGAACCCGAACCAGAGACTGTGTGGGAGACTACTGCTGCTCCTTATCCAATGCCCAAAATCACTGAGCTTCAAATGCAATTGTCGCCAGAAACAATTTCCAAAACATCTCGCGGGGGAAAGTTCTTCTCCAAGTTTACTTGTCACTGTGCTTGATTCTTTACGTTTGCTGAGCACTGGCTAGTACGCTAAACATGTACAGGCCAATATCTTGGCGAATAGTTACAAGAAGATTAAGATAATTTTATGTTACTTTACTTTCATCACAGGCATACATGTGCTGAGTTCGTTTAGGACTTGGCAATTTCATCAATGTTCACTGACTCGCCATTTTCTAGCTGTCTCTCTATTTGGATCAGCTTTGCAACACCCTCGACCATTAAATTGATGAGGTGAACCTCACTTTTTCCCAACCGCTCTGCGTTTGAAATGTCAAATACACCAGTGTATTGCCGATCAGTCTCGCCATATTTACCTCGAGCCTCAAGTTTAAGCCGCTGCACCAATTGAAAAAAGCCGGGTAATTTGCCAAGGTTGACCAAGCGAACGTGTACCGAAGCTCTCCTGAAAATAACGAAGAGAAAATGTTAACTCTTGTCTGTTGCAGAACGTGGTTTCCAGGAAAAAGGCATGAACTTACATTGTTGTACCCACATTGGTAGGACAAGATACCAAATATCCCAAACGTGCATCCTTGGCAAAGTGCCAACCTCTCAGTTGCAACTCTCTCTCTAGCTCACGTACTCCATTCATTAGTGAAGTAAATGCGCCTTGTATGTCACCTCCCTTCTTCAATGTCATAATCCTCAGGTGATCCTCTTCATTGATCCAAATCATAAAATCAGGCGTTTGACTCTGAATATCAGAAACATTGGCATAAATTGCTCTACCATCAGGCCAGTCCCTCCCAAGTCCTGACGCAATCGTCCACTCATTGGGGTTATCAAAAAGAATATGTCGCTCAATGAGATCAAGATTTTGATCGTTCGTCATTGACAGGACAGGGAGATAGACCCCATTGGACAGATTGGAAGCTTGAAAGTTCTTTGTACAATCGTGAATAAGGCGTTCCACTTTACGACGATCACTTCGTGACATGGTAGCAGGGAATTGCACTCCATCCAATGATCTTGCAACACGGACTCGAGTGCTAAGAATGTACTTTCCCTCGGGATCGGCTTTGCGTCTGACCAGGTTAGGATTGTTAATGATGGTACAGTGCCTCCGAAGGTTTGGCTTTTGCTGCTTTGATGGCGAAGATGTTGCAGCATCTGATGTTGAAGATGAAGCCACAGTAGGGTATACATCCTCTTCTTCTTCATCTAGTAAAAAGTCATCGTTTGCATCACCAGCTCCACTTTTTATGATACCATAATCGTCATTGGCAGTAGTTTTGCTGCTAATGCTCTTGCTATTCCTGCTGCTATCCTCGTCACGATTCGATTTGAAATGACTTTCCATGGGTAACTCCGGGTCCATCCACTCCTCATAGCTCTTGATTCCGTGATAATGCGAGATGATTGGCTCCAACAACTCCTTGAACACGGTATAGCATTCTGCATCGCCAACTAGCACCCCAACTCGACGCGGTGGGCTTGCCCCAATTGGCAATGACACCCCTGCACGAATAATATCTTCAGCGGTAGTGCCAAAGGAAGTCTTTCGGTTGGACAACTTCTTCCATACGTCGGGTGTCAAGTACTCTTTGAGTAGGGAGTTATGATATGGTGTGAACGTAGGATAGGAATCATCAGCGTCTTTTTCTTGACGATCATCCTTCGGCTGTTCTGAGTTGTTCGTGTTGCCATGTTTATTGTCATCACTATTATTATTAGCCACTTTTCTTTCAAATATCCCACTTGTTTTGAGACGACTCGATGTTGTGTTCGTCTCTGCAGCAGCATCCACCATAATTGGCTTCGGAGAAAATCTTGCCATCGCAGCTGCCGAAGCAGACCGCTCTGCCGATGCATCACTAGTTGCTAGAATTTGCGGCGGTTGGATGATTCTGCTCACTGCCTCTGCTGGTGTATTGAATTGATGTACATTGATGCTGTTATTGGCAGGAACGCTTTTTGATACTTCGACGGAACATGATGAAGCGTCGACATCACGTGATTTGGAATAATCCAAAGCCACCAGCGCCGCCGTTCCGAGCACGGCCACCGACGGTGCATGTTTGCGGAGAGCTAGCTGTGCTGCCTTCATCATACAGCAGGCTTTGTTGCCAAGATGTAGGGACGTTGGCTTGGGCTTGGCGGCTGGGCTTGTTTGTTTTTTGTTTGGAATGTGGATTTTGTGCTTTGTGCTGTGTTTCTTTTATGACACATCACTATTGGCACAATAAGTGTGCTCTTTGTTGGTGACATCATCAATTCCAGAATTCAATTTGAATTCAAAGTTTGATCCGTCTGCAACAAAGCTTCCTCAATCACCGCACCACTTCCATCACTCTGCCATAAAACGGCTAGTTGAATGAGCAATGCCAATAAGGCTGATTAATTGAAGTCAATCTAATCAGAAGAGAAGGAGAAGAACCTAACAATATCATCAACGATGAAGACAAAGAACATGATCAGCGCACATTGTTTCATCTTCCTTGCTAGCAGCAGCATCACTGCAGCCTTTGTTTCTCCACCGAGCAATCCCATCTCGACCAAAATTCATCATCCGCTACACCAACAGCTCAGCTCGTACATTGAAGTTGATGAATCAGCTGTCCGTGACACTTCCTCTCTCACGCAATGGGCTGAAGGCTATGGTGCACAAACTGTCGCCGGCATCACGAGTTATGATGGTGTAGATCTTTTCGCCGCTGCCAACGAAGACATTGCCGCTGGATCACCAATCATGTATACACCGGCCAATATGTTCATATCTTCTTACGGAGCCAAGGAAGAATTTGGCACACTCGAAAAGGCAGAGAAAATGATTAAAGAGTTGGCTGGGGAAGAACAATTTCCAATGTTTTATGTCTTCGTTAAGCTACTGTGTGAATATGAGAAAGGGACAGAGTCTCCTTGGTTTCCATGGCTCAATTCCCTACCTCGTGTCTTTGATTCTGGAGCGGCAATGACGCCCACATGTTATGACTGTTTGCCACCTCTAGCTGCGAAATATGCCATGGCGGAAAGAGTGAAGTACATCAATTGCAAGCAGGCTCTGAAAGAAGTTGATTTTATCAGTGAAGATACCAAAAAGAACGATGTAGTTACCAAATGGGCGTACAATGTTCTTGGTACCAGGGCGTTTGAGGTGGGAGAGGAGATGGTTATTGTTCCAATGGCAGATATGGTAAGTGAACAAGTATGGATGTCATCTTGTTGATAGATAATATGCTTGTAATATTCTTTTGTATCACTGCCTTCAACTCATTATACTAACTTTCTTCACACATTCTTCTCCTTCTTTTCAGTTCAACCATGGCTCTATTCCGAATGTTGAAATTCACTATGACGAGGAAGGAAGCTGTAATGCTTACACTACCGTGGATGTACCAGCAGGATCGCCACTACTCATCTGTTATGCCAATCCATACAATCCCTCTGCCCTCTTTGCCAAATACGGATTCTTAGACGAAAATGCACCTGCAACATTTTGCAAGATAATGGACATTATACCGTCTACAGAGAACAGAAACCTTGGACTCAGTTTCTCACGCATGCTGTTCTATCATGAGAATGGAGGAATCAGTGAAGAAGTGTTTGATGTGTTATTGTTTGAGCATCTATCAGGAGAATGGCAAACTCAGAAAGACTTTTACAATGCATGCATGAATGGAGATGTAGATACAAAGGCTGCGTATCATCAACAATATCTGGGTGACGTTATGGGGAGGTTGAAGAAGCATGTGGATACGTTCTTGACTGAGCTTGACAAGTTGGACGAGAAGGCAGCATCGAAAGATATTGAGACGCATACACGCATTCCAAAGATCATGGCCCACAATGCATTTGTCAGAGAAGCATTTATACGTGTGAAGCAAAACTCAATTGACCCAGTCGTTGGATATGAGTAAGGAATGTCGCTATTACAGATAATTATGCTATCTGTCGTGTTGTGCACTCGATAGATATTGCTGAAGATAGTACGTGAAATCAAACTAGGATGTAGGTTGCACTGATGACTACTTATCAATTTTGAAACCCAACACTCTGCAAACCATCCAATTCCTCTCCTTAAATCTTCCCTAATCTACGACCCTCTACTGCCTAGAGAGAGAGTATTACGCACTACAGAATGCAATACAACTGCACATTCTCTTGCTTCCTAAGATCCTGTACGCACCTTCTTCCTCCTTGCTACCTCCTTGCTTCCCATGATCGTTTTCTTTCGGTCGCTCAGGAAAAAGGATCCACTTTCGTATTAAGAAATGTTCCGTTTAAAGACAAGTACGTGTTTTTCACTTGTGACCACAACACAACAACACAAAAGAAGTGTGTCAGCATCATTCCGCTATTGCAGTTGGATTCATTCACCCTCACTGCATTCATAGTCCTAGCTAGTACTTCTTGTGAAATTATTGAGTCAACATGGTGAAGTTTTCTACTGGCATCGTTGCCCTCTTGGCGTCTACTGCTACATTAAGCAATGCCTTTTCTACGTCACAGACGGGCGCCCACCGTCAATCCACCGCCCTGTCGATGGCCGACGGAGAAAACTCACGACGTACCTTCATGACAGAATCCGTCATGGCCCTTGGTGGTATTGTATCAGCAGCTGCCATAACAGGGGTACCAGCTCCTGCATCGGCTCGTGTATTCTTAGATCCTGCTATGTACGGAGATCAAGAGTTGCGTGTATCTGCCGTCGATTCGCTACGAGAAGCAGTTCGCAGGTCGTTGCTTCAGAACCCAAAATTGGTGCCATACTTCCTCGAGTTGGCGTTGCTTGATGGTCTATCTTACAATACCGCAACCAGCGAAGGTGGTCCTGATGGAAGTGTCATCAAAGCAGTAATGAGCTCTAAAGAAACTGATGCACACACAAAATCTTTACAGGAATGTGCTTCGGTGCTCCTTCAAGCAAAGAAAAACTTGAAGAAGATGAGCAGTATCACTATCGCAGATGCTGTGGCATTAGCAGGTGCCGAGGCCGTCAACGCCGTTGGAGGACCAGTGTTACCCTGTCAGTTGGGTAGAACAGACACTGCCGCAAATGCACCAATTCCTTCTTCGATGCCGCCTCTCAATCTCTTCACGGGTGATGCCTCTTACGAAGTTGTATTGGACACCTTCCGTTCTTCTGGATTGACTGAGCGTGAAATGACGGCACTCTTGGGATGTTTGCTTTCTATTGACACTATCGAGAAGGCTACACCGGAGGGAGACTGGAAGGAATCCAAGAAGCCCAAATTCCGTGAGGCCGGTAAGATGGGCCGCATGTCAGAATTCAAGGCGCTTACTGATGAAGACATTGCCAACGAACTGGCGAAAGATGACGAGGAAAGTTATACAATTGAGGGGGATGACGACTGGTATATTGCTGACACCTTCGGTACCCAAGAAGATCGATTTGGTAAGCGTGTAAACTCAGGCGAAAAACCACAGCTGTCAACAGCTCTGAAGAATCTTGCCAAAACAACGACCTCATCGACTCAATACTCCTGGGTCAAGGATTTCCTGTTGTCTAAGGATCTCCCAACTGCTCAGACATGGGTACAAAAATACGGAAGCAAGCCCTTGATATTCGAGAAGGATCTGAAGGTTGCATACAACAGTGTGACACAGTTGGGTGGAGAGTTCACCGGTGGAAAGTATGAGAGTCTATTGAAGAATAAGAAGAGGAAGACACTGAATGACGATGATTTGGACTTTTTGAGGTAAGCTCGGAGTGATGTGAATTCATATCTTGAGGTGGGGGATTTCTGTTACAGAAAATGAACATGTAATGAAATTATAAGCAGTTAACTTTATACGCATCCGTTGGCTTCACGCTACTGAAACAGAAGAGATGGTGGGACTCTGAATTAAGGTGACCTCTTACTACTTGCTGCATCCTGCGTTACAAAAGACACATCATAGGAGTATGGAGTACCCACCCATCCAGGTTGATTTGCAATGAACCTACAATATCACCTACCACGGCACCTACCTAACTGCCAACATCAACTCCACCACCCGCCCAGCAAATCCAACAACCGACAACCTGAGGTCCTCGGTAAACAGCTTCAGAAAGCAGAAGACGATAACTAAAGAGCAGCATGACCCTCTCCAGCTCAGAAGCTCTCCGACTTGTTCGGGAATGCATCCCAAAGATGATGGAGAACAAACACGTTCCCGAAGATTTCGATCTTATCAACCTCTGCGAAAAAGATTTGAAAGTTAAAAGTGTTTGTCGCTTATGGGCAGGGATGGGCTACATCTATGATATCAATGTTAGGAGAGATGTTCATATCATTGTCAAACATATCGTCCCTCCTCCAAAACATTCGCGATCCTTTGGAGATACACGGAAAGCTGTGTCTTACGAGGTAGAAGCAAACTTTTATCGACACGTCGCCCCAACTCTCATAGCAGAACACAAACTATCCATTCCAGTCCCATACCATGTTGAGAATGACTCTGATAACTCAATAACAATATGCATGTCACGATTGGAGGGCTCACCGGGTTACTTATCGGACGAGGATCAAATTCATGTAGCTTTGAAATGGATGGCAACTCTTCACGCAGCTACTTGGGACAAAGCTGATAGTTTGGTGGAAGAAAAAGGGTTGCAGCCAATCGGTTCGTACTGGCATCTGGATACTCGTCCAAGTGAACATGACTCGATGCCAAGAAGAGGTTGGGAGGGACGTCTTAAACGCGCGGCAAGAGCAATCGACGAAAGACTAAAGAGGGACCAGATGCAATGCTGTATACATGGGGATTTGAAGGATGCAAACATGCTATTTTCAAACAATAGCGTCGGTATCTATGATTTTCAGTATTGTGGGAAAGCTCCACCAAGTGTAGATTTGGCCTACTTCTTTTGTGTTGCGGTTGGTGATGCCGATGATGCGTACTTGGAATTCTATCACAATCAACTTACTAGTTTGCTTGGTACAAGTTGCAATCCACCTACACTGACACAGTTGAAAGAATCTTTATCAATCGCCTTTTGCGACTTCCAACGATTCATGTCAGGGTGGGGGCAATGGGGCAGCGATATCTCACATCACGTCATTAAGGTGTTAAATAGACTTGATGGAGGGACAATGCTGCCATCGGAAGATGCGTACAGAGAAGCAATGCTTGAACATTTTGGATAGTAACTTCTAACCCCTACTATCTTTTCTTTGCTTCAATAATATTCTTACCCCAACTTTGTTCTGCTAGACCAAGCTGGATGGCACCTCAGGGTCGGGTGTGGTACAACTTAGCATGCTACAGAAGAGGCAATCGGAAACACCATGGTGAACATGTTACGGCTGATCGTTAGCGCCACTTTGGTACCGCTTGTGTATGAGTTCCTACGTACAATTTATTTAAAGGCAGGTATCTGGCACCTCCTATGTAGATGGGAGTCCCCACAGTCACTCGTTGATTTCGAACTCATCGATCCGCAGTGTCTCGATGGCGATTGGCGTGGTGGTGGAGTGATTACATCATTGGTGTACTGTTGGTAATCACTATCATGAAAGTAGGTGGTCAGAAGCGTCGTCTCAAGATGCAGGCAAAGAAGACGCTGCTTTTATTGCTAGCGTGTACTATCTCTAGGAGCATCTGTCTAGCTTTCAATCCATCACCTTTTCGTCACGGAATTGCATCAAGACACAGAAAGCGATGTAGCCAACCTCACCATCAAAAGAGACATCATGACTCTAGATTCATGATGATGATACCAATCAATTCACAACCAGTATTAGATTCGTCTGATCAGATTCTTGCAGTTTGGACATTTGCATTTGCTTCATCGCATATCGGTATGAGTGCTACGCGCTCCAGCATAATACGATCATTAGGAGAGACTGTCAACTCACTCAATTTGGTAGGAAATGAAAGATGGGAATTACCGAAATGGTGGCCAGGTGATAATACTGGCGGAAACAGAATATTTCCAGACAATTTAACTGCTGGAAGGCAGATATACAGAGGGCTGTACACGGCAGTTTCATTTCTAACATTGGGAAGTGCATTTGGTGCTTATTTGCATTCTTCTTCGGTTGCACTTGATATTTCTGGAGAGCAATCTACACTATTGCATAATGCATGTCTACTATCAGCTGCGTTGAGTTTTGGTGCTGCAATTGCAAGTCTTGTGAATGCAAGCCCAATGGGCTTGATGCCAAGCTTTGAGGCAGCAACAGATGATGTTGACAGCTCGGGATCACTTGCAGGCATACGTCGGGATGATGCCCTCAAATTTACAACAAAAGGTTTGACTCGTATAACACGCCATCCATTAATTCTACCAGTTGTTCCGTGGGGAATCGCAACTTCAGTACTGGCTGGAGGTCGCCCTTGTGATGCGATTTTGTTTGGTGGATTATCAATATATGCTATGGCTGGATGTTACGCTCAAGATCTTCGTGTTATTCGAGAAGAAGGATCTGTTGGGACAGTATTCCAGACAGAATCAAGGGATACGAGAGAAGGAGTAAGCGAGGAAGAGCAAGAGAGGACTCGGCTAAGATCCTTCTTTGAACAAACATCATTTATTCCATTCAAAGCTGTTTTTGATGGCAGGCAAAGCTTCGATGACATAGTTAGAGAGGCCCCGTGGCTGCAATTCTTTTTAGGAACCATAGCTGGGATTTATGTGGAAGAGAAGATATTACAAATGCTTGCAGAGTGGTCTGCATAATGATTCTTACTAACTTTTCACACGCAACGCCTACCTTTGAACCTATGTAGCTACCTACCTGTCTACCACGCCACCTCAGTTCAGAAAGCAAGGGCAAGGAACAAAAATCTTGCAACATCCATGAACCAAACCAGGAAGTGGATACTAGAGCCTAATTCTTGGAAGCAAGCAACCAGTGACGACAGCACTATATTATCATGACGATGTTAAAGCGCGTGCCTATCTTCCTCGCATCATTCTTCATTCTCCTCAACTCTTACTTAGCGCTTGCATTTAACGCTAATATTGGCCATCGGTCGATTGTGAGCTCGGTCTCTAGATCTGCCATTGGAATGTCATCGACCGCAGCAGCACCGAACTCGGAGCAGAAGTCTCATCTCTACGTCCCATCGGATCGAGACGAATACTATCAAGGAAACATTGCGCAGTATCTGCTTGATTTACACGACGAGGGCGCTACCTTAAACTTTTGCGGCGGAATGATGTTTCAATTGGTGCTTTCTGATAAACTTCAAACTCATCTCAAGTCAGTTGCAGCTGATTCATCAAGTGAAAGCGAACAGAAACAACCCATTATTCACCCAGCATCACAATCTCTCATGTCCCGTACACCAGACTACAAAAAGTCCTCTTTCGCTGACAACATATTTAGTTTTCATGGCCGTGAGTTGAGAAAGATTCCCAATTCTAATGGAGGAATGGGATTTGTTTTGCAATTGAGTTATGCTGATCCATCTGCAACGTTGGAAGAAGTCTCTTCTTCGTCTATTGCAGGAAAAGGTGCCGATGCCGCATGGAATGGATCACCTGTCGACCCACAAGGCTGGAGCAAGGAAGAAATCGCAACATATGATGGATGGAGATCAGACCAGTTTCGTCAATGGAGAAAGTGCAGCATGTATGAGGATGAGGGATATAGCACATTTGGTCAAGAGTTTGGTAACGAGGCTTTTGGATTAAATCATCGTTTCTTCTTGCACTTGGATAATCAAAACAAGATGTGGCTCTCTGCTGAGGATGGTTGTGAAGGGACTCCTGCTGATGGAAGTAGTTTAATGAAGAAGTTAGGTGGAATGCTGTTTGGAATGTGAACATAACATTCTTCTAACATGTAATGTTCTTGTTGTAACATATATTATCTCATCATTACACTAAACTGATCAATCATCTTTAGACATCTTGTAATTGTAGCGGTTTGTTTGCTGAATCTACACTACGTCGGCGGCTATCACGCCGAGAAGAAGATCTTCTAGCTTTCTCAGCATCTACAATCGCGTCGCTTGAGAATACTTGTTGCGCATTATTTTCGTCACCCACCATTTCAAAATCCATGGTATCAACAATAGCAGGGAAGGAGGTAGTAGTAGTAGATCTTGCTTTTCTTCTTCTCTTGCTTTGACTTTGATAGAAAGTGTACATTACAAAGATAGATATGGCGATAACAATAACACAATCCAAACTTGTGAACGTGACCTCTCGTTCAGTCATTGTCCAGGTGCCAGCACTGCCACCGCCTTCATTGTAAGCAGAGTTGGTGATTTTAGTCGTGACGCTATCAGGAGCTTCATGTTCTGTAACCAAGTCTTGCTTTTCCATTGTCGTTCAAATTTATCGTGTTGTATCTCATGCATTATTTATCTAACCACTTGGTGCCTCTTTTTGACATTTTTATGAGCATCAATAGGAAGAATGCACATGCAAACTACCATGACTTGTTGATGTCGGGGTCATTGTCCGGGTCAGCGGGAAAACAGAAACCGCGATGCAGCCAAAAGCGAGAACGTTTTGTTCCGGGGCTGGTGACAGCAACGGTTCCTCAGCAGAAGGTTCCCATCGGACAGCCGAATTCTTTGAGATCCAACTCAAAGTTCTTCAAGCGAGCTGTTGCATTGCATTGCATTGAATTGAGCAGAATGCAACCCAACGGTCTGAAGCATTGCAAGCACGAAAACATGTCCAAAAGGCCATTCTCTCCTAAATCACGGGCTCGTGGTCGCTCGCCGGTCAAGCGATGTCCATCTGGCGGCGAAATAATTGCCGCTGCGATAAAAGCAGCCAATAACGATAACCTTCCTCCAGAACTTTGCGATGACTCTCTGCTGCACGTTTTATCCTACGCCGATACATCGTCCCTTGTTCACTTCACTCGGGGCACCAATAACGCCATGCGAGATAGATGCCGCACAACGCTAGATGGCAAGATATGGAAGGATGCATTTGACAATCACCATCTGGCACCGTTGGATGTCGAGAGCAACTCAAGCCCACCCGACTATTATAACGCTCTTCGTCGGCGGCTAACCCTCTTCTCAAACCTCAGTGGCAAAACTATGAGACGCAACAAGCAGCTCAAGCATTCTTATAATTTGCCAAGTAGATTCTTTCATTTTGTTCCGATACTGCCGAATGATTTAATGCACTATCCTCCTGCTGGTGCGGAGAACGATATCAGCTTTCATTTAGTGGATTCTCAACACCATGGTGACGGTGATAGTGATCTGGAAGAAGATGACCTTAATGATGTGAACAATGACCTTGATATGTACTCATCAAACTTTGATCCTCCACCCGTAGAATTCTCCTGTGATTCTTATTCACTAACCTCTGCTGGAACAGGATCCGAATTAGTCTTTCTTAATCCCTTCTCGGGTACGGTTGAAGTTCGAAATGTGCTGGATAATGCTGTTGGTAATGATGAAGCTATTCTTGAACAAGCAATGATGCAAGCTAGTGAAAGCATTTTGAATCAACGACAACAGTCTCTTCACCACCATGACGATGAGAATAGTGAGATCATTGCTGGCGAGGCATTTCATCGGAGTAGCATGTATGATACTCCACCAAAGCAGGTGTTGTACTCTGTAGATGACTATTTTGATCTAGATCTGAATGAGTACTTTGGAGATCACACTCCATTCCAAAATAGAAGAAGTTCTGGCAATGTCACAAGTGATTGGGTTGGTGTTGACTCTCATTCTGCTGTTCAATCAGATTCGAATTCTTTGACTGGTACCCTCATTGGTGCCGCAAGAATCTTAACGGTGGAGCCAGAGCAACGTGGCCAAGAAGAAATTGCGTGTACTGAAGTATTTGCATGGAGTAATTTCGATCACAAGACTGGAGAAGTTGTAGTTGGCGGCAATGCCTCATCACCGTATTGCTTCAAGCATGTTGTCAAAGTTGCTGGCTCGTTCTACTTTCTGGATGTCTGTGCGAACAAGCACAAAGTATTTGCCGCATTTCAAGCTGGCAGCTGCCCGTTTGAAGTGGTCACACCAGATGATGTAGAAGCGAGAAGAAGGGCCCGAGGCAATCGTGTCTTGGCGGAGATAAATGACGATGAATCAGTAGTGAATGAAGATGGTGAACCGATCCGTATGAGTAGAACAATCTTTTGCCTGCCTCTCATAAAATGTGATGATTCACAACCTTCTACTCCGGAGTCTATCCGAGCAAAGTTTCCAACTCCAGACTCATCAATCAAGGCACAGTATCCTGTTTCCTCGTTTTCTATAGACCCAACTGGAAATAACCTTGTTGTCGGGACAGTCAATGGCACTGTGGAGATTTGGGATACAAGTAGCAGTACAAACCCCAGACGCACACAACTTTTAAGTGTGCGTCAATCATTCTTGAAGCGACATCGAGCCATGACATTGGACGAGAGAAACACTTCTAAGCCTGTAGAGATGAATGAATCTATTGACAAGCCTTCTGATAACGAGCTTGAAGATGCTTCTACAATCAGAGAAAGTAGCATCCAAGATGACATCGCTCTTCTTGCAATTGGAGGAGAAGAGATCCCTCACAAGCACCCAACAAGCAAAATATCTCAAATCTATCTTCCTCGACATTTGACTGCACAGAAATGCGGATTTGTTACGAAGCAGCGCAATCCTGATTATGGCACAACTCTCTTACTATGGCAAACACCGAGCATGTTCTTGGAAGAGGCTGCCAGGTCAAGTGATGATCGCTTTAAGATTACTGCCATGATTAACGTTCCTCTTTCAGCACAATGTCATCCAGAAGTACATTATGATGGTCGTCGCCTGCTTGTCTTCGGAAAGGACCACATTGGCCTCATCATTCTTGTTTACCATGTGCTTGGCACTCGATTTGATCAGGATGAGTTCAACGACTCTAAGAAAACAAAACTTAATGCCAAAGGAGAAGAATCTGGCGGAGTTATCAATCTTGAAGAGGACTGTCGAGTGAAGTTTGTCAACCGCATCCGCCACGCTGGTCTCGATGGACTTGCATATTTCGATAGTATGCTCATGACTGCCAATGAGAGGTATGTAGTTATTAATACCAAGGCAGGTCACTTGATTGGATGTGATGGGCGAAATGCGACCGAAGGACTCTTTGTTATCGACTTGGAGGATTCTAGCAATGGTGAGGCGGAGACATAATGTTTATTTTTGTAGTTATTGTTAATGTATGCAGAATGCCACAGATTTAACAGTTAGGATAGTATTATATTCAAACACAATCTAATACGTCTTCAAGACCTATCATTTTGCCAACTGCATCCTGGAGAGGGAAAGCAAACTCTTCGACAAGAGAGAGAAGGAAATGAAGCTTTACCTTTTTCGTAAATGTTGTCTTCTTTCGACTGCTCATCTCAGGAAGATTCTCAATGCTCCGTGTGAGTTCTGATAAAAATTCGTCCCTAACAATAATGGCAGAAGAATGATGGTCGATAGCAACTCTCTCCTCCGCGCAGAAGAGCCATGCTGTGTAGCATACTACGGAGCCCAAGCTTTCGAGACAAGTCTTTGCTTCCGATGCGCAGCATTCTGCACTGGCGCGTTCAATTTGACTCAACTCATTGAGGTCATGGTCCAAAATCCACTTCGAATGGCGAATCAAACATGATGTTGTATGTCTAACTACCGCTTTTAGCACATTCCTCAAGCCTTCGGACTTGAACACTTTCACAGTGGGCATACACTTCATTGATGTTGCATCAAACGTACAACTCGTCGACGAGAAATCGTTTCTAAGCAGTTCAGTTTTCAGCATTAGAGAAAGCAACTTGGATCCACATGCTGCCATTTGAAGTGCCTGCGCAAGTCGACGGCCAGAAATTGTATTTTCAGTTTGATCAATCGATTGAGATAGCAATACTTCAACATCATCCCACGAGGACGGACCAAAAATTGCAGAATCGTCTTTACGCACAAGATGTGAAGAAGCTGACACAAGCGCACATGCGTAAGAACTTGCAAGTTGAGTGCGGAGTGGGTCCTTGAAATACACACTAGAGCCTTCAGCCTTTGGACCGTACTTGATCAAATCCATTAGCTTTTCGGCCAAGTGTACAGGGGGCACAATGTTCTGAACACAAAGCATATTTCGCAAGAGATTGGCTCCAGTTTGAGGTTCAGGCGAATTCAAGGCACACCAGATTACATTTGCAAGTCCAGGTGGAAAGTCTTTAGCCCTTCTCTTGTTCACTGCAGTGTCGACGTTGTCACTAGAGTCTTGTGATTCATTGTATTGCTCTTCGATAGGAGCGCCCTCTTGCCATTGTCCAGCATCCACCTTTAGTCTTTTAACTGATCTCACCCCTTTCTTCATAGGTGTGTTGCTGGTCACTTCATCGAGATCTATTTTGACGTACAGAACCGATCTGACTATCTCTCTCTTGATTGGTTTCATAGGCTCTTTAGTGACCTCCATTTTGACATTGACCGATCTCTCCACTTTGACTTTGGGTGCACTTTTGCTGGGTGCCGACTTCTTAGCTGCATTGGGCTTTGGCGAGACTGACTCCTTTATTGCTGCCAACTTGTCTCTCATTTGACGACGTAGACGTGCAGTGCTAGCCATACTTGAACTCGATGATAACGGCCATAAACTGATGTCCTTCTGAGGCATGTCCTTCAAAAGCATCGCAAAAACTCCAGTTGCCACTTCTGCATAATCAAATGATTCGCTGGTTCCATCAGAGAATTTGACGCAAAACTTTTCCCCTTCACTAGATGTTACTAGACCTGCCCGATACTGGGATTCATTACTGCTTTCATTGACAGGAATCGTAGTTTTCTTATTCATCACCCAACCCCCATTCATGTCAACACGTTTGATCAATCTAATCTTTTCCTGCTTGGTTGGGATGTTATATTCATACTGAAGGAGAGGGAGATGATACGGTGTTAGAACATGTACATTCAAAAGAGTAAGTCACAACACAATCAAAGTCAAAGCAACTTACATCACCGTCAATGTACAAGACATCACAACTATTGCCATCTTCACTAATGCTTGCGATACGGCCACGATACCACCTCCCTTCGTGTCCAGGACGGAGCCCATCCTGATGGAAGCAATCAACAGAATCGCCGACGAAAAAGGAGTCGGGATACTCATGACCATCTACTTTCTCCACATCATTGTCTGGAAAGGGTAGGGTGTCCTTCTCTTTATCAGCATACAATAGATCAATTTCGTATGCTTGTTTTGAAGACGACTTTGTGTTCTTCTTTACGCGGGTCACTGTTCCAAAGTACCACTCTAGCTGAGTTTCACCAAACCAATCCTTCACCCCAAAGCGGGCTTTCACTAGGTCACCCTTCTTAATCATCTCGCTTTCTTCTTCTTCTTCTTGTTCAGCTGTTGTCCTTGACCTCTCCAAATCATCAACTATGGCATCTACAACAATTGCACGGTCGGCAACATCTCCGTCACTGGAAGTGGCCTTGTTCGGCGATTTAGGACCCATCGGCGATTTCTGGAGTTTCTTATCTAAGCGTTTTGCAACGGTCGTTTTAGTCGCACTCTTGACATGTGACATTGGCGATGTCGCTGCTGGAAAACGTGGTGTATCTTCAACCTCTTCGACGGATGATGCGGATTTGGCAGTGGACAAGGTAGTTCCATTGTTGGTTCCGTTTCTCGGAGTTTTCAGAGGGGCCTTCGATGCATCCGTTTTTGACTGTTTCTTCGCATCGACAATTACGACCTCGTCAGTTACATTCAGTTTAGCAAGATTTCTCTTCTTTTCATCAACGTTGATACTACCTCCATAACTGATACGTTTCTTTGTTGCCTTTGTAGCAGCTACAATCTGTTTCTCATCCTCTACAACAACAACTTCTTGTTCGTTCTCCACTGACTTGCCAACATTTTGTCCCTTCTTTCCACCCTGCAATGATTCCAAACCAACAACACAATAATACAATTTCTCAGTGGAGTAAAATTCAAGTGCATCTCCTACTCGTAATGTCATCTTTTCTCCTTGGGATAAGAAGGTGATCTTACGCGAACCTCTCTTGGTCCGATGAACGTTGACCCCATTGCTAGCATTACCACTGACTTGGAGTGTTACAGTCGATTGGTCCGATTGACTAGTGATGCTATTCTTTGAAGCAGATGATGCGGCAGATGTCTGAGATGATACTATATTCTGAGATTCATCCACCGTATTAGACAAAGTATTATCCGATTTGACTCGAACATTGAGAATCGTAATATGATTCCGACTAATCCCCATACACCTGTTGCTTATCCCCAAATCCACAAAGTTTGGTTTTGCATTGGCAGAAGAGGATGATCTACCCAAGATGGCCCCGTTGAAGATTCTTCGTGGTGTCCATGATTGTTGTTGTTTTGCATCATTATTTTGCTGCTGCTGCTTTTGATCTTGATGGCGTGCATTGGCCACGGCAGTAGAGCACGTGATTTCATGTGGATTAATGACTCGGACTAATGCAAGCGCTTGAATGTTATTGTTGTTATTGCCACTCTTTTTCTTTGAGGGAGAAAGAGGCTTGGCTACAGATGATGATGATGATGATGATGATGTTGTGGTGGCAGTGATAGCAGTGTTTTTTGCAACTGCTGTCTTATTTTTGTTGGGGATGACCTTGTCCCTCTTTCCCCGTCGTTGTTTTACTGGTTGTTGCTGATGCTGCTGCGTATTATTCCTAAGGGATGATGCTGCAACAATCTGATTGGCAATGCTGGACGCCAAGCCGCCCAATGACGCAACGTTGGCGTCTTTTAACTTGTCATTTTTTGCAGCTGCACCATCATCATCATCGTCATTGTCACCGACAATTTTGATGCCCTCCTTCTTATTTTTCGGGCCTTCCTCTGAGCTACTCGATTGAGTCAAATCATACAAAGCTGTGCGAGATGCAGCTGCGCTAGCTATTTTTGCTGCCGGCGATTTCTTCTTATCATTATCTATCGGAGTGGCAGTTCCATTCTCCTTTCCTTTGCTTTTTCCAACATTATTTCCACTCGTTGTGCCCATGTCATTTTTCATGGAAGGACTGGAAACCTTGTGACGTTTCAACGGTGATTCCATATTGTCGTCCTCGTTGTTATTGCCGGCATTGTTGTTGTGGGTGGGCCTAACCTCGTGAGTGTGGCTCCCGTCGTGTGCAGGCGGTGATGTGGTCGTTGTGGAGAGGCGCACGCGGTACACGCGTGACATATGGTTCGACATGGAGTGGGAGGGTGGCTTGCG
>Ga0209652_1001160_pt1 | contig 21614 bp, 40 predicted proteins | sample SaaInl74LU_5_DNA_FD_184641 | JGI IMG/M metagenome (GOLD analysis project Ga0209652, IMG submission 184641) | Marine microbial communities from expanding oxygen minimum zones in the Saanich Inlet - ESP_74LU_5_DNA (SPAdes) (version 2) | ecosystem: Environmental > Aquatic > Marine > Intertidal zone... | reverse complement strand
AAACGTTTCTCGATGCCATCAATCCTATACTTGATGCAATCGGCTGGACTTCTGAGCCTGTAATAAATCTCGAAGATTTTTTTGCATAAATGTATGTACAAACTTATTTAAATGTTGTATAATAGGTATATGATGATTAAACATGAACCGCTATTCGAAACAGACAAGATCGTAAAACACTATGAGGAAAAAGACGGAGTACCGATTAAGTACGTATGCACGTCGGCTGTAGGCGGACAGGATTTTGCTGTAGACATCTTCTATAGGTCTACTCCTCACCCTGATTATGGTAGTCACTACTTCGGTGTGTACCGTAACGAGTATGCTGATAATGCTCAAATAATGGTTGCCCATGCAGACGGAATTGAAAAGCGCGAATTCGGCATGATTCAAGACAAAGATGGTGTTTATCACTACTCGGCGCATCGGCATGATTACAAAGTAATCGATGATTGCATGATTGATGGCGGTCGTGCTTATATTAAAAGTTCTGGGCCAGTTACGGTCTTTAAAGTAAAAGATGGAGAATTTGTCAATGCGTGATTTGATTGCAGTAATTATATTAAAGCTTTTTATTCTTGCTGTCTTTGTAATGGGTATGGCCAGCTTGGCCATGGAACTTTATAACGGAACACTACCGCTATGAACGAAGACCGTAAAAAAGCACTACAAGAACTTTCTGACTTGGGGCAAGAGATAGAAAAGGAACGAATTCTAGAAGAGCATCGTATTGATACTTGGTGGGATGAGTTGACTGAGCAAGAGCGAGAAGATGCCTTCTACTCTGTGTGTAAGCGTATACATCAATCTGAAATCAAAGATAGAGGCACGTATCGTTATGCATTGTATGATGTGTTTAAGTTCGGTACTAACATGTATTCACAGGGTATGGACTGTGGCTTTATGGCACTGCACAATGCGATTGGCGAGGGTAAGGGCGAGAGCGAAGCTCTCTTGGCGAAGGCGGTGGAATTGGTTGAGCAAGCGTTCAACGAAGGTTTTCGCGAAGGCATGAATGATGTGTTGCGACGACCTGGTGGAAAGACTTGGTATGACAGTAACTCCCGTAAACGTCTCGCAGAACTGAAAGGAGAGACAGATGAGTGATAACGCCGCCTTTATTATAGTAATAGGTATTTTAGCAATCGCATTTACTGGTGAACCGGACTTGGTAGACTCTATCATCTACCACTTGGCGGGCCCTCAAGATGGATGGCCGGAGAACTAGAATGACTGAATATGAAGGGACTCGGTAATGTCTACCAAAGTATTTCTATTTGAAGACGACAAATGGCTCTACTGTGATGATGTGAGCCTAGAAGATGGTGTATACCGTGCTAGTGTAATCAATGGTAACTGGACTGCTTGGATCGACACCGTAAACAGCACAGTAAAAAGCAGTCAACACTCCCAAGAATCACAGCTCATCTGGGCCTGTGATCCGCACCAAAATCTATTTGACTATAACGCTGTCATTTCAGACGCTCGTGTACGATACGAATCAGGAGAATCTGCCGACTATGAACTCAAGCCCGAACCTGTATACGAAGATAACGACGATGGGATACCATTCTAATGACTGAATATAACTATGATATTGCGCAGATGTGCCTAAGTGACCTTCAAGGCCGGGTCGAAGCAGGTAAGCTGCAGGTTTTCGAAGATTGCATTGAAAATATGAAGGCACAAGCCGAGCACATTGCAGAGTTGGAGGGTAAGCTAGAGAATGCTTTGGAAGCCTTGGAGCGCATAGGCAAAGGCGAGTTTGCAGGTCAAATGTTACTGTCATTGCCGCCACAAGATGCCGGTGCCCACTTTGCACGTATGACACTGGCCACAATACAGATCAATTAGCTACGAAAGGTTGTGAAATGAAAGTTAATATTGGTCCATATGTAAATCGTTGGACTTCTCAAATTCATTATGGTTATATGAATAAGAAGTATGACTATCGGTGGGAAAAGAATACTACCAAGTTTGAGGCACTTCTTGAAAAGGTAGAAGATGTTACGCAATGGATTTATAACCATTCAATTAACTTATATCTAGATAATAAAGAAGTTAACCGTAAAGTTAAAATCCATAAGTATGATACATGGAGTATGGATAGCACTTTAGCGTATATCGTTCATCCGATGCTTATCCAGCTAAAGGCAACGAAACACGGGGGACCCTTCGTCGATATGGAAGATCGGCCAGGAAATCTTCAATGCTATAAAGAACCAGAAGATCATAGTGCTGATAAGTTCCATTTTGAAGCATGGGATTGGGCAATGGATGAAATGATCTTTGCGTTTGGAACTAAACTAGAAGAAGATGGTGAAATATCTTTCTTTGGTGAATGGATTGAAGACGAATCTAAGCCTCTTGGCGGAAGATTTGAGCATGTAGATTGGGATGAGATGAAAGCTCATCGAGCTCGAGTGACAAATGGTTTCCGTTTGTTTGGAAAATATTATGAAGGATTGTGGGATTAACTGTGTACATCTCACTCAAAATGGAGTATAATATATGAATATGATCGAAGAGTTGATGGTCGTTACGGCCGAGGAATGCAACGAGGTTGCCGTTGAATGTTCGAAGGTGATTCGTTTTGCCAATCAAGATGGGCGGCAACCACCCCTCGAACGTGAATTTGGCGATTTGATGTGTATGTATGAACTGGTAGTAGAAGCCGGACTTATCGACCCGGAAATGGTGGCTATTGCCGCTGCTGCTAAACGTGAAAAACTAAAGAAATGGAGTGACTTAAATGTCTGATTGGGCAAATGACATCTACATGATGCATAACAAATTTGGTGTTAGAGAATGGTTTAATGCCAATAAAGGTAATAAAGAGTTGATGGACAAGTATCTTCGTTTCCGTCTTTCAATGTGTAAAGAAGAACTTGATGAAACCCTCGATGCTATTGAAGCAAAAGATCCTGAAGAAATCGTAGATGGCCTGATCGACATGTGTGTGTTCGCTATTGGCACTCTTGATGTTTTCGGTATCGATGCTAACGAGGCATGGGATCGTGTCTACCAAGCTAATATGGTTAAAAGTGTTGGGATCAAGGAAGGTCGGCCTAACCCGTTCGGACTACCAGATCTGATTAAACCTGAGGGTTGGGAAGCGCCTAGTCATGATGGTAATCATGGTGACTTGGAAACAGCGCTATAGGATATAACTATGGAAATCGCGTTAACACTATTTGACAGTGTATTCGACAACAAGACTGATAAACGTATGGACTTCTCGGACTTTAACCAGTTCGAGAAGTTGTTGTACAATGTTGCTGCCGAAGAAGGGTACAAACCTGTAAAGGGTGAGAAGCCAAAGCGTAAGCCTTCACCTCTCATTTCTCCTGCTGTCTATAAACCTGACACTACTCGTGCAAATGACAACGTCGTTGCATGGTCTGGTTGGGCTGCTGTTGACGTTGATGACCATGAGTTTAAAGGAGATCTGCAAAATGAACTTAGAGAACGCTTTGGCAGTTATTACTATGTCTGTTATTCTACTGCTAGTAGTAAAAGTGGTTCGCCGAAGTTTCGCCTTGTGTTTCCACTTACGCACCCGGTTGAACAGTCTAAAATTAGACACTTTTGGTTTGCCCTCAACACAGAGCTCGACAACATCGGAGATAAGCAGACTAAAGATCTATCTAGAATGTATTACGTACCTGCGCAGTATCCTGGTGCTGACAACTTTATTTTCACTAATGTTGGTAATTACATTGATCCTTACGAACTAATGTCAAAGCATGAATATGCCGAGAAACAAAACGTAGGTATGATAGACAAGCTTCCTCCTGCCATTCGGGAAGCTTTGCTTAAAGAACGGGCAAATAGACTCACCAATACGGATATCCGCTGGACTTCGTATGAGAACTGCCCGTTTGTTTCGAATAAAATGATTACTGAATATCAGGATATATCAGGTACTGGATGGTACCATAAGATGTACCAGCTTATGGTTTCTATCGCATCATCAGCTGTTCGTCAGAACTACCCAATTACATCGAAAGAGATTGCGGTACTTTGTCGACAGCTCGATATGTCAAACGGTAACTGGTACAAGAGTCGTCCACTTGAAAAAGAAGCAGATCGTGCTTTAGAATTTGTTATGAGGAATACAATATGAATTGGAATATCGAAGTAGGAACTACGTTCACAAATAAAGATATCGATGCGAAAGCATTGCGTGAGCATATGCAACGTGAGTACAAGCCAGGATACTCTGGTTATGATAATACTGAATACGGCTTAATTGCTGAACGGTATCTTATGGAAAAGTGTGGTTATACCGATGACACCGATGATTATAAAGATGTGTTTTCACCGGATGGTAAATCAGTAGAGGTCAAGACATTTTCTTCATATCGTGAGGCTGATGAGTATAAGCAGAATGTATTGCATAACTATACTAAAAGCGTAGATGGTCGCACCTCTTTGTGGGAACGCAAAGTGATGTGGAATAAAGATGTTTCTGATTACGTTATTTTCTTTGAGCGTACTGGTCGTATTGAGCGTGGTTCTGACTATACAATTGCGTACGTGTGTGACGAGATGTTTGAGTGGGATAGTGAAATTAATCGATATAAAAGTGTGTACAAACGTTAACAAATATGGTATAATACTACTATGAAATATGATAATGGAAAAGCACCTCTGCACCTAATTCCACCTGAAGTCTTGGTAGAAATCTCTGAGATCTTTGGTTTCGGTGCAGCTAAGTATGGTGAAAACAACTGGCGTGATGATGGCGGTACTACTAATTTTGGTCGTACCTATTCTTCAATTCAACGACATCTTAATTCGTTCTGGCAAGGTGAGGATCTAGATCCTGAATCTAGTAAATCTCACTTGATCCATGCTATTACGCAACTTATTATCTTGCGTGTACACCAAATGGAACATCCCGAGTCAGACGATCGCTATTCTAAACGGAGTAAAAAATGAGTAGATATCAAACAGTAAGCGGTATTCGTGAGTTCTTTATTGGCAAACTTAAAGACGAAGCATTTACTACCGATAAAACCGGTGCCAAGACTATTGAAATGTTTGGCGCTTCTTTCATTGCTGATGAGCCTTCGATCTTCGGAGAGCCAAACCAAGAATACATTGATGCCGAGCTAGCTTGGTACGAATCAATGTCAACCAACATTAATGATATCCATGGTAAAGATAAGGCTCCTCCTGCAGCATGGCAATACTCGGCCGATGCTCATGGCAACATTAATTCGAACTATGGTCACTTAGTTTTTTCTGAAAAGTATCACGGTCAATATTACAAGGCTATTGAAGAACTAGCTAGCAATCCTGATTCTCGCCGTGCTCAAATGGTTTACAACCGTCCATCAATCTGGGTTGAGTTCGATGAAGGTGGCAAGTCTGACTTCATCTGTACTAATGCGCAAACCTTTTATATCCGTGACGGTAAGCTGCATATGCTATCTCAAATGCGTTCGAACGATGTTGTATTTGGATATAAGAATGATTATGCATGGGCTCAATATCTCATGGATTATGCCATCGGATCACTAGCAGAACAGTTTGATGTCCATGTTGAAAAAGGCGATCTCACCTGGCAAGTGATGAATCTCCACGTATACGAACGCCACTTCGATCTAGTTAAATAAGGAATACTGATTTGCCCACACTCCGTCATGATTGGAATAAACGTTATCTAAGCCTCGCCAAGGAAATCTCAACTTGGTCTAAAGACCCATCTCGCAAGATCGGTGCAGTGGCAGTTGGTGATAAAGGCCAGGTTTTGGCTCAAGGCTATAATGGCTTTCCTCGCAATATCCGTCACAGTCCAGAACGGCTGAATGACCGTACGACTAAATATAAGTTTGTTGTTCATGCCGAAATGAACCTGATTTATAACGCAACATATAATGGTGTTTCCCTTGATGGATCTACTGTGTATGTTACAGGTCTTCCTGTCTGCTCTGAGTGTGCAAAGGGTCTTATCCAGGTTGGTGTTAAACAGGTAATTATGCCATCTCAAGTGGATACTCCTGAGGTATGGACAGAATCTTTTAAGTTTACTCAAGAACTATTTTCAGAGGCCGGGGTTGCTTGGCAGTTTATCGATGACTAGTGTAATCACAAACCCTATATCTAATATACCGGTTAATCCAAAGTCTCACACCCATGGCTGGTCTCAGCTGTGGGCTGAGCAGCTTAATGCCGATATTAATAATAAATGTACACCAAATGTTACATTGTACAACAAGGTTTACATAGACCATGGTGCTAACTTTGGTGGTACACTCAACCTATTTGGTGGTGCAACAAAGGAAGTATTTGACCGGATCAACCTAGTTGCTTCGTGTGATAATATCGTATCACTTGATTGGGACATGCCAGACTATGGAGCAATGCTGAAAAAGCGTATTGGCGCGAATACTACTTACGAAGGTATTACCGAAGAATGGTGTGATGCACTTTCTAATAGGTTGAAGAATGTGCCTTCCTTGAAACAAGAGGACTTAGACTATGACTCAGTCACTTTGGGAGATTCTCACACTATTGCTTTTAGTGGGCATAGGCATCGTGTGCTTCGTAACGATGGCAAAACTCTTCACGGTGCTCTTAAAAATGGTTTTGAATCTATGCTCCGTGGCGTGGTACCTACTGGCGTCATCAATCTCTGTTTTGGCTCTATTGACATTAGGCACCATATTTGCCGGCACGATGATTATGACTTGGCAGATCTGGTCAGTCGGTACATCCGAGAGGGCGAAGTTCTTCAATCCAAGTTCGGAGTGCAGGTACTATATAGTTGTCCAGTACCCGTTGAGTGGGAAGGTCGCCGTATTCCCAAATCTGGATTCTTTAAAGGAACCCCGTTCTACGGATCTTCCGCTGATCGTCGAGACGTTACAATGCACTTTATTGACGAACTCGATAAACAATCCAACGGAAACATAATTATCCCACCCAGTGATTGGTACACAATGGATGGTGAGACATACGCAAGAACATATATGGAGCATGGATCATCATTCCACATTGCTCCACCATTTTATTACAGAAACGATTGGGGAGTAACTTTACTTGGCTCATAATAAACACGTAGTCGATGGGGTCAACAAGGATGTTGGACCCCTTTACACATTTGAAGACGCAAAAGAATATTACTTAAACCTTGCCAAAGACTGGGAAGATCCTTATGGTACACCAGAAGTAGTAATGCATGATGGCGTACGTGTCGTACGTGATGACTATCTGGTTGGATCAAAAGTTCGTGGTGGTGACTGCCTCATCTCCTCTTTACCTGAAGAGATAGACACTATTGTTTATGTTCAGCCACGAACAGGTTTGGCTGGTGTATCTATTTTGGATGTGGCAAAGCGCCATAACAAAAAAGTAATGTTGTTCATGCCCTCATCTAAAAAGATTTCTATTCACCAGGCATGTTGTATCGAGCGTGGTGCCGAAGTATCTTTTCATCGTATCGCTGCAATGCCTAATCTAAATCTAATTGCAAAGAAGTGGGCGGATGAGCATCATAATGCTTTCTTTATTCCACTTGGTTTAAAACATGAAATGGTTACTGCTGGTATTGTAAAGTCAGCATCTAAACTTAAAGAACCAGACGAAGTGTATACTGCCACGTCCACGGGCGTGCTCACACGGGGACTGCAAATTGCATGGCCAAACGCCAAGTTTACTTCGGTATGTGTGTCACGTAACATGAAAGCCGGTGAGCTTGGTTTGGCAACTCCTATCTCTGAGCCTCTTGCATTTACAGCATCTGAGAATAAAGAGAACCTTCCTCCTTTTCCTAACATTGATACCTACGATGGCAAGGTGTGGAAGTATATACCTAAGAACAGTGATCAAGACGTTTTGTTTTGGAATGTGGGTAAAGAACCTGAGTTACAGGATGAAACTTTACCAGATCGAATTGACTCATACAGAGATTGGGAAAAGAATGTCAAAGAAATGGCTGAATGAAGAAGCACTAGATGTACTAGTCAACTATTATTATCCACGTGCCAAATGGCTGCAAGAGAACTGCAACTGGGGTAAACTATCCTACCTTGGGCCAGAAGCAGATGCTGCTGTAAACGATCCATTGATGCAAGAGATAGATATTTACGACTGTTACACACGAAACGCTGCTGGATTCTCTAATGTTCTACAGGATCTTAAGTTCTGTAGACGAACACCAAAGCGTCATCATCAAATTAAAAACCCAGCTCTTGGTCAAGATCATTGGGATCTGGTTGATAGTTATATCACCGATAGCTGGGATACTAAAACCTGGTTTTATGTTTATTTGACACATCGGATTACTGGTTCAGGTGCATCATTTACTCGAGATCATGGTTACCGAAACAATATAGTACACCGCTTTGGTAATCTACGTGATATCCAAGACATGAAAGATCTTATGGTTGAAACCAAGGGTGCAGGTAAACCACTGTTTACATCTATTGGTAACCAACCACCTTCTCCTCGTAAGGGTGTTACTTGCCTTGATTTTATGGTTAATGAGCTTGAACCGTTGCTCGACCGGTTTATGGATTGGATGCCAAAAGAAGGTCGTAAAAGAACTCATAAAGAAGTGGTTGACTATCTAAATCAACATAACGTAGAACAAGGGCACAAACGATTTAACTTTGTCTATGCTGCATTCTCATATGATTTAGGTGACTACCACAAAGATCTGGTTGATGATATGTCACACGGATACTTTGGAAACAACGCAGTTCGTTGCATGAAACTATTGTCAAGCGGATACGATACAGATTCCTTTATGGATTTACTGTGTGAACGTATGGGCGGTGCGCCTCGGGATAACGAAGATGTGATGTGTGACTTTGTTCGGTTCGGCCAGAATTACGTACCACGAAGTGACGATACATTTGACCATATCTCATCTAGCCTATCTAATAACTCAGGTTGGATCTCGGGATGGGAACAAAGACAAGGTGAGCCTAAAAATAAAGGTGTACAACTAGATGAGTTTATGGTATAATAGTACCAACATCAAATCAAACGGAGTAGATAATGCCACGGCGAAATCAAAAAATTAACGCGTCTCAAGCATATTGGATTAAAAAAAGTGGATCCAATAAAGGGTTTAGTGTATATTCAGAAGAACAACTAAATCGAATGATCGAAGACGGTAAAATCACAGAAGCGGATATAGTTCAGATCCGTGTATCAAAAGGTAATTAACATGTCAATTATGAATAAATTAAAAAAGAATACCAAGATTAAAGATACGGCTATTCTTTCTGAATCGGTACTTTTTGCTCAAAAGGATGTTGTGACTACCGAAGTTCCAATGGTTAATGTTGCATTAAGTGGATCCGTTGATGGTGGTCTCGTATCAGGGTTGACTGTTCTTGCCGGTCCTTCGAAGCACTTTAAGACTTCGTTTGCTTTGCTTATGGCTGCAGCATATCTTCGAGAGCATGAAGATGCTGTCATGTTGTTTTATGACTCTGAGTTTGGTTCACCACAAGCTTACTTTGAAACGTTTGGCATTGATGCCGGTCGTGTATTGCATACTCCTATTACAGATGTTGAGCAGCTTAAGTTCGACCTTGTTGGCCAACTTGAGAACATTGACCGTGGTGATAAAGTCATTATTGTTATCGATTCTATTGGTAACCTTGCATCAAAGAAAGAACTTGAGGATGCACTCAATGAGAAATCTGTTGCAGATATGTCTCGTGCAAAGGCACTTAAAGGTCTATTCCGTATGGTTACCCCATACCTTACAATGAAGAATATTTCGCTTCTTGCTATCAACCACACATATAAAGAAATCGGTCTGTTTCCGAAAGACGTTGTGGGTGGTGGTACAGGCATTTACTATTCAGCCGATAATATCTGGATCTTGGGTCGTCGTCAAAATAAGACAGGTACCGAAGTTACTGGTTATGACTTTATTATCAATGTTGAAAAGTCTCGTTATGTCAAAGAGAAATCCAAGATTCCAGTAAGCGTATCGTGGGATGGCGGTATTGAGAAGTACAGTGGTCTACTTGACATTGCCCTGGCCGGTAATTATGTGGCTAAACCATCAAATGGCTGGTACTGTGTTGTCGACCGTGAAACTGGTGAATTGCTTGATCCTAAAGTTCGTGCAGCTGCAACTCTTACCGAAGAGTTCTGGAAACCAATCCTTGAAGAAACTGATTTTAAAGAGTTCATCAAAAAACAATTTACAATTGGTTACCGTTCTATGATAGAAGGGGGTTTACTTCTCGATGAAAATGATGTATAATGACATCACAATAGACGATTACACATTTGCAGACAATGGTTTCAATGACCAGTGGGCGGTAAAGCTCAAAACCAAGTATGCAGGTGTGGTCTACTGTTATGGAAAAGTAACGGCAAAGATTGACCATGTGGAAGAAAACGGTGATGGTATTGCGAACCTTAAGTTCCAATACCAGATCCTAGAACCTGGTGATCATGATCAAGAAGAACTTGAGAATGATAACAACTTCAATAACTATATTGGAGACGTTCTAAACCACATCTTACAAGATGCCTTTGAAAACGATAAGTATAGGATTGGCGATGAGTCTACAGACAACAGTATTGAGGAATCTACTAACCAATGAAGATTTTACCCGAAGAGTTATCCCATATCTAAAGAAGGAATACTTCGAAGATGAGCATCGTGCCGTCTTCGATACTGTTCTTCAGTATGTTGGTAAATACAACAAGATCCCTACTGGCGAAGCACTTAAAATCGAACTAGATGAGACAAATGTTTCAGCTGATAAATACCAAGCAGCTGCTCATCTAATCAACGATGTAGTGACACCCGAGCCAGCTGATATGGATTGGTTATTAGAAAAGACTGAAAAGTGGTGCCAAGATCGTGCCGTTTTTCTTTCTATTATGAAATCGATTGAGATTATTGATGGCAAGTCTGAACTGACTAACAACGCAATTCCTGAGATTTTATCTGAGGCTTTGTCTGTTAACTTTGATCAGGACATTGGCCACGACTATATTAATAACTCTGACGATCGCTTTGACTTTTACCATAAAGAAGAAGCAAGGATGCCTTTTGACCTGGACTACTTTAACCAGATCACAAAAGGTGGATTACTTAATAAGACTCTAAATATCGCACTGGCTGGTACAGGTGTTGGTAAGTCGTTATTCATGTGTCACGTAGGCGCAGCGGCTATGACCCAAGGTAATAATGTTTTGTATATTACTATGGAAATGGCAGAAGAACGAATTGCTGAACGTATCGATGCTAACTTGATGAATATGCCCATTGACCAACTGGATAAAATCGACAAAGGTACTTTTGACAATAAGATAGCGGCAATCGCAAAGAAGACAATTGGCAAGCTGATTGTAAAAGAATATCCAACTGGTTCGGCTCACACCGGACACTTCCGAGCTTTGTTAAAAGAGCTTAAGCTTAAGAAAAGCTTTGAACCGGATATTATCTTCATCGACTATCTTAACATTTGTTCTTCAGCAAGAATGAAAGGTTTAAGTGGATCGGTTAATACATATTCCCTCATCAAGTCAATTGCTGAAGAAATTCGAGGACTTGCAGTCGAATTCGACGTGCCCATTGTATCGGCGACTCAGACAACTCGAAGCGGATATTCAAACACTGACGTTGGCCTTGAAGACACGTCGGAATCCTTTGGTCTTCCTGCAACTGCAGATCTCATGTTCGCCCTCATATCGAACGAAGAACTCGAAAGCCTCGGCCAAATCATGGTCAAACAGCTCAAGAACAGATACAACGACCCCACAACCAATAAGCGATTTGTTATCGGGGTCGATCGAGCCAGAATGAGATTGTATGATGTTGAAGCATCAGCACAAACACTAATCGCGGATACTGCCCCACAGGTAGCTCCGCAAAAAGACAAACTGGATTTTTCAGGATTTAAAGCGTAATGGAGTTTTTTGATTATCTAAATAAAATTGAAACGAATTTGCTTCCAATTGAGTTTGACTATTGGGATAAGTTTCATCGTTGGCCTGCTGACGAGATTAGTAACTTACTAAACGAAAGTCATATTGTTGATGTAGGATCTGGTTGTGGGCTGCTTAGTTGTTATCTAGTTTGGAATGGTGTAGTTGGTTCTGCTGATTTATACGATCCTCGAGAAGAACAATCAATGTATGCTGAAAAGTTGGCATATGCTTTGGGTATATCTGATAAGATAAAGGTTCATAAATATCACGTGCTTAGAAAAAATATTCAAGACTCTACGGTTGTTTCCTTACGTCTTGGATCTTTGCAAGCATTAGAAGATTTCATCTACAAGAATAGACTTATTACCTGTCGAAGAACAAGCGAAGTTGAACCGGTATTTGAAAGAAATCAAAGGCTCCCTTGGAATATAAAGGAAATACAATACAAAGATGGATTTAAACTAGAACTTATGGAATATAGTTATGATCAACTAACACAGTTAGTGTCGGGTGAAAGATGGATGGAAGACCTAAGTCCATTTGCACAAGAATTAATTCAGGCTTTTGATATAAAAGTTGTTAATAAAATTGGAGGAGACTTCGTAGAATGAGAGTTAAACTAGTTGGCTGCACTCAGCCCACCGATGAATTTAAAGAAGAAGGCATGGGAGATGTTCAAGATCTGATCTCTTTCTGTGCTCGGGTTTCCAATCCATCAAATCAGATGAATATGGAAACTACTAAAAAGCTTTTGAACTATTTGGCAAAGCACAAACACTGGTCACCATTTGAAATGGCTTCCGCCACTATGGAAATCGAAACAACACGTGACATTGCACGTCAAATGCTGCGTCACCGTTCTTTTGCATTCCAAGAGTTTAGTCAACGATATGCTGATCCAAACGAGTTTGGCGACTCATTTGTACTGCGCGAAGCACGTTTGCAAGATACAAAGAATCGTCAAAACTCTATTGATAATGCAGACTCGAAGCTTGAGGCTGAATGGCGAATGCGACAGCAACACGTCATTGATGCCGCAAAGGAGCATTATAACTGGGCTATATACAATGGTATTGCAAAAGAGCAGGCACGTGCAGTATTGCCAGAAGGTAATACTAAGTCTCGCCTCTATATGCAAGGGTCGATCCGGTCATGGGTCCACTTTATTGAGCTTCGTTCAGGCAATGGGACGCAGAAAGAACATATTGAAGTAGCTAAGGCATGTGCCGAAGCAATCACTAAAATCTTCCCTATGGTAAATGACTTCGTAGAGTAAGAAAGGAAATACAATGAAGGAACAACTAGTCAAGGCAGCACGGATGCATGCCGAGGGCGAACTCGAACGAGCCAAAACTAACATCATGGTCTATATGAATTCCAGTGTTGGTATTGGTGAACATAGTGATATTGTTGAGGCTATTCAGTCCGAACTAGATACTATGGCAACAGCAAATGATAGAATTGAAATGTTGGAAAAATTCTTTAGTTAAAGGTTATAAATATGGGTAAGAAGATATCTACATATTACGCAGAGGCCGGCAAAGGTAAAGCCGATGTCTGTATGGATTTCAAAGAAGAGATTGCTTACATTGAATACTTTGATTCCAATGATAAATGTTTCTTCAGGGAAGAGTTCCCGAATAGATCACTTCACTATGTTGAGAATGCAGCAGAAAACTGGGCACTCGGCATTAAAAAGATAGGGACACTTTATGGCTAAACATAGCGTATATCAAATCAAAAAGGCAAATAGGGAACTGGCATCTTTGTCAGTTTTCTATGGCATCTCAAACGCATTCACACAGGCAGATGCACGCCTGGCTTTCCGAGAAGGCAGGTACGAAAAAACTGCTGATGTGGAAGCTACTGATAGCGCTCAGGTTAAGAAGCTAATCAACGGAAGCCGGGATAACCCGCTTATCTTAAGAACCGGCCTGCTCAGAAATATTGGTGTTGGAGACTTACTCAATAACACCGAAACTGGCCAGTGGTTCATTGTTGGACCTGAACGGTTCGATCTGATTAAGATTAAAGTTCGTTAATACTTAAATATTACATAAAAAAGTAAAAAAAGGGGTGTACAAGCCCCTTTTTCCGTTGTATAATGGTACCATAATAAATGAGGAGAGATCATTATGGCTACTTTTGTTGTTGTATGTCAAGCGTTAGAAAACTACGGTGCACACTGTGAATCTGGGAGATTTGCAGATGGTAACCAGTATTGGAAGTTTAAGTCTGGTTCAGACTATATGGTCAGCGACCTAGAGACTCCTGCTGATGCTATGGCATTTGTCGCTGCTACCAGTATCGAAAACGATATCACTTGGAAAGAGTTTCCAGCTGCAGTTCTAACTGTTGAGGAATGGCTTGACGGCTGCGATGATGAGTATCGCGAATTTAAGTTGAAACATGTCAAGCGTGTGTCTCCTATGGATTGCATTAAGGAGGCAGCGTAATGATGGCATATTGCGACTATATCGCAGATAGAATCAAGGGAGCTTTGGATCTTGAGGTGCAAGCATACCCTGAGACTACTTTAGTTGGTAAAGTTGGTCCAGTAAAGATGGATCTTCATCCTACAGAAGGCTACTTTCAGTCTACTATGAAGACAATCGAAATTACAGATATCAATAAAAAGAAATACAAGATAACAGTAGAGGAAATCTAATGTACGTAGAATGGTGGATGGCACTCGTTTTCCTTGCCTGGTGGTTACTATCAGTCATGGATCTTAGTAAAAAAGCTAAGGTCACTGCATTCGCAGAGGGTGTACAGAAGGGAACTGACTCCACACTTAAAATCCTTGAAAAAGAAGGCATTATCCAAATGAACGGTGATGAGATTATGCCAGGAAAAAAGTTTAAAAAAAGCTAAAATAACTGTGTACAAAGGCCCAAAGCTGTGGTATAATGATACCATAAATTGATAAGGAGAGAGATCAAATGGGAATTCAAATAGACAAAAAACGTACAGACGCATATATCGGAACATTCCACTACGGTTGTGCCGACGATATGCTTCAGCTCGAAGAACTTCGTGCTATGGTCAGAAACATGAATAGGTCTTTGCGATCTGCTAACATGGACTATCAGTTCCGTGTCAAACTTCAAGGTCGTGGCGAAAATCGGTTCGAACGTGCCAAAGAGTACTATACTAAAAAGTACAACGGACGTCTTTCTGATCGTAGCATCAAACACCTAGTCGCTCAATCACTTCCTCTTGAATGTGCTGAAAAGGTTGACGCGTATATCTTACGCCGCCGATAAGGAGATCCTTATGTCTAGAATGTCTAATTTAATAGTTGATGTACAAGAACGGTTTTATGCTGGTGACTCTATTGAGGATATCAGCAATTCAACCGGTGCGCCAAAACATATGGTTGAGGATATAATCAAAGAACTAGAAAGTCCTCAACCTGATGATTGGCCTGAACCTGACCAAGGATTTCTATGAACATAGTTGAGATAAAAGGCGGAACAGCCAAGCAAAAAGAGCTGGCACACAAAGTTGTTGGTTGGTATCTGAAGAAGATGCTGCCCAGGTACCGTACCATTGAGATTACAGTAAAGCTTACAAACTGTATGTCTCGGGACGGTGCATATGGATACTGCATGCAGTATGGTGATCGTGAGTATGAGATAGAGGTAGATAAGTCTCTCCGTCTATATGATCTAGTCTCTACTCTTACTCACGAGCTCACCCACCTGAAGCAGTATGTGCGCAATGAAATGGCTCCGCTTGATGGAAACTACATCCGCTGGAAGAAAAAGGTTTATCCTACCAGCATGTCATATGCCGACTATCCATGGGAAAAAGAAGCTTTTCGACTAGAACGCCAACTTGCAATAGAATGTTTCGAAGAAATACTATAATATAATGTTCTCTCTCCACCTAAAGCCGGCGCAAGCCGGCTTCTTTTTTATTATAAATAGTATAAACAATTAAATTTGGGCTATAAGACAAATGTTACCATTTAAGGAATTTTTATCAGAGATGTATTCTTTCTTTCCAAAATCTGTCGAAGAGATAGAAAGTCAGTTAAAAGATTTTTCTTCAGATAATCAGAACGAGATTAAATCACTGTTTACTTTCTTGAAAGCAAAGTATCCAAGTGTTGATGCTCCTATCAATATTGATATGAAGAAGCAGAATAACATTAATGTTACTCGTGCACTTCAGTCTGAAACAGAAATTTCTGATATTGTATCTGGTTCTGGTATCAAGAAGCTTAAGCTCAAGTTCGGCAATGGATCATCAGGTAACCGTGGTGCAAACAACCGAGGTAACCTATTTGAAGGCCAATTTGCTGACGCTATGAATGCATGGTGGAACGGCGAAGAAGTCAAAGACAAAAAAATGCTTGCCGCTATTCAAGACCTTGATAAGACTTATAAGCTAAACGATTCAAGTAAGCTAGAGGTCAATGTGGTTGGTGGCGAGAACACTAAACGCCCTCTCAAGTTCGGTTCGAACATTATTCTAGATAACCCAAAAGGATCTGGATTCGATATCGGCAAGTCGGTCACAGATATCACACTAGTTACTGACAACCGTGAAATTTACCTCAGCCTTAAACTAGGCACAACTACTACGTTCTTCAACGTAGGTGTAAGAAAAATCCTCTCTCCAGCTCAGATCAAAGCAGGTACTATTACTGATAGAGATGGGTTGAATCTTCTTAAAATCTTTGGTATTGACCCAATTAAATTTGCCGAAGTATTTAATACTGGCAAGGGTAGTATCGACACTAAAGCTAAACCAGACAGCCGCAAAATAGAGATGTTATTGCAGTCAGGAATAGGTTATAATTACCATATCATCCACAAAATGACAAAGGGAATTATTTCAAAAGAGATGAGCCAATCTGCGATGAAAAAGGCTGCAAAGCCAGTTGGTAATGTTACCGTATATTACGGTGGTAAAACCGGTCGTGGCAAACGAGTCGATGTAGAATTCCAGTCAGCGTCATACAAATTTAAAATCAACATCAGAGACACTCAGGGTAAAGACGGATACCCAACTCGCATGATGTGTGATTTCACTGCAAAGTAGGAAAATATGATTAAGTTTAGCCAATACCTATCTGAAGAGAAAAACACTCACATGACTCACATCGAAGATCAAGTGATCTACGGTGGAGTAAAAGGTGCACGTGAAGCTATCCTTGCACTTCGTGCTATGCGCGATATGTTGTCTGGAACTTCGGCTGGCGCAAGAGATGTAACAGTCAAATGGGATGGCGCACCTGCTGTCTTCTGCGGGATTGATCCAACTGATGGTAAGTTCTTCGTAGCTAAAAAAGGAATTTTTAACAAGAATCCGAAGGTGTATAAAACAAATGCGGATATCGATGAAGATATTCCGAATGCTGATCTAAACAACAAAATGAAAATTGCGTTATCCGAGCTATCAAAGCTTGGCATTAAAGGTGTTGTTCAAGGCGACGTGATGTTTACATCTGACGATTTGAAAAAGGAGACCATTGATGGAGAATCTTATATTACTTTTCATCCTAATACCATTGTATACGCTGTCCCTGATTCTAGCGCTGAAGCCAAGCGAATTCGATCGGCGCGTATTGGAGTTGTGTTCCACACTGCTTACGAAGGAAAAGATTTCGAAAGCATGCGTGCAAAGTACGGAGTCGATGTCAGCAAGTATAGAAAGGTCAAGTCTGTCTGGGCCCAGGACGCTCAACTGCGAGATCTATCTGGCACAGTTACACTTACAAAGAAAGAGACTGCAGAGGTCACCAAGGCTTTGTCAGAAGCTGGACGTATTTTTAAGCAAATTTCTAGTACGACCCTTAAGCAAATTGAATCCAATCAAGACTTGGCCCGTACTATAGAAACATACAATAATACGTATGTTCGTGCAAACAAACCAATTGGTAATACACAAAGACACGTAGATGGATTAGTAAAATACATCTCAGACAAATATCAAAAAGAAATTGATAAGCGCAAAAGTGAAAAGGGCAAAACTGCTCAAGCACAAAAACGTGATGAATTCCTCAAATTCTTCGACGAATCAAATAAGAAAAACTTAAAATTATTATTTGATCTCCAGAAATCTCTGGTTGTTGCGAAATTAAAAGTTATAAATAAACTAAACAGATTGAATAAGATTAACACTTTTGTTAAGACACAAAACGGATTTAAAGTAACTGGAGCCGAAGGCTTTGTTGCTATTGATCATATCAAAGGTGGCGCGGTTAAGTTGGTAGATCGTATGGAATTTTCATACAACAACTTTAGCCCTGATATTATTAAAGGCTGGGATACACCATCCCGATCCTAATGGAAAGAGCGAGAACTAATGCTAAGACTTAAAGAATACATCGAAGAAGATGCAGAGATGGATAAGGAACTCGAAGAAGTTCTTGATATCCAGACTCGCATGAAGATGAAACAATCCATGCGCAAGAACAAGGCAAAGATTGCCATGGGTCGTCGTAGAGCCGCGCGTCGTATTGCCGGTACTGAGAAACTCAAAAAGAGAGCTCAGCGCCAGGCACGTAAGGCTGTCATGGATAAAATCCTAAAAGATAGGTCGAAAGACGAACTGTCTTATGGTGCACGTGCCAATATTGAGAAGCAGGTTAACCGCCGCGCAACAGTTATTGCACGTATGGCTAAGAAACTACTTCCCAAGGTTCGCCAAGCTGAACGCAGTAAAATGAAACCTAAGAAGGGCTAGTTTTATGAATTTCAAAGGCTTTGCTGAATACGTCACAGAAGCAACAAAAGAGATCACTGTGACATTTGGTCGTTTTAATCCTCCTACTACAGGGCATGAGAAACTATTAGACGCGGTTGCTAAAGTAGCACGCGGATCTAAGTATATGGTTTTCGCCTCACAGTCTAGTGATCCTAAAAAGAATCCACTAGACTATACAACTAAAGTCAAATACATGCGCAAAATGTTTCCAAAGCATGCTCGCGCTATCATGCTAGATAAGTCTGTTCGCAGTGTATTTGACATTCTTACAAAAATATACGATCAGGGCTATAATAAAGTAAACATGGTTGTTGGCTCTGACCGTGTACCTGAATTCGAAGCACTTACAAACAAATACAATAACGTCAAAGGTCGTCATGGTTTTTATAACTTCGAAGGCGGCGTTAACATTGTATCTGCAGGTGAACGTGACCCAGATGCTGAAGATGTATCTGGTATGTCTGCATCTAAGATGCGTGCAGCTGCTGCATCAAACGACCTAGCTACTTTCTCAAAAGGCTTGCCCCGTGGTTTTAAAGACGGACAAGCTTTGTTTAATGATGTCCGTAAGGGTATGGGTCTCAAAGAGTCATACAACTACCGCGAACACATTGAGTTTTCTCCAGTATCAGAAGAGCGTGAAGCATACGTCCAAGGTGGATTGTTTGCTGAAGGTGACCTAGTTGCTATTAAAGAATCAGATGAAGTTGGCCAAGTTATTATGCTTGGTGCTAACTACGTTCTTGTTGAAATGTCTGATGGCAAGAAGCTTCGTAAATGGATTGACTCTGTTGAGAAGATCGAAGAAGGTGCGTTTTCTGCTGCAGCTAAAGATAAGATCGAAAAAGAAAAAGAACGTGACGAGTTAAAGCATACTCGCATGATGTCAAAAGCCGCAGTCGATGATGAGCGTGCCGATGACCGTGAAAAAAAACCAAAGTCTGAAAGTGCTGCATACCATAAAGGACTTTCAAAGTCAACTGCAGCAAAGCGTAAAGCCCAGTTTAATAAACAAGCTGACATGGATGATGATGATCCTAATGCGTATAAACCAGCACCTGGCGATGCAACAGCCGAAACAAAGCCATCAAAGCATACCAAAAAATACAAACAAATGTATGGAGAAGACGTGTTATCATTTAGCTCATTCAACGAAGTTATTACTGAAGATGTAACAACTGCACTCAAGAAGAAAGCTGATAAGACAGGTATGCCACTTGGTGTTCTACGTCAGGTTTACAATAGAGGCGTAGCTGCTTGGAAAACCGGCCATAGACCTGGTACTACTCCATCACAGTGGGGATTTGCTCGAGTCAACTCATTTGTAACTAAATCATCTGGCACATGGGGTAAAGCAGATAAAGACCTCGCCGCTAAAGTTAAGGGAAAAAATTAATATGTCAAAGTCTATTTTTGAAATAAGAGAAGGTAAAACTGAATCTAAAGCAGCAGTTGAGCTTGATGAATTAACTGCAGCTGAAAAGAAACTTATCAATCAAATGTATGATAAGAAAGGCAACCTTACTCCTATGGGTAAGAAAGTTATGGATCATGGTAAAGCAAATAGCAAACTTACTCCTAAAAACAGAGATGCTGATAACGCGAGACGCAAAGAATATAATGCATATCAAAAGTCAAAGCGTAACGAAGAAGTTGAACTTGATGAAGGCATAGAACAAACTATGATTCGTATGCTGCACACCAAGTTCCAAGAATTGTCAAAGATCGCAGATCCGAAGTCTGCTACTGCTAAAAAGATTTCTTCTAAACTTGGAGCTCGTTCTGAGTTTGCCCAGATCAAAAGGCACATGGACAAGATCGAAGATATTTTAAGAGAACTTGATTCAATGGCTAGCATTACAGAATCTACTTTAGACAAAAGAAGCTAATGTAATGCAATCGTTCAAGAAATACATCTCAGAAGCGGGTGGTGCTGGTGATGAAGGCACTGATAAGCTTGTCAATAAGTACAAGAAAGATACCCCAATGGAAGGTAGCGAGACTTGGGCAAAAGGATTTGAGCGTCGCGTTGTAAAGACCACAAAGCCTGAACACAAAGAGAAAGGTTATAACTGGAGAATCAAAGGTAAAGACCGTGATGAAATTTCAGTTAAACTTTATAAAGATAAACCAGATTTTGCTGAGTTTAAACGGCAGATGAAAAGAGTTGCGGGGCATGAGTTCGGTGGATAAATTTTTAAGCTATGTAAAAGATACAGTTGATTCCGTTTGCGAAGATTGCAATATCTATGATGATCTCATTGTAGAAGCTGCTGAGTACCAAGGTAGAAAGGTTAAGTTAAATGACCCGTTCCGTAACAGTGGCGGTAATTCTAAGTTTAGTGTTTATGTTCGCAATGATAAAGGCAACGTGGTTAAAGTCAACTTCGGAGACCCAAATATGGAAATCAAAAGAGACGATCCCGCTCGCCGACGCTCTTTTCGAGCACGTCATAACTGTGACGATCCTGGACCAAAATGGAAAGCCCGTTACTGGAGCTGTTACCAATGGCGTGCAGGCGCCAAGGTAGATAACTAAAATGGATAAAGATCTTCAAACCCATATTGTAGCTGACCACTCTCGTCTAGACCGTATTGAGTCAAAGATTGATAAGTTAGCCGAAACAATGATTTCTTTAGCCCGTGCTGAAGAGAAGCTTATTGCATTGGAGAGTGATAAGAACTTTATTATGGAGCGTATGCTCAAAAGTGAAGAAAAAATAGATAACGTGGAAAAGAAAGTAGATGAGACGGCAGTCACAGTTCGTGTAATCAATCGTCTTTTCTGGATTGTAATAGTGGCTGCCGCAACTGGCATCGCCGGAATGTTTTTTGTAAAATAAACCCAGGAGAATACAAATGAACGATACTCAGAAAATTGCTGAGATCTATAAGCAAATGCGCTTAGATGAAGCAAAGAAAAAAATGGATCCGGTTGGCGATGCTGATGCGGATATCGATAATGACGGAGA
>Ga0209652_1001158_pt1 | contig 21631 bp, 17 predicted proteins | sample SaaInl74LU_5_DNA_FD_184641 | JGI IMG/M metagenome (GOLD analysis project Ga0209652, IMG submission 184641) | Marine microbial communities from expanding oxygen minimum zones in the Saanich Inlet - ESP_74LU_5_DNA (SPAdes) (version 2) | ecosystem: Environmental > Aquatic > Marine > Intertidal zone... | reverse complement strand
CCCAACGCTCGGCCTCACAGGTGCCAAAGAAGGCTGTATTGATGCAGACTTTTTTAAAAACTCCATGCACGCGAGTGACTTCCCCTGTGGCTTAGAGGTGCACGTTTTACCGGAAGCAGGGCACTTTTTACACAGAGAAAGACCAAAGGAGGTTAACGAGCTCCTCCTCTACTGGCTGCAAAAACATCCTGCTAGGGACACATAAAGCACTAGAAAACTCCGCGCAGTACAGGCACTGTGGGAACGGTTTAAACCCAACAATAATGATAAGGAACTCAACTTATGAATATGATGATTATTGGCGCACTGATATTACTTTTGGTTCACGCGTGGCTGCTGCCCATGATGTTTAGCATGAAACATGCAGTTTGGTTGCTCAGCTCTCGAGATGAAGTCGTTGAATTTGCGGTTCACGCGCTGAGAGCAAAGCGCGCGGCGATTAACTACATGGAAAGCCTGCCCGCGTTCTTGGCACTGGCACTGTTGGCGAAAATCGATGGGGTCGACTTGGGGGATCTCCCAATGTACTGGCTCATCTGCCGGGCGGTGTATGCGTTACTTTATCTCGCGGGAACACCTGTCGTGCGGTCTCTTGTTTGGATCGCATCGCTGGGCATTCTTATCATGATGGCATTAGCTTTAATTTAAGCGTTCCAAAGCATCACGGTCTGCCGATAGCGGCATACCTCAACGGGGGGCGATGCTCCCCGTTTATACGTCACACACGTTCAATTAAGAGCGCAGTACCCGATCCCGCGGCACCGCTTGTAGCAACCACACCCAACGTTTGATTCCGTCGCTCAAGCTCATCCAGTAATGTACCGAGCATAATCGCTCCCGTCGCACCCAGCGGATGACCCATTGCGATCACGCCGCCGTTCACGTTGAGCTTTTCTAGGGGAATACTGAGATCGCGCTGCAGTTTAATAACCGTCGCGGCGAACGCCTCATGGATTTCAAAAAGATCAACATCATCGACGCTAAGCCCTTGAGATTTAAGGAGCTTGCTCGTTGCCACCACACAGCCTGACAGTACAAGTAGCGGGTCATCGCAGGCATTCACCATCGCTCTGATAACTGCACGTGGGCGACGATCAAGATTACCTTCGAGCGCTTCATTACCGATCAATACCAGGGCGGCAGCATCTGCCATTGCCGGAGAGTTACCCGCGGTGTGCACATGGGAAATGGCTTTTAGTGAGGGATAACCCTTTAACTGAACGGCATCTGCGCCTGCCTCGCCAATGGCCGCAAAGCTCGGTGGCATTTTCGCGAGAGAAGCCATAGTCGTTTGCGGGCGAATACACTCATCGTGCATCACTCGCCGCTCTTTGATTGGATTATCAACTGGGATAATGGATGAAAAGTAGCCTGCATCCCTCGCCTTCGCTGCGCGCTGTTGGCTCAAGAGAGCAACGCCATCGACCGCCTCCCTCGATAAGCCGTAAAGAGACGCGATCAAATCAGCGCCGCTACCCATGAGCAGGATTCTAGCTGCCGAAGCGACGTCTGGATCCATAAATATCGCGGCTTGATCACTGAGCATGGGCACCCGCGACATCATCTCAACACCACCCGCAAGGGCCGCGGATTCTTGTCCCGCCATGACTTTCAAGGCGGCAATGTTGACAGCATCGAGGCCCGATGAACAAAACCGCGTGACCGTGAGACCCGAGATATGGCTTGGCCAACCTGCATAAAGGCTCGACGTTTTCGCGATATTACCGGCCTGCTCCCCCTGCTGAGTAACGCAGCCCAGCACGACTTCGCCCACCAACCGTGGGTCGAGCCCGTTTCTCACTGCAATCGCGTCATAAAGACTTTTGAGCAAGTCAAAGGGTGACAAGTCATGGAGTCCGCCATCAGCCTTTGCTTTGCCGCGAGGGGTTCGAATCGCATCGTAAATAAACGCTTGCTGCACAACATGACTCCAAGGCTGTATCAAGACGATCGCACACTAGGCGTGCCACCACGGACAAGTGACTGACATCATAAGGGCGACTTATTATCAGGTCTATTGACTACGGTGGTTTAGCTCATCTAATGAACGTCAAAAGCCTTAGTATTGTAGGGGGTTTTCATGGCGCAATATCGCTATGATGCTGACTATCGTTTTCTTGGAGTTTTTTATGAAAGCCTTGATGTTATTGCTCGGCACCCTAAATCTTGTCCTCTTAGTGATGCCCATAAGCCTACACGCAGACGAGCTCACTCTTGGGGACATACTCGACCAAGTACCCGAACTCGACAGCAATATACCGAGGCCCGAAGAAACGGTGCGGTTAAAGGTCGGTGAGCGACATTGGTATCACCATGAAATTATTCACTATTTGGATGCTCTAGCCGAGACTTCGCCGCGCATGGTTGCACTCGGTGCCCACGCCACAAGCTATGGCGGCCGCGACTTGATTAGCTATGCCATTTCATCCCCTAAGAACATCGAGAAACTCGAGGCAATCAAAGCAAACCGACAGGCCATTATCGATCCGAAGGCCAAAATTTCTCTCGACGACCAACCTGCCGTGATGCACATGATGTATAGCGTCCACGGTAACGAGCCCAGCGGCGCCAATTCAACGCCTCTTGTCGCCTACTACCTCACTGCAGCAAAAGATGCCGCACTTGAAGCGCAGCTCGATGACGTTGTCATCATTTTTAATCCTATGCTTAATCCCGACGGACTCGATCGGTTCGCGCATTGGAGCAATAGCCTCAGAGGATTAAATCCTAGTCCCGATGCTAATGATCGTGAACACCGAGAAGCGGTACCCAATGGGCGAACCAACTATTATTGGTTCGATCTCAACCGTGATTGGCTACCTCACCAGCACCCTGAAAGCCGCGGTCGATTAGCGCTGTTTCACGAATGGAAGCCAAACGTCCAACTCGACTTCCACGAGCAAGGCAATAACAGTAATTTCTTCTTCATGCCGGGTAAGCCAGAGCGCACCAACCCATTAACACCCGCGATCAATCAGGAGCTGACGGCAAAAATCGGTGAGTTCCATGCAAAGACCTTCGATGAGGACGGGATTCTTTACTTCACAGAAGAAGGCTATGACGACTTCTTCATGGGTAAAGGATCGACTTACCCCGACCTGTTTGGCTGTGTCGGCATTCTCTTTGAACAGCCCTCGTCACGAGGAGCGCAACAAAAGGGAATCAATGGTCTACTGACATTTCCAAACAGTATTGCCAACCAGTTCCGTGCATCACTGTCCTCGCTTGAAGCCACAGCCAGCCTAAAGAGCGAACTACTCAACTATCAGCGGAATTTTTATACAGAGAACCAGCGCAAGAACGGCAGCGGCTATTTCCTCGCAGCCGCAGAAGGCGATCCGACGCGGCTTCGTGAGTTTGTTCGGGTGCTTCGTGGGCACGACATCGTGGTCGAAGTGCTCAGTAACGACGTCACAGCAGAAGGACAGCTCTATAAGGCTGGGCAGACACTTGCTATTCCTTTAGATCAGGCTCAATCGACGTATCTGCTGACACTTTGGAATCACCAGCTCGAGTTCGAGGAAAATGTTTTTTATGACGTTTCTACCTGGACTATGCCTTGGGCCTTCAATATGACGCACACGCGAGAAGCAGTGCGCAACGCGAAGACCGAGTCTCTACCTGATGACTTTTTAATGACGAGTTCTCAGCTTGCGAGTTCGCCTATCGGGTATTTAATCGATTGGCGTGACTCCCAAGTACCCGCGCTGCTTTATAAACTTCTCGAAGCCGACGCTAACGTTCGCGTCGCTCAAAAGCCGTTTACAGCCAATACCCTGAACCAAGGTGCCGTGGATTTCAGTTATGGCACCTTATTCGTAGCGCCAAACATTGGTGAAGCGATCCCGGCTGACGCACTGACACTCTTGCAGTCGGCGGCGCTGTCCGGCACGCCAGTTTATCCGGTTGCAAGTAGTCTCACGTCCCGTGGTATTGACTTAGGCAGCCGTGACTTTCATGTTTTAAGCTTACCCAAAGTGTTAATGGTCACTGGTGCCTACACGTCACCCTATCAAACGGGCGAAATATGGCATCTACTTGATCGCCGACTGCAAATGCCGCTGACCATGGTGGACAGTACGCGCTTAGCACGGGTCGACCTAGGCGATTACACGCACATCATCCTAACCAATCCTTTGAGCGCACTTCCCGATAAGGTGAGTGAGAAAATCGATGTATTCGTAAAAGGAGGCGGCATTCTCTGGGCTCAAGGGGACACCACTCTGACATGGTTACAGTCGAAGGGTCTCACCGATATGCTCTGGCGCAAGACTGATCGTGATACTGCGCGTGCGCAACTGAAAGAGAAGCGCGGCGATGACAATACCGCCACCGATGAAATCGAAGCGCTGCTGCCTGCTCGAGTACCCTTCGCTCAAGCGGATGATACTGCCGCGTTTCGCCTGGTTAGAGGCGCCATCTTAGAAGGTTTAATTGATACCACACACCCTTTAGGTTACGGCTATACCCATGAGTCACTGCCGGTATTTCGACGTAACGCTACGTTCATGGCGCGCTCAGAGAACCCCTATTCGACCCCCATTCTTTACAGCGCAGCACCCTTATTGTCTGGCTACATGTCAGTTGAAAATCGAGCGCTCGCTGCTAATTCGGCGGGCATGATTGTTGATGCCAAAGGGGATGGTGCCATAGTGCTAACGCTCGATAGCGCTACCTTTAGAGCATTTTGGTGGGGCACTCAGAAGCTATTAATCAACACAATTTTCTTTGGCGAACTGCTGGAAGAGCCGCGTGAATAACAAGGATAGCTATTTCCCGACTTCGCACAAACTCGTCAGAAATCAAACATGAGCCGCTTTTAGACCTGCGATTGCTTCGTTCTAGCGCACGATTGAGGCATTGAGACTTGTCTCTATCGTGCACATGTCACTGGACTTACAACCTTTCGGATGCCTGTGGATACACGCCCTATTCTTTACTCATTTCGCCGCTGCCCTTATGCGATTCGCGCTCGGATGGCGATTGCTGCTGCAGGCAAAGCGGTGGAACTACGGGAAGTAGTACTCAGGAATAAGCCGAGCGCCATGCTCGATATTTCACCAAAGGGTACTGTCCCCGTTCTACTGTGCAGTTCTGGGCAGGTCATTGAAGAAAGCATCGAGATCATGCACTGGGCGCTAGCTCAGCACGACCCCCATCGATGGCTTACAGGCAATAGCGAAAGCCCGTTTAGAATTGACACCTGTGACAAAGACTTCAAAGCTTGGCTAGATAAGTACAAATACGCGGACCGACACCCTGAGTACCCGCACGAGTGGTACAGAGAACGCGCAGAGCACTTTGTTCAGGAGCTTGAGAGTCGTCTAAACGTCAGTGCTTACTTGGGAGGCGAGACAGCCAGCATCGAAGATGTGGCGATTTTTCCTTTCATTCGACAATTCGCGGGGGTAGATCCGCGGTGGTGGGAGTCGAGCGACTATAGGCGTACCCGCACATGGCTTAATCAATGGCTCTCGAGCGCGCTCTTTCAGCGGGTAATGCAAAAATACCCGCCATGGCAGCCTGATTCGGCAGCTGCTTCAGAGCCGATAATCTTTCCACCGAGCACTACTTAACTCAGACCCAGTGAACCAGTATTTTCCGTTCCTCGGCCGACTGGCGGGCGAGACGTTCCCCGAGTTCGCCAAATAGCTCCTCGACCTTGTCTCGGCGAATTTTTAGCGTCGGCGTAAGTACCTCATTCTCAATACTCCAGAGATCTGAACTAATGATCACGGCACCGATGCGTGCATGAGCTTCGATCTCCTCATTGATCGCTGCCACAGTGTCCCTGATCGCCGCATCCACCGTCTCCGTGCTTTCACTTTTTGCAGCCTCAGTAAGAACTGCAGTCATCACTGTCTTTGAAAAACCGCGACCTAGCAGACATTGCTGTTCAATAAACGTATTGTTCGCAAACATGCCTTCAATGGGTGGTGGAGCAACGAACTTGCCCTGAATGGTTTTAAAGTAATCCTTCACTCGGCCGGTAATATAAATAAAACCGTCTTCATCTACCCTGGCCTTGTCACCGGTATGCAACCACCCATCGCGAATTAATTCAGCCGTCTTTTCCGGCTGCTTGTAGTACCCGGGAGTGCAACCATTCGCGCGCACCGCCAATTCGCCTTCCTCGGTAATTTTGTATTCGACTTCGCCCACGGGCTTTCCGACTGAGCCTATTCGCCGGTTATCGTGACTACTGGCGATGAGCCCCATAGCCTCGGTCTGCCCAAAGCCATCCATTAACTGAAGCCCCAAAGAATCCCACCATTGAATTAAAGGCGGCGGTATAGGCGCTGCCGCTGCAAGGCAGAACTCCACTTCTCCAAGCCCAATGGTATCGAGGACCCGTTTCCCAGTGCCCTCGGCGTCGTGTTTTAAGGCGCTATCGAGCGCGTCTTGGCCACCAAACTTTCCAACCACTGCCTGCTGAAACTGCTCCCAAATTCTTGGCGGGCCAAAGAACATATGCGGACGAGTCCGCTGAAGATCGCGCAAAACGTGCTCCAAGGACTCATTAAAGTTCACCTCGCCGCAGCAAAAAAGCGATGAATACTCGACGATCTGTCGTTCCGCAATGTGCGAAAGTGGCAGATAGGAGAAGTAACGCGGCTGGTCGCGCAGGCCGAATGCATCGATAAAACGCCGGATAGGAACGAGATTACTCTCATGCGTCTGAATCACGCCCTTGGGCAGCCCTGTCGTACCCGAAGTAAACACTAACGACATCATGTCGCGAGCGGCGCATTGGTACGTAATGTCCCTATCGGCACCCTCAGCGAGTAATTGATCCCAGGTTAAGTGCTCGCCTTCAATCTCTACACCTGGCAAGGCGACAATCGTGATGTTCGCTGGAAGCACGGGACGTACCGCTTCCCAGTTCGGACTTTCGCCCACGAAGATCACGCGTGCCTCAGTAAATTCGGCAATGTACTCCGCAGTGACTGCGGGCAGCGTGGTGAACATGCTCACAGTTACATTGCCCGAGCAAATGACCGCCAAGTCGGCCATGAACCAATGCGGTCGATTGCGGGACAGCATGATCATATTCTTGCCGTGGCCAAATCGATCCTCCAGCGCTGCGGCAACCGCTTTCACTTGCCGTCGGGCTTCGGCCCAGCTGTAATCGATACTGCTCTCTTCACGAAGATCGCGCATCCAAATTTTATCGCCCTGGGTATCAGCCCAGTGGTCGAGGAACTCAGGCAGGGTTTGGAAATTCATTATTGTTTTACCTTCATCATCCAAAATCGCTGATTAGTGATGTCGAGCGCATCATTATCTACCCGAGTATAGTGTCCAGCCTCGCAGGCTGCGACCACTATGCGCGGTTATTCGAATCAGGAGGTAACAGGATAAGGCAGTAAGTAGCTTAATCCGATACGGCGCTGTCGGCGCTGCTTGCATAGAGCCAGCGTATTTGGATAACTATCCCGACAACGAAGATAGCGAGGAACAGTTGATGAAACCCAACCACTAATGGATCGTCAAATGAGTCCACAAAGGGATCGCCAACGGGCAACCGGCGCAAGAAGTCTGTGATGGCTGGAATCATGTGGAAGAGCAGCGTGCTTGAGTACCCCAAAGCTTGGAAATACACCGACAAGCGACCAAACAGGCGAGTCTTCTCCATAATGACACCGCCGGTGGTGGCCGCTAAGGTTAAGACCGCGAGCCAATGAGCAATACCAAAGCCCCCTTGGTTGTAGATGCCCAAAGCTGATCCCGCAACGATAACGGTCACCAAGATGTAGAGTTTTCCCGATGCGTTACTGAGGGCGATCATTTTGTATTTGGTTAACGTATACATCGCACTAACCAAAGCCAATATACCCGTCACGGTATGAAACCATCCAAGCAACGTCATTTCAGGCACGACTCTTTTCCTCTCAAAGTTCTAGCGACACTCTCTTACTCAACCTCCCTAACGGGAGGTTGAACGGTTGTGCTGAGCAGTGGCTACCTTACTCGATTAGAACGATACATCCCATTGCACGCGCACGCGATTGTCAGAGTCGCTTTGCTGCAAGAAACTGTCGTCAACCGTTAAGTGCGAGAAATCCACCGTAACCTTGTTGTTGTGGCCCTTGAAGAACCAGTTGGCGCCCACGGTAAACTCTTCGCGTTCATTGTAGAAGTTACGGTCTTGCTCGTTAGGCTCCTCCACGTAAGCGAAACGTGCCGCAAGCTCTAAAGGTGCAGGGAATGAAGGAATCAAGTTGTGAAAGAAATAACCCGCTTGCACATAAGCGCCCGTTAGATCGCTGCGCGTGCCAGCGACCCGATCCGTAATAAACTTGCGATGCCATTCTTGCTGGAACGAGAAGCCACGGTATTTGAACGCCAGTTCTTGGACGCCTTGCTCAATCTTAAACTGATCAGATTCTGCCGATGCTGGCTTGGCGAATCCGTCGAGATTGCCGCAACCTGAGGAGGACCATCGAGTGCAGGGGCCCGTGTTCGTAAAGCCGGCAACCGCGAATGAGCCTGTGGGCTTTTCAGTGAATTCTACGTCGGTTTGACGCCATGCGAGCTCACGACCGAAAAAGTTCCACTGCAAGCGACCCATGTACAAATGATCGTCAGACACGTTGCGTACGCTGCGTCCCTCGCCGTTGAATACACCCGCATAGTAGTTCATGTCAGCTGCCGTCTCTTTAAACAAACGACCTCTTAGCTGAATACCTACCTGACGATCGACAGTAAATACTCGGTTGACGATTGAGCGCTCTACAAATTGTTGACGGCCGGACGAATCAACTCGCTCTCGGTTTAAGTCTATTTTCCATTGACCGACACGAATACCACCCCAATCCCACTTAGCGAGATCAATGCGGTAGTCGATAACGCGAGCGGATGACGAAGAGGAAGAATCATCGACCTCACGTGCAGGCTGAAGATCAACCTCAAAGTAGTATTTGAGCCAGGGCTGGAACCCATGCCCGCCAATCTTCATACGTAAGCGACGCGCCTCAAAGCTCGACGTTCCCGGCTCGGCAATATCGTCTAGCTGGCGCGGATCTGAGCCCACGGGGTTGCTATAACGTAGCTGAGCACGCCATTGCAGATTCGTCGAAAAATTACCGTCGCGGGTTTCGAAGCGGAAGCCTTTCGAGCCATAGCTTGCGATAACGGGAGACTCTGCCGCCACCGTCTGCGCAACCGCCTTGTCGATCGCCGCCTGAATACTGTCATCCAGTGACACGGCTACCTCAACCTCGAGGTTTTCTTCCTGCACCTGAATCGGCTCTGCAGCGGCGACAGTGGGCTCGCTCGCAGGACTCAAAATATCGGCAGTGGTGAGGGTCTCTTTGCCGAGCAGCTTTGTGTACTGCGCCTCAGTAATAACACCGTTCTGGAATAAGATGTCGAGTAGCTCTTGGTCTGCGGCAGCCGCCGATCCAGACCCAATGGCTCCGGTCATAAGGAGTGCGGCACAGGCTCGATTTAGAAACGATAAACGATGCATAGTCAGTCACCTAAGTGTAATAAGTGGAGCACTTTAAGACGAAAAGATGACACTAATATGACAAAACCGCGCAGGACGCGCGGTTTTATGGGAATTGTGACAAATGCATAGCCACCGGACGTAGGGCCAAGATCCGCTGCATGACAGAGGATATAGCCACTAACCGGTAACTTTCTCAGCTGTTGGCGATAATTTGAGCTCGATGGGCGGCTTTCTCCGCGCTGTTGGCGATTTCACCAATTTCTGACAAGAGCTGGTAAAGAAATATAGCGTCGATAGGAGACAGCTTTTCCTCATGATCGCGAAGCTTCGCCCGCAACTTACTTTGCATCTCGTCAGACTTCCGTTCGTGCTTTTCCACGCCTGCCACTTTAGCCATAATCGTCTGCGTTTGTCGCGCTCCAAACGCGCCGCGAGAAAGCTCGCGTGTCGCTTGGACAACTTCGACCATGGTATTTACTGAGTCGACGACAGTCTGAATATACTTAAAGAGGCTCTTGTCGAGCTTCTTCGGAAAAGCGAGCTCGCGACCCAGCGACAAGCCAACAACGTCTTTAGTGCTGTTGGCAATTTTGTCTTGCATACGCACCAATTCCAGCAAATCAGCACGGGAAACAGACATCCAAAGCCCCCTAGGGAGATTTTTTCGGACGTCTCTTTTCAATTGATCGGCGTCATCTTCAAGCTGGGCGATTTCAGCCTGTAACTGCGTAGCGCGCTTCCAGTTACCGGCTTGTGCCGCCTCAAAGTAATCTTCTAATTTAGCAACGCAGCGAGCACAAGCTGCCATGTGCTCCTCTAGAAGAGCGAAAGGTGACGAGCTAAACACATCGGAAATTGTTGTTCCTACGGCCATTTACTTTGCTCCATTAATACAAAGGGTCTGAATACAAAGGGTCTGAATACATGGGGCCTGAACAAAGAGAGCTCGACGATTCAAGCTACAAGCCCGTTGTACTCGCGACTTAATCATCGACTCGTTATCCAAACACACCCTGCAAGATAAAAAAGAATATCACGGACAATGTTGCGCCTGCCGGTAACGTTACTACCCAAGAGGTAACAATGGCGCCCACAGTAGGCAAATGCACGGCCTCCACACCGCGAGCAAAGCCCACGCCCAAAACAGCACCGACCAGTGTGTGTGTCGTAGAAATGGGCAAGCCGGTTGCTGAAGCGAGTACCACTGTAGTCGCCGCTGCAAGCTCCGCAGCGAAGCCGCGGCTTGGCGTTAATTCAGTAATCTTACGACCAATCGTTTGAATAACACGCCAACCATAAGTAGCCAAACCGACAACGATACCCGCACCACCAATACCCAATACCCACCAAGGCAGTCCCGATTTCGAACCTATTTCGCCACCCGATTGAACCGTGCTAACAACTGCGGCAAGTGGCCCAACAGCGTTTGCCACATCGTTGGAGCCGTGAGCAAAAGCCATTGCACAAGCCGTGAAGATCATCAATACACCAAAAAGCTTCTCAACGTTCTCTTGGCTGTTGATATCACGCCCTGTAGTGCTAATACGCTGCAGGAGGAAGGCGCCAAGGGCGGAGATTGCAAGGCCGACAAAAACCGAGACGACCATGGCATTAGAGAATTTAGAGCCCATACCGAGGTCAAATTCCACACCAATATGCTTGAGGCCTTTAAGCAGGGTGACCATGCTGATCATGAAGCCCACGAGCCACATATAAATGGGCACGTACTTCTTGGCACGATCGAAAGTGTCTTCGTGATCGAGAATCAAACGCTTTACAGAAACGAACAAGGCAAACGCGATAGTTCCAGATAGCAGGGGTGAAACGACCCAACTTGCGGCGATGGTGCCCACTTTGCCCCATGCCACTGCATCCACCGAAATCCCTACCGCGGCAAAGCCTACGATCGCACCCACAATTGAGTGTGTCGTTGAAACCGGCCAACCTTTAGCACTCGCTAGAGCCAACCACGTAGCAGCAGCGAGTAATGATGCAAGCATGCCGTAAACCAACAGCTCCGGCGAGTCAGCAAGGAGTTCCGGATCGACAATACCTTTACGGATGGTCGAAGTAACCTCACCACCGGCAAGATAAGCACCTAAAAATTCAAAAATAGCGGCAACCAAGATCGCCTGTTTGAGCGTTAGTGCTCGGGCGCCAACCGACGTTCCCATCGCATTGGCGACATCGTTCGCCCCAATACCCCAAGCCATGAACAGACCGAAGATACAGGCCAGTGTTAGCAGCATGACTCCATGCGAAGCGATTATATCCACGTCTTTAGGCTCCCTAGGTTCAACTCTTTAGTTAGTCGCGGAGTATAGACGAAGAAATGTTACATTCGTATGACTAATCAGAGGCCTTCGGAACAGCCCGTAAAAAAATTTATAAGTCGCTGTTTTTAATACTACTTTTATGGGTTTTTAGTGCGGGCTCGAGCATAAGCCACCCAAGTAATCTGTCTTATTTAAGGCGCCGAGCGCGAATACTTCGCCCCTTCACCTTACCCTGTGCAAGGTAGTTCATCGCCTGACGGACCGCGTCCCTAGTTATGGCTACATAACTGCTATTGTCCATTATCGCGATTTTACCAATCTGACCGCCCAGAAGACCTCCATCGCCTGTAAGCGCGCCTAATATGTCTCCTGGACGGACTTTCTGCTTGCGTCCCGCATCGAGTTGGATCGTGGCCATAAGCCCTTTCAACTCATAGTTGGGGTCGCGATCCAGTGATGCCAATACATCGCAAGCGCAGGGTTGTTGTTGGTAGTTCTCAATTTGAATCAGTCGTGGCGCTTCGGAGTCAGCAACAATACTCAGCGCTTTCCCCACCTCACCGGCGCGACCTGTACGTCCTATTCGATGTACGTATATCTCAGGATCTCTGGGCAGCTCGTAATTCACTACCATCGCCAAGGCTTTTATATCGAGCCCACGAGCCGCAACATCCGTGGCGACCAATACCGGGCAGCTGCCATTGGCAAACTGAAGTAGAACCTGGTCACGATCACGCTGATCGAGGTCACCGTGCAGACCACGAGATTCAATATCGTGCTTAATCAGAAAAGCTGCCACTTCGGCGCATTGCTTTTTGGTATTACAAAACACAACCGCATTGTCAGGGCGGTAGTGCTCAAATAAGGCCAACAATGTCGTTTGTCGCTCGTGTTTTTTCACTTCAAAAAACAGCTGCTCGATCACCCCTTCGTCGTGGGCGACATCTTCATCTACCGTGACGGTGGCTGGGTTACGCTGAATTTTTTGACTGATCTTGCGAATGTCATCGGGATAAGTAGCCGAAAAAAGCAGGGTTTGGCGACTCTTCGGAACATCTGCAATGATTGTTTTCATGGTGTCAGCAAAGCCCATATCGAGCATGCGATCGGCTTCATCAAGCACCAAGGTCTTAACGCCTTCAAGAACCAATGTACCCTTAGTTAAATGATCCTGAATACGACCGGGAGTGCCGACGACAATATGTGCCCCGTGCTGCAATGAATCCTTTTGCGGGCCAAAAGGCTTGCCTCCACAGAGCATAACAACCTTAATGTTGGGCATGCGGCTAGCAAGACGACGAATCTCCGCACCGACCTGATCAGCCAGCTCACGAGTGGGGCAAAGTATTAGCGCCTGTGCGCCAAAAAATCGGGGATTAATGCCATTGAGCAAGCCAATGCCAAATGTCGCCGTTTTGCCGCTTCCGGTTTTGGCGCGAACAATAAGATCGCGCCCTTCGAGTATCAGAGGGATACCTCGAGCTTGGACAGGCGTCATCGTCCGGTAGCCTAGAGCCTCCAACGCTTCATGTTGGGCGGGCGCAAGTTCTAGACGTGTAAAAGCGGTAGAGGTCATTGCTCAATAAAACCATCGTGAATTTTGGAGCATGACCATATCAGAATCTGCTCTGTGGCTTTCGAGATTTACTATGACTTTGTGACACCGCGCATGAACGCGGCGATACCTAGCAGCGTGCGTGACCGAGCAGAGATGCCTGCTTTACCTGCATTAGGATACTTTCTACGTTAGACACATCCTCAATAAGAGGCGCGAAAGTGACTGTGCGAGTTTCATAGTTCAATACTGCGGGCAGAACGGGCACCCGCGCTGACTCCGCTATCCGAGCAAATCCTTCTTTCCAACGCCGCACCCCACTCCGGGTACCTTCAGGAGTAATCCCGAGCACCAAACGCGCGCGCTGCTGAAACTCTTCGGTCATTTTATCGACCATGCCACCCGCTTGCGATCGATCGACCGGTATGCCGCCCAGCGCTTTCAAAAAGGAGCCTAACGGGAACCAAAAAAGCGAATGCTTCATAAGAAAACAGGACCTCAATCCGAGACCCCAAAGCACCGCCACGGTCAAAATGAAATCCATGTTTGACGTATGGGGTGTCAATGCAACTACGACCTTTTGACGATTTGGGAACTGCCCGGCAATCTTCCAGCCCATGAGACGGAAAACCAACCGCCCAATAAAGCGTGTTACCGGATTGTACGTTTTGGGTATCTGATCGCCTAACACTTGCCACTTCATACCGTCATTCAACTCCTAGCTGTTTGTATCACCACGCCCTCAGTCGGTGGCGGGCCATCGCTTCGTAATGAGGTTGCATCGCATCCGCCAGTGCACGTGCGGAAGCGGACAGTTCGATGGGTTTGGATTGATAGGCTTCGAAGCCGCTCGATGCCCATACCGATTGATACCAATGACTGGCCCAAACACCATCGGACTTGCGCGACCCTTGGGCCCAACTCAGCATGTTATCAGACCAAGCAACGCCAATGGTCCGACACAGCTGTTGCAGTAAACCTCGCGGGTTATCCAGTACATCTCGACCGTCGATAACCGGAGGCTGAGTGCCGGTAATGCGTGTGATCTCATCAAAGAGCTCACGCTGGCGGACAATGCCAATATCAGCCTCCGCAACCGTCGGCATCTTTTGTAAATAAGACGCGATAACATGTTCCGGAGAACGAATCAGAAAGACATTACAGAGGGCACTAGTCCAGCGAAGATCACAGCCACGAGGCATATGGTGTGTCATATGCTTTTGATAGAAAATATCAGCCTCCACAGGCCCATTGAGTTGTCCTACAACCACTTCTCTCACTGTGGGCTGACTGGCAATAATCGCCTCGCGACAAGGGTGCTGAGCACCTGTCTCGGTGAGATAGCAGGCGTAAAATGGCTCATCAATCACACTGCAATCTTCCCGGCTTTCCCAGGCACGCATCATGGCAGTAGAGATATTACGCGGCCCAGACCACATAGCGATTCGCAAGGTCATACGATGTCTGGCAGGTGCTCAGCGCTCTCACGCTCAATAAGCTCTTTGTAAAGCCCCTGCAATCGATCAACCATGGCCCCCCTGCGGCCGTCCCCAATCTGTCGACCATCGATGTCAAACACGGGCGTCAAACCAGCAAACGTGCCGGTTACAAAGGCCTCCTCAGCACTGTAGGCCTGCATAACCGAAAAGTTCTTCTCGAACACAGGAATGTCATTGGCTTTACACAGGTTGATGACGTTGCGACGCGTAATGCCGTCGAGGCAGTAATCGCCCGATGACGTCCAGACTTCACCTTCGCGGACTATGAAAAAATGCGTCGAATTACACGTCGCCACATGCCCGTGGGGATCGAGCATTAACGCTTCGTCATACCCCGCTTTCGCAGCTTGGATACAGCCAAAAATACAGTTGAGCTTTGAATGACTGTTAATGCGGGGATCTTGCACGTCTGCATAGCCCCGCCGCACATAGACTGTATAAAGGCGCACTCCTCGATCATTGAGCGTCGGATCGGGTGTTTTGTATTCAGGAATAATGACAATGGTTGGTCCACCGATGGTAAATGCAGGATCCTGATAAGGCGTCGTTTTAATTCCTCGACTCACCATTAAACGAATATGAACGTCATTGTTCATCTCATTAGCAGCAACCGTACTAAACAAGCGTTCGGCAAGCGCTGCCTGAGAGAGGCCCATATCGAGATCGAGAGCCTTTGCGCCCTCCCACAAACGCTTAAGGTGGCGATCGAGAAAGGGGATGCCCCCACGGTGGACCCGCAAGCCCTCCCAAATGCCATCGCCCAGAATAAAGCCGCTATCAAAAACGGATACTACCGCCTGAGCGCGAGGCACCAACTCGCCATTGATATTGATGAGTATGGTTTCATTGCGCGGATCTTGCGCATACGTGTGGGTACTATTAGCCATGAAAATTTCTCGCTAGCTACAAAATTGTCGCAAGCCACGTTAAAGCAGCGAATACGATTTACTGTCGTGGGTTTAAGTAACCCTCTGCAGACTCCAGGCCACGCAGCTTGTTATCAATGCAGCTGGCAGTCGCCTCTTGACTCTTCGCCAGCGATATCTGGAACTGACTCCCGCGTTCACCATAGAGAGCCTTCTGGCGCCCACTGTTGCTAGCCGTGCAACCCGCCGTTGTCAGCTGTGGCATTAGCGGTCGATAAAAACCCGGTAGGCGCTGCTCAATGTCATCGACGTACTGCTGAAAAAGCGCGTACAAAGAGTCTTGATCAACATTCGCATAGAATAGCCCGCCAATGACGGAAGAGATATCGCCCGAGGTAAACTGGCCATCTGCTACCGCACTTAGCACAACGTCTATCGCCGCATCGTTCGTAAAATACATGGCGCGACGCAGATTGGCCTTTTGTACAGCATCCCTTGTTTTTACATACACATCGATATAGCGCTGCGCAGTCGCCTCACTACCATTGTAGAGGGCGTTGATTCGCAAGGCCTCGATCGCGATGCCTCCTTGAATGCTGCTCGGGTCATCTAAATAACTATCGGCCATCTGCGTCAGCGTCTCGATGAGGCGCTCATCTTTACCCAGCTGAGCCAGCACTCGTATAACGCGCGCCCTCAGCTTAGTTGCGCCCTGATCTTCATTAGGAACGGGTTCCACGCCCAAACTAGCAAGCCAAGGTGACAGGCTACTGCGCACCCACGCGCTCGTCATCGGCTCAATATGCGTGCCTCGGTACATTTCACCGACGTCACGTATCGCCTCTAAGGTGTCGAGCGCGATTTCTTTGTTTACCTCGGTGATGAGTCGGCTAAGCAAGGACATGTGCTGCCCCATGGTGACTTCACCTGCAGCCAAAAGGCGTTCTCCATTAATCAGAAGAGCGAGTTTTTCACGGTCACTTAACGCCTCTGTGTTAGTCAGCAGTTGTCTATACAGTTCTTCATCCATTGACCAAACGTAGTAGCCGTTACCTGCCGCCGCGGGGAACACCCATTGTGCATCAGCCAGCACCGTAAGTTGCTGAGACGCAGCCTTGAGGGTGACACTTACCTGATCAACCCCCTCTGAATGGCCGTAGCGAATATTAACGGGGATGCGCCAAGTTTGCGGGGCCAAATTAGCCCCCATGTTTTCAAAGCGGCGCTGTGAGATAACACCTTCTCGACTAACGTTAATGAGAGGGAAACCCGCCTGATTTAAAAATGTCTCAGCAACAGCGCCCACATCGAAGTCAGCATGAGCATCCAGTGCGCGCCAGAGGTCAGAGGCCTGGGTGTTCTGCCAGCTATGCTCGCGCATGTAAGCGCGAATACCGCTCCTGAAGGCATCAGAACCCATAGCCTGTTCGAGCATATTAAGAATAGCGTGGCCCTTCGTGTAGTTCAGCCCAAGACTATCGGCGATATCTTGCTCGGTTTTAACCTCCTTGCGGATGGGCCGAGTCGCGCCCAAAGCATCACTGCCAAGAGCCCCGCCCTGGGGCAGGTATAAAGCAGTCATATACTCGGGATACAGATCAGTCGTGACCTTATAAGCCATCCATGATGCAAAGGCCTCGTTCAACCAGAGATCGTCCCACCATGCCATGGTAACCAGATTGCCATACCATTGATGCGCCAGCTCATGAGCAATAACGTTAACAGTGCTTGCCTCACTAACGGGGCCCGGGTTATCGCCATTAAGAAGTAATTCAGATCGATAGGTCACTAAGCCGACGTTCTCCATGGCACCGAATGTGAAATTAGGCACCGCAACGAAGTCGAGCTTTTTATAGGGATACACGGTACCGAAGTAGTCCTCAAGCGCTTTCAATATTGCGGGTGTCACCCGTGCCGAAAAGCCAATATCCGCCGCCGTTCCCTTGGGCGAGTAAATCATCGCGGGGACCGACATATTGGGAATGGGAGTCGCGTCGAAGTCGCCCACAGCGAGCGCCAACAGATAGCTCGACATGGGTGGCGTGGTTTCATAACGATAAGTTCGCCAGTCGCCCTCGGTTGTTACTTCCGCCACCGGTGTATTGCTCAGAGCGATGAGGTCTTGTGGAGCGGTCAAGGCCAGCGTCCAGGTAATTTTGCTATCGGGCTCATCGACCAGCGGGAAAGCGCGACGCGCGAGACTCATTTCAAACTGAGTGAACAAGTAACTCGCGTCCTGCTCTTCGGCCTTGTAAAGACCGAGCGCATCCGTTGAATAGGTGCCTTCGAACTCAATATTAAGCGCATAGCTGCCTGGCGCTATGGGCTGCCCATCGCCTAAGTTATGCATATCCCAGTCACTCGGTGCTGCACGTAAAACGCGCTCCTGGCCACCACCCACTAACACAATGCGGGTAACGTCTAAGTCAACCCAATGCAATACGAGGCTGGGCAGCTGAGACTCAATGTCTAGCGTTATAGTGGTAGTTCCATTGTAGTCGTCAGCGCTGGGATCAAGTGTTAAATGGATAGACTGGGCGGTGACACGCTGAGTGGCAGGTACTCGGTAATCAGTCGCATGGACAGAGAGCGTTGTGGAAACAAACAGCAGTACGCCAATGACGAATGCGGATACGTAACTGAACATAGATTGTTAAAACCTTGTTTTAAAAAAAACGGGCGCCTTACGCCCATTGTCACAGAGAATGGGGCCGTTATTGATAAGGCCGTTGTAGATAAGGCCTTTATTGATAGGCCCGTTATCTTGGAGCCGTTTTCTTAGCTCAACCGTCAATCTCGACTTCAACGGCATCAACCGCATCATCAATAACATCTGCAGCCGCATCAGCAGCCTCGTCAATGGCATCACCCGCTTCATCCATAGACTCGCCTGCGGCATCCACAGTGGATTCCATTGTTTCGCCAGCAGCATCCATGGTTTCTTCCATAACACTTGTGGCTTCATCAATAGTCGTGGACGCCTGCTCTTTCTGCTCCTCCGAGCACGCACTTAACACCAAAGCCAATGTTGCGCAAACAGCGCCCGTGTAGATGACGTTTTTCATACGATTTTCCTTTTATTGTGCGTTAGAGTACGCACCCACTGTATGACACCTACCTAAAATGATCCATATAAAAACGTTAAATCATCCACAGCTGAACATCACAGACTGGCGCATTTCTGCTGGGGATGCTTGGTGCGTTATTGGGCGCAATGGCTCAGGTAAGCAGCTCATTGATCAACTGTTGACTGACCAATTAGGCAATGTCGATTCAGGGGCAGTGCTACGCGACGTCGAGATCCAGCAGATTCGTCTCATTTCGTTCGAACAGCAGCAGCTGATTTATGAACGGGAGCTCAGACTTGCTGCCAACGATTTGCTGGGCGATGAGGACACCGCCACTCGAGCGGCCGACTTCCTGCCCTCCGAGACCATAAACAGCACGCTGATTGACGATCTCGATATGCGGCACAGATTAAATACCCGCTATACCCAATTGAGTACGGGCGAGAGCCGCAAACTATTAGTGCTGCAAGCCCTCCTCGAAGGGGTCTCGTTGCTCATTTTAGATAATCCTTTCGATAGCCTCGATCAGAGAACGTGTCACGTTCTCAGCGAGACATTACAAAAAGCCAACAGCGCGGGTATCACTGTGATGTTCTTGCTCAGTAATCGCCAAGACATTCCTCAATGGTGCAATCTTATGGCTGCTGTAGATGAAGGACGTCTCGATACTCTGAATCATCTCGATCAAAAGGCCCGAGAATCACGAATCCAAGAGGTGCTCCAGCTTAACGATAAAGCACAGCCCAACTGGCCTGACACCGCATTAGGCTTGAGTGACTATCCCCACAAGCATTTAGTGGCCCTCAACAGTTGCACGGTACGCTTTGGGAGCAATGTTATCCTCGACCAAATAACGTTAAATGTCGCGCCGCTGCAACATACTCTGATTACGGGTGAAAATGGTTCGGGCAAATCGACACTACTCGGACTGATAACCGGCGACTGCCCTCAGTGCTTTAGTAACGACGTCAATGTTCTGGGTTACCAGCGCGGCAATGGCGAGTCAGTGTGGGATATCAAGAAGCACATGGGCATAGTAAGTAACGACTTACATCGCCGCTATCGCGTGCACTGCGATGTTGAAACTGTTGTGTGCTCGGGCTTCTTTGACTCGATAGGGGTTTACGATAGTATTTCAGACCAGCAACGCCTCATCGCTTCACAATGGTTAACCGCAGCGGGCCTAGGCGGGCAAGCACGGCATCGTTTCCAAGAAATTAGCTACGGGGAGCAGCGTCTAGTTTTAATTGCGCGCGCCCTAGTCAAGTCACCGCTGCTACTCGTTCTCGATGAACCCACCCAAGGACTCGATGAATTAAATCGTGGACGACTTCTCGATCTCCTCGAGGTCTTAAATCAACGCAGACACAGTACGGTGCTGTTTGTAAGCCATCGCGTTGACGAGCATCTCCCGCTTTTCGCTCAGCATTACCACCTCGACAGCCGAAACGGTCACTGATTAACAATAGTTGGTGTGTTATAACAACGTGGTCGGAGTGAACCGAATCACGTCTGCGACGTAACGTATAACGACCAAACGATGATCGCGCAGGCCTTGGCTGACCCGCTTCGGGATACCCTAGTCCTGCACCTATTCAGTGAGCCTGTTTACTGAACCTATTTAGTGAGCCTATTAGTAGAGCGGTGACGATGATTATTGAACATCGAGAACATATGCGCATTGACGACAGGCTGCTTATTGCTTGGCGCCCCAGCAAAAGTGAGGACTTGTTAACTCATAACGTTGGAGATATCACTCTACTGTCGATGAATCGCGAAATCCAATATGGCATCGCGGCATTACACGACCAAGAGCCAAGTGTTGCCAAACTTATCGAGCAGATTAACCACAAGCTAGACTTAATGGCAGACGATACTAGTTCTTCCATTTATGGACCCAGCCTCAGGCGCGTCAATCTTAGCTACTCAGGTCTAGCCTTCGAATGGAACAGCGCGATAAGCCAGAAAAGCGACATCCGGCTTACTCTTACGTTGCCACCAGAAAACCGCAAACTTGCGATCATTGCTCATGTATTGAGCTGTGAACCAACGAATACCGGAGGACGGTACCTCATACGCTGTCGCTTCGAACAAGGTGACCGGACAGCGCAGGCCACCCTCATGCAGTACATTGACTACACTGTGACAATGCGCAACGAAAGCAATCGATTGAGCGCCCCTGTGCATATGGGCTTGGCTCCCGCTAGCGCACCGGAAGAACAACCATTAAATGAACCGGCGGCGCTGCTTAAATATCGGTAGACTGACTGGACTCATTGAATGTCGAGGTCAGCGTGCGCTATCCGCTCAGGTTTATTGCTTTCCTTCTTATCGCACTGACCGCAATCGCGGGGGTCGCTCACTACAGCAAGCTGAGCTTTCTTAAAAATCCCTTACTCGAGACACTGGGCAATAGCGTAGGTCGTACTATCGATGCTTCCCAGCTCACTGTTGAAATCGGCACTGAAATCGGCACTGAAATCGGCACTGAAATCGTAGTCACGATTACAGATTTGCAGATCGCCCCACCCGCCTGGCAGAGCTCGGCACAGTTCGTTGTGGTCCCGCGCGCCCAGATCAAAGCTCGCATTTCCGAACTGCTCGAGTCACCGCCACGTTTACAATCTATTGAAATCACGAGCCCGACGATTACGCTTATCAATGATGAACTCAACGGTGGCAACTGGGCGTTTCCAAGCGCTGCGTTAACCGACGAATCTCAGGATGACAAAGCGACTCAATCGCTGCCCATGACAGTGGCGAATCTGTCGGTAAGTGACGCCCTAATTTCCTATCTGGATGCAGAGCTTGGACCCGTAAAAACCGCCAGGCTATCTCTTCAACAAACAATGAATGACGCGAGTGTTAGCAGCCGCATCGAAGGCGATATCAACCAAGTACCGCTAACCGCAC
>Ga0209652_1001155_pt1 | contig 21659 bp, 29 predicted proteins | sample SaaInl74LU_5_DNA_FD_184641 | JGI IMG/M metagenome (GOLD analysis project Ga0209652, IMG submission 184641) | Marine microbial communities from expanding oxygen minimum zones in the Saanich Inlet - ESP_74LU_5_DNA (SPAdes) (version 2) | ecosystem: Environmental > Aquatic > Marine > Intertidal zone... | reverse complement strand
GCTTGGGTGATGCAGTCACGTAACGTGCCCTTATCTACATCCCAATAGTCTTTTGCGAATTTTTCTGCTTCAGTCATTGTCTTTCTCCTGTTTGGTTTAGGGATTTCCCTAAATGGTTTGGGTTAGTCACTTTCAATTTTGATGTACTCGGACAAAGGTATAGCGTTGGTTACTTGGCCTGTGCGGTCACACTGCCAAACAATTAGTTTGTTACCTATCTCAAGTATGTGCATACCTTCCGTTGCACTGTAGTCCTTAGATTTAGTCGCGTGATCGACAGCATCATTGAGCGAAGCGAACTCGCCCTTGCAATCATCCATTCCGCCATACGGGTAGTATGTTGCCGATGTGAACAATAAAAACCGTTTAGTTATTGCCATACTACTGTATTGTTCCCACGCTTGGCATACGACACAATCAGCATCGTATTCTGGGCATCGTTCGCCGTAGTAATTTTTAATGGCCTCTTCGATCATTGTCTTACTCCTAACGTGTTTTCTGGTTGAGGCTGAGTAGATCAGCTTTGTTGGTTACGCGGGTGTAGCCTTGCTTGGGGAGCGGCACTACGCACCAGCTTGCACGTTGGCTTGCGGCTACAAGGTCGCCACACATCAGGCATACATTGTAACCAAGTCGGGCGCGGCTGATAGGGAACATCTCACCGCATGTGTTGCACTCGTTGTCATACATTGTCTTACTCCGGTTGATTTAGGGAATTCCCTAAATGGTTTTAGGTAGCGGGTGCTGCCTGTTGGTTGATTGAACGGATAGGGCGAACAGCCCCATCAAGCCTGCCGAAACGCTGACCATACATATAACATAACACAAGTATCGAGAAATGTCAATAGGTGTTTAGAACTATCGTGTGGTGGGTATACGTTGTATGTACCATCATGTACCACCACGTGTGGCTGTAAGCTACTGATATTAAAGGGATGTAGCAAAGTAACGCTTGTACCATAGTGATATGTCAAGATTCTTGAAAGGGTTTTTAGGGAAAAGACCCTCTCTTATACCCTTCAATAAAAGGTAGATATATATACTTATAAAAGTGGTACAAACGCTACATTGTTTTAATATCAGATACTTAGACCCCATTTGCAACGGTACACGGACGGTACAAATGATACATTGCTTTACTTTCAGACACTTAGGCTTTGCGCGAGGCGCACCGCTACTCAGATACTGGTATCAGATCATTTAGGGAAATCCCTAAACGTAGCGGGTAGTGCGCTAACCCCACTGGTACATGACATCCTATGGTGTGGCGCGGCGCTACTCAGCTACTGGTATCATATTATATGAGGAAATCCCTAAACAAAAAAAGACCCGCCGAAGCGGGCCGAGGAGGGCGTTATGGTATGAGCCTGTGTATATGTAGCACGTAACGTGCCAATGCGCAACAGGTAAGGCGCAACGCTACCGGGATACTGGTATCATAGGACATAAAAAAATGGGGTAGAGCCGAAGCCCTACCCCGTAAGATGTTAGCGTTTGATTGACAGTGTTTCCATTGCCGCGAGTATCGCCTTGCGTGTCGGCGTATAATCTTGGCCAAGCTCGACGCTGTTTTTCTCTACCCAATTCTTTACGTTGGTTATGAGTTGATCGCGCATCTCTATGGCTGTCTTGTCGGCAGGCTTTGGTTTGACCTGCGCGTTGCCGCCTTCGACAGTCTCGATCTTGCCAAGGTTGCCGCCAGTCTCCGCGTATAGCGCGGGCTCTTGGCGTAGCATGAGCTGGTTCTTGAGATCCTTTATCTCTGCGCCAACTGCTGCGCTGTCATGGGCGCGTTTCTTGCTTTTCAACACGCCAGTAAAGAGTTGCACCAACTGCGCGCGGCTCTCTTTGGTGGCCGTTGACTTGCCAGAGGCAAGGTTGTTCTTGGTGGGTGCAACCGCATCCGTCCAGCGCATGTGCTGTTTTGCTATGTCCATGTGCTCTGCGAACTTGTCCTCTGCGCCAAAGCGGCCAGTATAGGCTTTCTTGATTGCGTCGATTGCGATCTCATTGATTGTAAGATTTGACATTGTTTTAGTCTCCATAAATTCGGCTTGACGTTGTGCCTTCCGATACAATCTTTATGCCATGCCATAACATGTTAGGCAATAGATAGAACCGCATCGCTTGGCATCATATGGCATCGTTTGGCATTAGATACCGTTTAGGGAAATCCCTAAATTGAGCATGGCGCGACACCACCCTACCCCCACCCCCCGCGCTGTCATGTGGGACTCCGCGTTATGTGTAGTAATACTAATACACACGAATGAATTGCTATTTTTTGAAAACCCCCCACCCCTTTTTGAAAACCCTTGTCAAAAAATTTTTTGTACCCTATTATTACGTTATCGGTTACCAACCTGCGATGTACTATGACAATGAATGCCATTCCTGAACTAGGGGTGCCCCTAGAAGATGAGGTTAAGAGCATACCTCTACCGGAACGCGCGGCTGCGTTGGGTAAAACCGTGGATAAGTTAGAGGAACACGGCGCAAATCTCGAACCAGATGAGTCGGATAAGGAAATCGCCGCTACTTTGGCTACTGCGTATGCCAGTGCACCAGACAAAACATCCCAAAAAGTTACCAACAAACGCGCCGCGGCGTTAACACCTGCATCTGTACGGTTAACAAGCAACATCATAGACGAGTTTAACCATTCTGTGGTCGAATCTTCCAAACAACTACGTAATTTGGTGACTAATAAGCTCGTGATTGAGTCCGAAAACCCTGATCCTCGCGTGCGTATGCGTGCGCTTGAGCTTCTGGGTAAGATTTCAGACGTAGGCTTGTTTACAGAGAAGTCTGAGGTGACAATCACGCACCAAACTACCGACGATCTCAAAGAAAAACTGCGTAGTAAGCTCGCAAAGCTGGTAAACCCACAACCAGATATAGAAGATGCCACCATTATACCTGTTGAAGACTTAGATACCGACGAAGAGTTTGGGTTTGACGATGACTGAGGGCTTGGATTTCAATGAGGCCGATATTGAGGTCATGTTGGCGAACCTAGACGCGTTTAGCATTGAGGAAGTGGCCGAAATTGACCGTATGGTCGATGAGCTGCACACAAGAAGTACCAACAAACGTGCATATGACGACCTGATCGAGTTCTGCAAGCTGATGATGCCGGATTTTATCGTGGGTAAGCACCACCGTATACTGGCAAACATGTTGATGGGCATTGAGCGTGGTGACAAAGACCGTGTTTGTGTGAACATTCCACCGCGTCATGGCAAGTCACAGCTTGTTTCTATCTTCTACCCGGCGTGGTTCTTAGGGCGGAACCCAAACAAAAAGGTTATGATGGTCTCGCATACTACTGATCTTGCTGTAGATTTTGGGCGTAAAGTCCGTAACTTAATTGCTACTGAGGAGTATCGGTCGATATTTCCTACCGTGCAGCTTGCGTCTGATAGTAAGTCAGCAGGACGATGGAACACAAATGTAGGGGGAGAATACTATGCGTGCGGTATTGGCTCTGCACTTGCAGGCCGTGGTGCTGATTTGTTACTTGTGGATGATCCACACTCAGAGCAAGATGTTATCAACGGCAACTTTGAGGTCTTTGAGAAGGCATATGAGTGGTTCACCTTCGGTGCTCGTACCCGTTTGATGCCCGGGGGCCGTGTAGCGATCATACAGACACGGTGGCACATGGATGACCTGACAGGCCGGGTTGTGCGTGACATGACACAGAATGAACGCTCCGATCAATACGAGGTGGTTGAGTTCCCAGCCATACTAGAAGTGTTAAACAAGAAGACGAAGAAAGAAGTTCAGAAGCCCTTGTGGCCTGAGTTCTTCGATTTAGAGGCGCTGCTACGCACCAAGGCGTCGATGCCTACGTTCCAGTGGAACGCGCAGTATCAGCAGAAACCCACCGCAGAAGAAGCTGCCATCGTAAAACGAGAGTGGTGGCAAACGTGGATGCACGAGCAGCCTCCGTCCTGTGAGTACATTATCATGTCGCTTGATGCCGCAGCCGAGAGACATAACCGTGCAGACTATACAGCCCTTACCACATGGGGTGTATTCTTGAACGAAGAGACCAACGCGTACAATATTATATTGTTAAATAGTATCAAACAGCGTATGGAGTTCCCAGAGCTTAAACAGCTTGCAATGGAAGAATACCAAGATTGGGAACCAGATTCGTTCATTGTGGAGAAGAAAAGCTCTGGTGTAGCCCTGTATCAAGAGATGCGACGTATGGGCTTGCCAGTATCGGAGTATACCCCTCACAGGGGGTCGGGAGACAAAACGGCACGTCTCAACTCTGTAGCGGACATAATTGCGTCCGAAATTGTGTGGGTGCCGCAGACACGGTGGGCTGAAGAAGTTGTCGAAGAGATTGCAGGATTCCCATTTATGAGTAATGATGACCTCGTAGACTCCACGGTGATGGCCCTTATGCGCTTTCGGCAGGGAGGGTTCATTCGTTTGCCTACCGATGAGCCTGAAGAAGAACGGTTCTTTAAACAGCGTCGAGGCGGGTATTATTAGGGGATTTAGCTATGGCTATTGAAAAAGGATTATACGCAGCACCACAAGGCTTTGAGGATGACCTCGAAGGTGGTTTGGACGGCGTGGAAGAGATGGATGTCTCTGAGTTAGAGATTGAAATCGTCGATCCAGAGTCGGTCACACTAGATGACGGTAGCATGGAGATCACCATAATCCCCGGTGACGAGATGGATTTTACCGAATTTGGTATGAACTTGGCTGAAGTCCTTGATGAATCACACTTAAATGAATTATCTGGTGAACTTGTGGGTCAAGTTGAGACCGACATTGAAGGTCGTAAAGACTGGGCGGATACGTTTGTTACAGGTCTGGACGTGCTGGGCTTCAAGTATGAAGAACGTATGGACCCATGGGAAGGCGCGTGTGGAGTTAATTCTACAATTCTAGCAGAAGCCGCCATTAGGTTCCAAGCAGAGGCTATGACTGAGACGTTCCCTGCCGCGGGGCCAGTAAAAACAAAGATTCTTGGCGAAGAAACCAAGGAAAAAGAGGAAGCCGCGGCCCGTGTTAGGGCCGACATGAACTACGAACTCACTGAGAACATGATTGAGTATCGTCCAGAGCACGAACGGATGCTGTATAGCCTTGGATTGGCTGGATCGGCGTTCAAAAAGGTGTATTTTGACCCTAATTTAGGTCGTCAAGCGTCTATTTATATCTCCGCAGAAGACGTGATTGTGCCCTACGGCGCGTCAAATATCGAGGCTGCAGAGCGTGTAACGCACGTAATGCGTAAGACAAAGAACGAATTGAAGAAGCTCCAAGCAGCAGGGTTCTACAGAGATATAGACCTTGGCGAGCCAGAGCCGTATCATACTGATATTGAAGAGAAAAAAGCCGAAGATGGTGGCTATTCCTTAACAAATGACGAACGATACGCTATCTATGAAATACACGCTGACCTCTTGATTGAAGGTGTTGATGACGATGACGGGATCGCTCGCCCGTATGTTGTTACCATTGAGCGTGGAAGTGGCGAAGTGCTGGCTATCCGTAGGAACTACGAAGAAGGTGATCCTCTCACTTTGAAACGCCAGCACTTCGTCCACTATGTATACGTGCCGGGATTCGGGTTCTATGGCCTCGGATTGATCCACATTATCGGTGGGTATGCCCGTGCTGGGACTTCCTTGATACGTCAGCTCGTTGATGCTGGTACGCTCTCCAACCTCCCGGGTGGGCTAAAGTCCCGTGGACTACGTATCAAGGGGGACGACTCACCGATCAACCCGGGCGAGTTTAAGGACGTAGATGTACCGTCAGGGTCTATCCGTGACAATATCATGCCTTTGCCCTATAAGGAGCCTTCACAGACGCTCCTAGCCCTATTGAACCAGATTACGTCTGAAGGTCGCAGATTGGGTGCTATTAGTGATATGGACATCTCTGACATGTCCGCCAACGCTCCTGTGGGCACAACACTGGCACTGCTGGAACGCACACTCAAACCTATGGCCGCGGTGCAAGCACGTGTGCACTACGCTATGAAGCAGGAGTTCAAGCTCCTCAAGGCTATCATGGCGGAGTATGCCCCCGCAGAGTACGCGTACGTCCCACACAGAGGCGAAGTGAGTGCCAAGCGTACTGACTATATGATGGTCGATGTGATCCCTGTGAGCGACCCTAACAACTCTACGATGGCACAGCGGGTGGTCCAGTACCAAACAGTCCTGCAGATGTCAGCGCAGGCTCCACAGATTTATGACCTACCACAGTTACATCGTCAGATGATCGAGGTGCTGGGGGTGAAGAACGCGGACAAGCTCGTGCCTACGAAGGACGATGCGAAGCCTACAGACCCAATCAGCGAGAACATGGACGCGCTGGTCGGCAAACCGATGAAAGCGTTTATCTACCAAGACCACGAAGCGCATATCGCTACACATACATCGTTCATGCAAGACCCGATGATGATGCAGATGATTGGTCAGAACCCGCAGGCAAAACAGATCATGGCCTCACTACAGGCTCATATTGCCGAACACCTTGGATTTGCGTATCGCACGAAGATCGAAGAGAAGTTGGGTGTACCACTACCCGCTCCGAACGAGGAGATGGACGAGGATATGGAAGTACAACTGTCACGTCTGGTCGCAGACGCAGGCAAGCAACTTACGCAGGCAAACCAGCAGCAGGCAGCGCAGCAGAAGGCTCAACAGCAGCAGCAAGACCCGATCATACAGATGAAACAGGCCGAGCTGCAGATCAAGCAAGCAGAACAGCAGCGTAAAGCTGCAAACGATCAGGCTGACGCGCAGATCAAGCAAGCAGAAGTACAACTCAAAGCCCAGAAAATGATGATTGACGCTAAGATAGCATCAGAACAGATCAACGTGGATAAGGCTGAGTTAGCGATTGACGCCAAGCGTCAAGGTGTACGAGACATGACCGCTAAACGTGTAGAGGAGAACAAGGTTGACCTTGAGCTGGCTCGCATGATGCAGAACGCACAGAACCAAACACCTAAGAAGGAGTCATAACACACCATGGCTAAAACCGTCTTTGACGTGCTGAAAAATAAAATCGACGAGGACATCTCGTCCGCACAGAGTTTCCTATCCGCGGGGTCGCCTAAAGATTACGCGAACTATAGGGAGGTTGTTGGCTTAATTCGGGGTCTCGAAGCCAGCAAATCGTATGTTGAAGACCTTGCGCGAAACTATATGGAAAACGATGATGACTGAAGAAACAGTTAAAATCAGCGATGCTGAACTAGAACTACAACTACCAAAACCCGTAGGATACCGTGTGCTCGTGGCACTGCCGCAGCCCAAAGAGACGTTTGACGGGTCGTCTATACTGAAAACCGAAACGGCCAAGAACCAAGATCATATCATGTCTATTATTGGGCTTGTTGTTGATATGGGCGATGGTGCGTACGCAGATAAGGACCGCTTTCCAGACGGCCCTTGGTGCAAGGAAGGTGATTTCGTGATGTTCCGTATGAACTCAGGGACGCGCTTTACGATTGGTGGGATCGAGTATCGTCTGATGAATGATGACTCCGTTGAGGCCGTGGTGGCTGATCCAACAGGTATTCAGAGGGCATAGATATGGCATTTCAAAAAGTAGAGTTTGAGTTTCCCGATGATGAAGATGACAACAAAATGGCTATCGAAGGGTCTAGCGCGGTGGAGATCGACATCTCTGGCAAGAAGACCGCGGATGATTTTCGAGCAGATGACACTCCTGAACCTGAAGGTGAAGTGGATACTGGCGATGACGACTTTGAAGTTGAAGTTGTTGATGATACGCCGAAAGCTGACCGTGGTCGTAAAGCGTCAGAGCCGCCCACTGATGTCACTGACGAAGAGTTGGAAGACTACTCGGACAAAGTCCGCAAGCGTATTCAGCACTTCAGTAAGGGCTACCATGATGAGCGTAGAGCTAAAGAAGAAGCTCTCCGAGAGCGTCAAGAACTTGAACGCGTTACTCAGCAGCTTATGGAAGAAAACAAAAAGCTAAAGGGCAACGTCAACAAAAACCAGACAGCGTTACTTGAGCAGGCAAAGAGAAATGCCGCGATTGAGACTGAGGGAGCCAAGCGTGCGTACAAAGAAGCGTACGAATCTGGTGATTCAGACGCTGTCCTAGAAGCACAAGAAAAGCTAACCAATGCTAAGATTAAGTCCGAAAGGTTAGCAAACTTCAAATTACCCGCTTTACAGGAGACACAAACCTCTGTACAAACGCAGGTAGAACAGACCGCCCCGGCAGTACAAGTCGATGAACGGGCCGCGAATTGGCAAAAGACTAATTCATGGTTTGGCAGCGACGATGAAATGACAAGTTTGGCGCTGGGGTTGCACAACAAACTTGTCAAACAGGGCGTAAGCCCACAAAGTGATGAATACTACGAGACGATTGACTCTCGTATGCGTCAGGTCTTCCCCGATAACTTCGAGGATACCGAACCGAAGCGTAAAAAGGCCCAAGTGGTTGCCCCCGCAACGCGGAGCACAGCGCCCAAGAAAGTGACGTTAACACGTACACAGGTCCAGATTGCCAAACGGTTAGGGTTGACACCCGAACAATACGCCAAACAGGTTGCAATAGATATGAGGAAACAAAATGGCTGAGAATCGCATTAATCGTGAACTCGAAACTCGTGAACGTACAGTTCGCAAAAAGTCTTGGACTCGTCCAGAGGTGCTTCCATCTCCGACGCCCGAGGCGGGGTACGACTATCACTGGGTCCGCGTTAGCACGCAGGGTCAAGTAGACGCCACCAATGTTTCTTCAAAACTTAGAGAAGGTTGGGAGCCTGTAAAGGCAACAGATCATCCAGAAATTACAATGGTTGCCATTGAGCAAGAACGCTTCAAAGACAACGTAGTTATCGGTGGTTTGATGCTCTGTAAGGCTCCAAAGGAGTTAGTTGAAGAGCGGAACGAATATTATTCGTCTCAAGCAAAGTCTCAGATGCACTCCGTTGATAACAACCTTATGAGAGAAAATGATCCTCGTATGCCCCTGTTCAATGAACGGAAAACGAAGGTCACTTTCGGTAAAGGAACTTAATCTTAGGAGCTTAAAATGGCTTATCCTACCGTTGACGCCCCCTATGGGCTGAAACCGATCAATTTGGTCGGCGGACAGGTCTTTGCCGGGGCAACTCGTCAAATCCCTATTGCTTCAGGCTACGACACAAACCTTCTTAACGGAGACCTTGTGAAGTTAATTGCCGATGGCACACTTGAAAAAGATGAAGGCACAGCTACAGCTACACCAGTCGGTGTATTCTTGGGCTGCAAATACACTGACCCTAACTTGGGTTATGAATTGTATAGCCAATACTTCCCTGCAAACACTGCAGCGAATGACATCGTTGCTTATGTAGCAGACGATCCTGACCAGCTTTATAAAGTTGCTGTTGTGTCTGGCACAACCGTAATCGCTGGCGTAGGTCGCACTGTTGTAGGTAACAACGTGGCACTCGTTCAGAACGCAGGTTCCACCGCAACTGGGAACTCGAAGGTCGCTGTACTTTCGACTTCAGCAGCCACCACGAACACTCTGCCAATCCGCGTCATCGACGTAGTGGCCGAGACAGCAACCGCTGCAGACACGTATGTCGAGCTGGTTGTTAAGTTCAACTGGGGAATGCACCAGTATCAGAACGCAACTGGCGTATAAGGAGAATAAATCATGGCTATTTCACGCGCCCAGCTACTTAAAGAGCTGCTCCCCGGCCTGAACGCATTGTTCGGAATGGAATACGCAAAATACGGTGAAGAACACGCCGAAATTTTTGAAACAGAGTCCTCAGATCGTTCGTTTGAGGAAGAAACCAAATTATCCGGTTTCTCAGCAGCCCCAGTCAAAGACGAAGGCTCTGCAATCGAGTACGACAATGCGCAAGAAGCATGGTCCGCTCGCTACACACACGAAACAGTGGCAATGGGTTTCTCAATCACTGAGGAAGCTATTGAGGATAACTTGTATGACTCCTTGTCGTCTCGTTATACTAAAGCACTTGCTCGTGCGATGGCGTACACCAAGCAAGTTAAAGCTGCGTCTATCTTGAACAATGCGTTTGCCGCTGGCACCACATACGGTGACGGTGTTTCGTTGTGTTCAACAGCGCACCCACTTGTTTCTGGTGGATCAAACTCGAACCGTCCAACAGTTGCGGCTGACCTTAACGAAACTTCCTTGGAAGCGGCTGTTATTCAGATTGCAGGTTGGACTGACGAGCGTAGCTTGTTGATCGCTGCTAAACCACGCAAATTGGTTATCCCACCAGCACTGCAATTCGTTGCAACACGTTTGTTGGATACCGAGGGTCGTGTAGGCACAGCAGACAACGACATCAACGCACTGCGTAACAACGGGTCAATCCCTGAAGGTTACACTGTCAACCACTACCTGACAGACACCAACGCATGGTTCTTGATGACTGATGTTCCAAACGGCCTGAAGCACTTCACACGTAGCCCAATGGCTACTTCGATGGACGCTGACTTTGATACTGGCAACAGCCGCTACAAAGCTCGTGAGCGTTACTCGTTTGGTGTTTCTGACCCACTGGGTATCTACGGTTCTCCCGGCGCATAAGCTAGGTGACACGTTAAAAGAGGGGGCTGCTTCGGTGGCCCCTTTTCTTATTGTTGACATATCACGTTATACGGTGGTAGATTGTTAATTATCGGGACTATCCCGTGAATCTGACAGGCCCGACTGACGACATGCAGACAGATTCACTTAACTCGCATGTGAGGACATATTCATGGCGAATACTACCTTTTCAGGTCCAGTGACCTCTACCAACGGCTTTGTTGGTGATATTGTTGTTCCAACTTACACAGTAGCAAACGCACCTTCAGCCTCTGATGCTGGGGCAGGTACTATCGTGTACGTTTCAAATGGTGCCGCAGGCTCCGCAATTTTGGCTTTCTCTGACGGAACAAACTGGAAGCGTTCTGACACAGGTGCCACAATCGCAGCAGCATAAGGAGCTAGGTTATGAGTAGATTCAAACCAGCTTCTAAAGAAGAACTTGCAGCTCGGGGCATTGGCGTCGAGAAAGTTCGTGCTCGTAATGAGAACGGTACACTTAAAGCAGACAACCCTTCTACACCTGATGTAAATGAGGCGTGGGAAGATAAACCTGCTAAGAAACGTGGCCGTCCTTCAAAAAAGAAGGGATAGCGAATGTCTAATTCAGACGTACAGTCAAAACGAGTCACAACGGCAGCGTCGTTAGGTGTAGGTCCAGCCCGCATCCGGCAGGTTCAGGTGCTGACTACAGCAGGTGGCGCAGGGCGTCTTACTATTACAGATGGTAGCGGCGGCAGGACTGTCCTTGATCTTGACTTTCTAGCTTCAGATTCTCACTCCGTTAACATCCCTGATTGGGGTCTGCGGTGTAAGGATGACGTGCTTATCACGGCGATGACCAACATCAGCGCCATGACAGTATTTTATAGCTAGAGGTGCGCTATGCGGTGCTATTACAAATCAGGCGGCTCCGTTAAGAAGTCTCCTGCGTGGACCCGCAAAGAGGGTAAAAGCGAGTCCGGTGGCCTCAATGCTAAAGGCGTTGCAAGCTATCGGAAAGCTAATCCCGGCAGTAAGCTCAAGACTGCGGTAACTACCAAACCCAGTAAACTTAAAAAAGGCTCTAAGGCGGCTAACCGTCGAAAGTCCTTTTGCGCCCGTATGCAGGGTATGAAGAAGCGCAATACAAGCGCAAAAACCGCAAATGATCCCGATAGTCGTATCAACAAGAGCTTGCGAAAGTGGAATTGTTAGATGGCTATAGGGCGTACACAGATGAAAACACAATTACAAGGGAATCGTAAGATGAAAAAATACCAAGCCGGAATGGGCGTTATGACCTCTCCACGCCCCAAAATGCGCCCAAAAGATATGGAAAAAATGGCCGATATGAAGAAGATGCGCCCTAAAGCACGTCCTAAAAATATGGCTCCTATGGTAGAAGAGGGTAGCACTCGTAGCCCTGACAATATCAACATGAACGAAAGAGCCGCGCGGGGGGAGTTGATGCCCAAAATGAAAAAAGGCGGTAAAATCCGCGGCTACGGCATGGCTCGTGGCGGCAAAGTTTGTAAGATGCGCTGATGCGTAGGTATTACAAATCTGAGAGCTGTGGCTGTTCTTCTTGTAGCAAAGGTTACAAGAAGGGCGGTACAGTCAAGGATTCTTGCTACCGCAAGGTGAAAGCACAGTACAAAGTTTTCCCGAGTGCGTACGCGAGTGGCGCTATTGCCAAGTGCAGGAAAAAGGGTGGTAAGTAGACATGGCTGTTAAGCGACTCACCGCAGCGGAAAAATATGCGCAGTTGAAGGCGCAAACAGAGGCCGCAGGAATGAAAGTTCGTGAGGTCGGCGGTAAGATCGTGGTAGATCGTAAGCGTAAACCCGCGGGTAAAAAATAATGGCGGTTCGCAAGACAGCAAAAGGCGCGGCACTCAAACGCTGGTTCAAAGAGGACTGGAAAGATGTGCGTACTGGTAAGGCTTGCGGACGTAAGGAAGGCGAAAAGCGAGGCACACCCTACTGTAGACCAACAAAGAAAGTGTCCAGTAAAACGCCTAAGACAAGCGGCGAGATGACAGCGTCTGAAAAACGCAAGAAAATCACCGAGAAAAAACGACTTGGACAACCTGCAGGTAAACCACGGCGGGTCTCCCCTGCAAAACGGAAGACTAAGAAATGACAACATCAGGCACCACAGCGTTTAATATGGACTTCACGGAGATCGCGGAAGAAGCATGGGAACGCGCGGGCCGTGAGATGCGGTCTGGGTATGATCTCCGCACCGCTAGACGGTCCATGAACTTGATGACAATCGAGTGGCAAAACCGCGGTATTAACATGTGGACGATTGATTCGGGTACAATTAACTTAGTATCCGGTACGTCTAGGTACGCTTTACCAGCCGATACTATTGATCTGCTTGAACACCAAATACGTACCAACAATGGTAACGCGAGTACACAAGCCGATCTTACTATAAGCCGAATCAGTGTAAGCACGTACGCGACTATACCTAACAAGTTATCACAAGGTCGCCCTATCCAGTTGTATGTAGAGCGGTTGAGAGACGCGCCGCATGTAAATGTATGGCCTGTGCCGAACAACAATGACTATGTGCTGTACTATTGGCGTATGCGCCGTGTGGAAGACGCTGGGTCCGGCGTACAGACCGCTGATATGAATTTCCGGTTTTTCCCCTGCCTCGTTGCAGGTCTGGCGTACCATATCGCCATGAAGGTTCCTGAATTGGTGGATCGTATTCCTATGCTAAAAGCTGTGTACGACGAGCAGTATGAACTTGCTGCAGGAGAAGACCGAGAGAAGACAGCCGAACGATTTGTCCCTAGAATAGCTAGGATTCGTTGATGAGTAATCAGTTTGCATCTTCTCAAAAGGTTATCGCGCTCTGCGATGTGTGTGGATTCCAGTACAAGTTACGGGAACTACGTAACCTTTTTGTTAAGGGCAGAGATACGAACGTAAAGGCTTGCCCCGAATGCTGGAATCCCGACCAACCACAGTTACGTCTCGGGGAATATCCAGTTAACGATCCGCAAGCTATACGGAACCCGCGTCCAGACCAAAGCCTTGGTCCTTCTGGAGACTTTAGCAGCCGTGGTATCCAATGGGGTTGGAACCCCGTAGGTGGCGGCAACGATCCATTTGGCCTTTCACCTAACACGTTAGTAGGTACTGGAGTTATAGGCCAAGTTACGGTAACTACATCATAGGAGTAATGATATGAAAGTTTTTGATATGAAGGAACCCAAGGTCATCAAGGCCAAAGGCGTTCAGCCGTGCGGCCACGCACCGAAACCCAGTATGAAGGGTGTTAAGACTACGGGCATTAAAGTTCGTGGTACAGGCGCAGCTACAAAAGGTCTTATGGCTCGTGGGCCGATGGGGTAAGCTATGAACTATACCGAGCTGAAAACTAATATCGAAGACATCTGTGAGAACACTTTCACGGATGAGCAGCTCGCTATGTTCACACAGCAGGCTGAACAGAAAATCTATAACACAGTGCAGATACCTGCGCTGCGTAAGAACGTGACGGGTACGCTAACAGCTAGTAACAAGTACCTGTCTACGCCTTCTGACTTCCTGTGGTCTTACTCGTTGGCCGTTATTGACGGGAATGGTGTGTATCATTTCTTGTTAAACAAAGATGTCAACTTTATGCGAGAAGCCTATCCTAATCCTACAGATACAGGGCGACCAAAGCATTACGCATACTTTGACGATGACACGTTTATCGTTGGGCCTACCCCAGATTCCTCGTACAGTTCGGAGCTTCATTATGGATATTATCCTCAATCAATCGTTACTGCTGGCACTACATGGCTTGGGGACGAGTTTGATTCTGCTCTACTCAATGGTGCGCTAATTGAAGCTATCCGCTTTATGAAGGGTGAACCCGACATCGTTGCGATGTACGAGAAAATGTATCTACAAGCTATTACCCTACTCAAGGGGCTTGGAGATGGTAAACTACGAGAAGACGCATACCGCTCGGGCCAGTTCCGAGTCCCAGTAAGTTAAGGAGGCCAAAATGGCAATTACTCAAGCAATGTGCACATCCTTCAAAGTCGCTCTACTCGACGGCGAGATGGATTTCAGTGCAGATACGACACAGACATTCAAGATCGCGTTGTACACAAGTGCAGCGGATTTAAGTGCCGCTACGACGGCGTACAGCGTCACGAACGAGGTGTCAGGTACGGGCTACTCGGCAGGAGGTAACACTCTTACTATCGCAGCTAACCCAGCCTCTTCAGGCACTACAGCGTTCTTAGACTTCGCAGATACTACGTGGACTGACGCTACAATCACAGCTCGTGGCGCGTTGATCTACAAAGTGGGCGGTACTAACCCTGCCGTTGCCGTGTTAGATTTCGGTGCAGACAAAACTTCTACGGCGGGTGACTTTCAAGTTCAGTTCCCAACAGCAGACGCTACGAACGCTATCGTACGTATTGCTACCCCGTAAGGTGTCTGTATGGCGTCTTCAGTAGAATACATTGGTTGGGGTTCCGGTGCTTGGGGCCAGACGGCTTGGGGTACTGACCTAACCATTGTTTCTGTTGATGGCGTAGCCGCAAACGGCATTGCCGCACCCGTAACCGTGGATGCGGAAGCTAACACCCTTGTCACGGGTGTAGAAGCCGTTGGGCACATAAACGACGTAGGTATCGACGCGGAAGCCGATGTACTCGTACAGGCTGTCAGTGCTGTTGGTTCTATAGGCACAGTCACGGTTAGTGCCGCCGCAGAGATACCAGTAACCGGAGTAGAAGCCGAGGGTGCGGTAGGCACTGTCACTATGACCGGGGCGGCGAACATTTTCCCAACAGGTGTAGAAGCTGATGGCGAAATTGGTACAACCACAGTTGACGCTGAAGCTAATGTAGCCGTCACAGGTGTAGAAGCCGATGGCGCTGTAGGCACTGTTACCATGACTGGTACAGCCAATGTCTTCCCGACAGGTGTGGAAGCCGACGGGGCCATAGGAGACGTGTTCGTAGCGTTTGGCGCTACAATTCCAGTTACGGGATTGCAAGGGAACGCAGAACTTGGTACTGTAGTCGCATCAGCTAACGCAGATGTATCTGTTGTAGGGCTTGCAGCTACGGGAATTATTGGTTTCGCCAATGTATGGGGCGAGATAAATGATGACCAAACACCTAATTGGACACCTATCGCCAGTACGCAAAACCCTGAATGGGGGACCGTATCTGAAACGCAAACTCCAAACTGGCAAGACATAGCCGCATGAGGACTAGAACATGACAACGCAATATTCACCGATACTTAAACTTGCTCTGCCAGTTCAAGGCGAACTCAGCGGTACATGGGGCGACGTAGTAAATGATAACATTACGTCGATGGTTGAACAGGCTATCGCAGGACGCGCGGTTATTGATACGTGGACGACTGACTCGCATACGCTGACCACGGCGAACGGTACGACTTCCGAGTCTCGCTGCGCTATGCTTGAGCTTACCGATACAGGCACGGCTCTGACTGGCGCGGGTACGGTTATCTGTCCTACAGCCTCTAAAATTTACATCGTTAAGAACGCGTCGGGGCAGAACATCACGGTTAAGACTTCTGCGGGTACGGGCATCCTTGTTCCTGACGGACGCACTACATTCTTGTTCTGTGACGGTACAAACGTCGTAGAGGCGATGACTCACACAACTTCTCTGCAGTTGGGTACGAGCACAACAGTCACAGCGGTACTTGACGAGGACAACATGGCGTCTGACAGCGCCACATCCTTGGCTACACAGCAGTCTATCAAGGCTTATGTGGACGCGCAGGTCGGTGCTAATAACGAGTTGTCTGAAGTTCTAGCCAACGGCAACACGTCCGGTGCTAACGACATTATCGTGGACAGTGGCCAGAAGATTACTACAAACACCATTGATGAGACTACAGCAGGCTCCGGTGTTACGATTGACAGCGTATTGCTCAAGGATGATGGCGTCAATGCGACGAACCTAGAAGTAACAAACATCAAAGCGAACGACGGCACAGCGGCAGTTTCTATCGCTGATACTACAGGCCAGACAACCATCACAGATGCGGTTCTTACAACAGCCGACATTAACGGTGGCACAGCGGATGGCGTAGTTATTGGTGGTACAACCCCTGCCGCAGCTACAGCGACTACAGTTACAGCGAATACCAGCCTTACTATTGCAGGTACAACCACGGTCACTTCGATCTTGGATGAGGACAACATGGCCTCTGATGACCCTGCAGGTCTGGCCACACAACAGTCCATCAAAGCCTATGTAGACGCACAAGTCGGTGCCAACAACGAACTGTCCGAGGTTCTTGGGAACGGCAACACGACTGGCGGTAATGACATCCTGTTCGGTGACAACGACAAAGCCATCTTCGGCGGCGCAACGTCTGAGCTTCAGATTTATTCTGATGGGTCTAATAGTTATATCAAAGATAACGGGACAGGAAACCTCCGAATAAATGCTGGCGAGCTGACACTTACGAATGCAGCCGACAATCAAAATAGAATTGTTACCACGTCTAATGGCACTGTTTATCTTTACAACGGGGGTGCAATTAAACTCGCCACCACCGGCACAGGTGTAGACATCACGGGCAACACCTTATCCTCTGACACCTTTGAAATAGACAGCGGTGGTGACGGTTTCCTTGTTGGTGGTGGTCAGACAGGTACTACTGCGATTGGTAAACTGCTCAACTCGGGAGGTGTCCTAACGCTTGATACAGATGGCGCACGGTCTATTCAATTCTCTACTGGCGGCAGCGCAATGATGCGGGTTGATGGTAACGGGAACGGAATAATCATCAACGAAAGTGGCGCAGACCAAGACTTCCGCGTCGAGAGCGACAGCGTTGCAAATATGTTCTTTGTGGATGCTTCGACTAATCGCATTGGCATTAAAACAGATGCGCCTCAAGCGGTTTTTCAAGTTAATTCAGTAGACCCACAGTCAACGACATTATTTTCCGTCAGAGGTAACGGTAATAACATTGAATGGGGACACAACAACAGAACGTCTGGTTATTATGGCGTTCTTGGCGCAAATAATAACAACGGTAATCCGTTTATAGCTTTTAGCGCAAACGCAAACTCAGGGACATCTAACACATACGACACTGACGGTTTTATAGGCACAATCCTTCGTGGCTCTACTGGCGGTGAGCTTTCAATAGAACAAACTCTTCTTGCAGATGCAGATGACCAAACTCCGGTTCAAAGATTGGGTATTAGTGCTGCCGAAATAGTAGTGAACGAAGCTAGTACAAACACCGACTTCCGCGTCGAGAGTGACATCCAATCCCACGCGCTGTTTGTTGATGCGGGCGGAAGTAATGTTATGATTAACCGTTCTACCGCCATAAACAACGCCACCCTGTCTATTTCAACAGGTGGGACAGATGTTACTGGTCTAGCGGTTCGATCAACTGGCGGAACAGAATACGGCCTTTATATCACCCCCCGCAGTGATGGAACTATTACGCAGGACGCTACTGGCGCGGCGGCGGGGACTCATGTTTTTTCCACCGCAGGTACGGAGCGTTTTCGTATTAAATCCGCAACCGAGGGGGTCTTTAACGACCCCGGCAACGACTACGACTTCCGCGTCGAGAGCGACGGCAACGCTAATATGCTGTTCGTTGATGCGGGTGCAAACGAGGTCGGTATTGGAACAAACACCCCCGACGCAACAATGCACGTTTATGGCAGCTTGACGGTTGGTAAAGCGGGTGTGTCGGAAAACCACGACTTGAAAATGTGGCCCGCAACCGCGGGTCGTTCTGTTATGGGATTCAGAAACCAAGACAACTATATGGCGTTGATGTCTGGTAATCCACTTTCCACAGACTTATTCACTGTTACTACTGGGGGCCGCGGCAGTTTTATCGGCGGGTTGACGGTAAACGAAAGCGGTGCCCCCGCTGAAGACTTCCGCGTCGAGAGTGACCTCAACAGCCACATGCTGTTCGTTGATGCGAGTAGTGACAAGGTTGGTGTTAATAGGTCCGCGCCCAACTATACTTTAGAAGTAGGTGGTAACTTTAGTACCTCTTATTCTACTGCACAAGGAATTAGCACTGTCGTTCACGATTACCAAAACACTACGGGGCATATCCTGTTTGCGTACCGTGAAGGCGCAAACAGCAGCGGCACGGGGATTAAGATTAACGGTGTGTTTACCTTTGATCGGGGTACAGCTAGTGCATATCCTCGCATGGGGTGGGTCAAAATTGCGATTGACGATGATACGAGTATTGCACCCAACAACTGGCAAGCGATTGAGGCGGGCGGATATACAGGATATGTGGGGACGTTCCGTCTTCAAAAGGTTACATACAACAGCATCAAATACTGGGCGATTGAAGTTCCACAGGGTTCATCTTACCACGCTAACACGGTTTGTTTTGAGGGTTATGTCCGCGCAGGTGACTTGCTGCCTAACTCGAATAACAACTGTATTGACGGCGATGACCCTCTATTAACAATCAACGAATCTAAATATCCTGCTAAGTTTACACGCTCTGCTGACAACTCGCAAACTTACAATGGTTCGATAGTTTTTAACGATCTAAGCGACAACCACGACTTCCGCGTCGAGAGTGACGCGTCCACCCATGCTTTTTTTGTCGATTCTTCGGCAGATCGAGTGGGCATTTTCCAGAGTTCACCAGTCCACGGTTTTGATGTAAACACCACTGCAAATTTTGACGGTCAAATCCGTCAGGGTCGTGTTTCTAAATACACTAATAATAGTGGATCAGTCCCACTAAGCGGGTCTAATCCTAGCCAAGCGTGGTTTAAACTTGGGACGCTAGATAATCCCGGGCAGTGTGAAATCCTCTATGCCATAGGTACGGGTAATAGTGAGGACCGTGGTCGAATCCGCATCACGGGTACTTATACGATGTCTAACATCGGCGTTGAGGTTTATCAGCAAACATACAACGCACACCTTTGTAAGGTGCGTATTGTGGCTGTGAGTACGGGCGGCTCTGATTTTGAAGTTTGGGTAAGTGTTGCTAATAGTAGCACTTACGCAGGCGCTGTTAGTGTTGTTGCGCAAGTAATTTTGGCAGAGGGGGCCAGTGGGCGTTGGGCTTACGCTATGACAACAGGAACACCCGGAACGGCTGTTTCGGAAGTTTTTGTTTCAGACCCTGCGGGTGACAAAAACCATATGGTTTTAGGTGGCGGTTTAACCGTCAACGGAGACCAACACCCCAACAATGATTTCCGCGTCGCGAGCAGTAGCAACGAGTATGCGCTGTTTGTGGACGCAGGCTCTAGCGAAGTAGGCATAAACCAATCAAACCCTCAAGCTCCGCTTCATGTTAATGGCGGGGTTACTATGACGGGCGGTTGGATTAGAACCCAGTACCTAGAGGCTGTCTTCCCCGCAATAGTATTCAAAAGCACTTATAGTGCCAATAGTTGGGGCGGTATAGGCTACGATAGTTCCAACGAAAACATGGATTTCTGGGTTGGTTCTACAAGCGAAGATGTCAGCTTAGATGTTGCCAAAAAGGTGCTGCGCTTACGAGACACAGACGGGTTTATTTGGAATGATTCAGGGCAAAATCACCTAGACTTCCGTGTTGCGAGCGACAACAACGCTAATATGCTGTTTGTGGATGCGGGGGGTGACGATGTCTTTATTGGTAAAAATACCAGTGCCCCACAAACCGTTGGCATAATGATGAATCTTGATGGCGCAGGGGGTCGAATAAGTATTTCGAGTAATAACGATAGTTCCAATGCAGTGGTTCTTGTGTCTCGTAGTGATACTGGCGGTAATACTCTTTTAATTAGACCCAACGGAAACGTACAAAACCAAAACAACTCTTACGCAGCTATTTCCGATATTAATAAAAAAGAGAACATCGCAGATGCCTCATCACAATGGGATGACATCAAAGCGGTGCGAGTTCGTAAATATAGCATGATAGATGATGCCTCTGCTACGGCAAATCAGATTGGTGTTATTGCTCAAGAATTACAGTCAGCGGGCATGGGTGGTTTGGTTGAAACTGTGCCTGACATACATGATCCGACGCAAAACGATATATCCGTAAAATACTCCATACTCTACATGAAGGCCGTCAAAGCACTGCAAGAAGCAATGGATCGTATTGAAACGCTAGAGGCAAAAGTAACTGCCCTCGAAAACGCTTAACCCAACGCCATAAAGGAGAAACCAACAATGGCTATTACCTGCACTTGGTCCGTATCGGACATGCAACACACAGACGCAACAGGCGGGGTCTTCCTCGTCTATTGGTCATGCGTAGCGGCAAGCGATGGAACCCCATCCTACACCGCAACAGAAGGTGGCAAGCTCCGCTGTGAGCCTGATCCATCAAGCCCAGACTACACGCCTTACGCCGATCTCACCGAAGATCAGGTTCTGGGCTGGGTCTACAACAGCTTGATCGAAGGCGACGAAACCGCCGATGAAGCAAAAGCTCGCGTTGAGGCTGACCGTACTGCTAAAGTACAAGGCCAAATTGACCGCGCTGCAACCACCGCTTCTGGGGTTCCTTGGAGCTAATTTAACTTAAACAAAAGGAGATCACGATGGCCGAGAAACAAACAAAAACCGTCACGATCAACGGCACTGACTACACTGAAGACCAACTGACAGATCAGCAAAAGGTTATGATTAACCACGTTGCTGACTTGGACCGGAAGATGGGTTCTGCCCAGTTCAATCTGGATCAACTCGCTGTCGGCAAGCAAGCCTTCATGGATATGCTGACAAAATCTTTGGGCGAATCAGAAGCACAGGAAGCCGCTGAATAATGGAAATGGACGCGCTTTTGAACATGGTATTTGCCGCAGTAATTAGCGGTTTAGGGTGGTGGATTAAATCCCAGCACGATGAGATAAAGCGCGTCACCATTCTTCTGAACAGAACACGCGAAGAGATGGCTAAAGAATATGTCACAAAGGCTGACAGTTCTGAAGTTCTTTCGCAGATTATGAATAAATTTGACCGCCTAGAGGAAAAAATAGACCGATTGATGGAACGGTGAAATGTGGTGTGTTCTTGTATTTGTCGGGTACGGACACACTTTCGTAAACAACTACGGCAC
>Ga0209652_1001151_pt1 | contig 21678 bp, 23 predicted proteins | sample SaaInl74LU_5_DNA_FD_184641 | JGI IMG/M metagenome (GOLD analysis project Ga0209652, IMG submission 184641) | Marine microbial communities from expanding oxygen minimum zones in the Saanich Inlet - ESP_74LU_5_DNA (SPAdes) (version 2) | ecosystem: Environmental > Aquatic > Marine > Intertidal zone... | reverse complement strand
TGGTGCGTTGAGCGTGGCTATGCGGGCATCGAGGCGATGAGCGGCATCCCGGGAAGCGTCGGGGCAACCCCCGTTCAAAACGTTGGTGCCTATGGCCAAGAGGTCTCGCAGGTGATTACCCAGGTGGAGTTTCTTGATGCAAAAAGCCATGAGGTTTCCATCAAGCCTGCCGAGTTTTTTGAGTTCAGCTATCGCGATAGCGCGCTAAAGCGCGAGCTCAAAGGTGTCATTGGCTGGGTCGAATTCAAGCTCTACAAGCTAGGAGGACTGTCGGTCCCGATGGCCTCGGGGCAGATCACCAACCATGTTGGTGCCGAGTATGGTTCACAGCTTCCGCTTGACCAGGTAAGAGAGGTTGTTCTAGAGCTTCGCAGCTCTAAGGGCATGGTAATCAGCGAAGCTGATCCCAACTCCCGCTCCTGCGGCAGCTTCTTCACCAACCCCGTCGTGAACTCCGTAAAGGCACTTGAGTTTCCCGATGAGATGCAGAAGTGGAAGATGGAAGACGGCGAGAGCGTCAAGCTCTCGGCCGGCTGGCTAATCGAGAACGCGGGAATCCCCAAGGGCTACAGCATCCCAGGATCAAAGGCAGCAATTTCTCAAAAGCACGCGCTCGCCATCACCAACACCGGAGGAGCGAGTGCAGCTGATGTGGTTGAGCTAGCGAGATTTATTCAGGAGCGGGTTAGCTCTAGGTGGGGAATGAACCTAATTCCCGAACCAAACCTGATTGGGTTTTAGCTAAATAGCTTCTGAAGCCGCTGGATACCCTCGAGAAGCTGATCATCACCTAGGGCGTAGGAGAGTCTGAAGTAGCCGCTCGGGCCAAACGCTTCCCCTGGAACCAGCGCAACCTCAACCTCGTCCAGCACGAAATCGGCAAGCTCGAGCGAGGAAGCGAAGCTTCGCCCACCAAAGTCTCTGCCAAACAGCCCGCTGACGTCCGGGTAGACGTAGAAGGCTCCCTCGGGTGTTGGGGTAACGATGCCGTCTATCTTGTTCAGCTCGGAAACTGCAGTTTTTCTCCTGCGGTCAAAGGCCTCGAGCATCTGCCGAACGGGCTCCTGATCCCCGGTGATTGCCTCGATGGCAGCTCTCTGGGAGATGTTTGAGACATTCGAGGTTAGGTGAGACTGGAGGTTCGCTGCAGCCTTTGCCGCATCTGGAGGAGCAATGAGCCAACCAAGTCTCCAACCGGTCATGGCATAGCTCTTTGCCACACCGTTGACCATCATGGTTCGCTCAGAGAGCTCGGGGACAAGCTCGGTTATTGAGTAGGCCTTGAGTCCGTCATAGACGAGGTTTTGGTAGATCTCGTCGGTAATTACCCACAGACCCTCTTTGCCAAGCGCCCACTTGCCAATTGCCTCAAGTTCTGCTTTCGAATAGACCGCACCGGTTGGATTGTTTGGGGAACACATCAAAAGCGCTTTGGTCTTTGGGGTGTAGTGAGCTTCTAGCTGCTCGGGAGTCACCTTGTAGTCCTGGTCACTACCTGCAAAAACATCCACCTGAGTACCACCGGCAAGCTTGATTGCCTCGGGGTAGGTGGTCCAGTAGGGGGTTGGAACCAAGACCTCATCGCCATCATTTAGCGCTACCTGAAAGGCTGTGTAGACAGCCTGCTTGCCGCCGTTGGTGACCAAAACCTGCGAAGGATCAACCTTGGTTCCGGAGTCGCGGAGGGTTTTTTCCGCGATTGCTTCTCGCATCTCGGGTAGGCCAACAGCTGGCGTGTAGCGGTGGTTCTTGGGGTCACTGACTGCCCTGAGGGCTGCCTCAACAATGTTTTGTGGGGTCTCGAAGTCCGGCTCACCTGCCGCATAAGAAATTACTGGCCTGCCTTGGGCCTTTAGAGCTTTAGCTTTGCTGTCAACTTTGAGGGTTGCACTTTCCGCAATGGCGAGCATTTTTTTGGAGATTCGAGAGCTAGACATGCTCTTCAGAATACTTGGGTTTCTCCCCATCACAGCGGGGAATTCGCCGTTGCATCAAAGTCAAAAGGGCCCTAGACTTTGACAAGTTGACATCTGCCAAAAACTAATCTGGCGAAAATCATAAATCTAGATTCAATCTAGAAGTGTGTCTTTCTCAGGTGGCTCTTGAAACCAAGCCTTGGGCCTGTTCTTGGTTGATGGCGATGGCAACTTTAGGGCGGTAGTTCAATTGGTAGAGCAGCGGTCTCCAAAACCGCAAGTTGCAGGTTCGAGTCCTGTCCGCCCTGCGAATCACTAGGAAGGTAACCAAGTGGCAGAAGAGAACGAGAAGGCTTCGGAAGACCTGGTCGAAAAAGCCAAGGCCGATGCCGAGAAAGCTCGCAATCCGATTCAGCGCGCCGCGCTGTTTATCAGGCAGGTGCTTGCAGAGCTTGGCAAGGTAACTAAGCCGACCCGCCAGGAGCTAATCAAGTTCACGGGTGTCGTGCTGGCATTCGTTGCCGTGGTCATGGTGATCATTTCAGCCCTTGACTGGGTGTTCCTAAACGTAGTGACTTTTGTTTTCGCAGATTAGTTAGAGGTAGTTAGTTGTCAGATTTGAATTTCAGTGACTCTGGTGTCGACCAGGCCGATGCACCAGCTGAGGCCGTCGAGGCTGCCGAGGTAATCGAGGTCTCCGAGACCGCAGAGGCTGCAGAGGTTGATGCTGGTGAGCCAGTTGAGATCGGCGAGCCGGCAGTCGACGAGAACGTTGACCTTGACGCAAGTGATCTGGCTCAGGCCGAGAACGAAGCTGAGCACGAGATGGACGGCTTCCACATCGAAGAGCCAGAGGTTGCAGCGGAGCCAGAGGTCGAGCTGGAGGACCCGTACCGCAAGTTCCGTGAGGAGCTGAGAACTCAGCCTGGTAAGTGGTATGTCATTCACTCCTATGCAGGCTATGAGCGCAGGGTCAAGCAGAACATCGAGGTTCGTAAGGCATCACTTGCAGGTGGCGACGAAGTATTCCAGGTCGAGGTCCCAATGGAAGAGACCATTGAGATCAAGAACGGTCAGCGCAAGCTGGTTACCAAGGTTCGCGTCCCCGGCTACGTGCTGGTTCGAATGGACATGACCGAGGACAGCTGGGCACTTGTTCGTCACACCCCTGCTGTAACAGGATTCGTCGGCAACTCTCAGCACCCAACACCACTGCGTCCGAACGAGGCATTTGAGATGCTGAAGCCGCTGTTCACCCCAGAGGAGACCGAAGAGGTTGCAGCCGCCAAGGCAGCTGGCACCTTCACAGGCGGCAAGGCAAAGAGCAAGGCTGTGCCGATGACTATCGACTTCCAGGTTGGCGAGAGCATCCTTATCAAGGATGGTTCGTTTGCAGGCCTCCCTGGCACAATCTCGGAGATCAAGCCCGAATCGGGCAAGGTCACCGTACTGGTTTCGCTCTTCGAGCGAGAGACTCCAGTTGAGCTGTCCTTTGACCAGGTCGGCCCACTGAACTAAGGAAAGAAGAAAATGGCACCGAAGAAAAAAGCTGTCGGACTGATCAAGCTTCAGATCCAGGCGGGCGCTGCTAACCCAGCACCTCCAATTGGACCTGCTCTAGGTCAGCACGGCGTGAACATCATGGAGTTCTGCACTGCCTACAACAATGCCACCGCTGACCAGCGCGGCAACGTTGTCCCAGTGGAGATCACCGTTTATGAAGACCGTAGTTTCGACTTCGTTCTAAAGACCCCACCAGCTGCTGAGCTAATCAAGAAGGCAGCTGGAGTCAAGAAGGGTAGCTCTACCCCTCACACGGACAAGGTCGCACACCTAACCAAGCAGCAGGTCGAGACCATTGCTGAGGCCAAGATGAAGGACCTCAACGCAAATGATCTTGAAGGTGCTGCAAAAATCATCGCCGGAACCGCCCGCTCAATGGGCATCACCGTCGACAAGTAAAACCCCAATAAAGCTCGTGGGAGGGGCCAGCTTCCCCACCAACCACGGACTGTGACCGAAAAGGAAAAGCAGAATGGCAAAGCGCTCAAAGGCATATCTAGATGCCGCAAAGAAAATCGAAGAGGGACGTTTCTACTCCTCAGCAGAGGCAGCAACACTTGCTGTTGAGACTGCAGGAGCAAAGAAGAACTCAACCGTAGAGGTTGCCCTCAAGCTTGGGGTTGACCCAAGAAAAGCCGACCAGATGATTCGTGGCACGGTTTCCCTTCCTCACGGAACTGGCAAGACCGCCAAGGTAATTGTGTTTGCTACAGGTGCCGCAGCAGACGCAGCAAGGGCAGCCGGAGCCGACGAGGTTGGAGATGACGACCTCATCGCAAAGGTAGAGGCCGGTTGGACCGACTTCGACTCGGCAGTTGCAACCCCAGACCTAATGGGCAAGGTTGGACGCCTGGGTAAGGTTCTGGGTCCACGTAACCTCATGCCGAACCCAAAGACCGGAACCGTCACGATGGACACCGCCAAGGCAGTCACGGACATCAAGGGCGGAAAGATTGAGTTCCGCATCGACAAGCAGTCAAACCTTCACTTCATTGTTGGTAAGGCAAGCTTCTCTGCAGAACAGCTGACGGACAACCTGAATGCCGCCATGGATGAGGTTGTAAGGCTCAAGCCTTCGACCTCTAAGGGTAAGTACATCCAGAAGGGTGCCGTCTCGACCACCTTCGGTCCTGGCATCCCGCTAGACGTGTCGGTTTACTAAAGATCTAAGCCACCTAGTAAGCGCCAGCGTGCTTGCACAATCATCCTGGTTGTATGCAATCACCTGGCGCTTTAGGTTTTCTGCGAGAGTTTCATCGCCAGCAAGCGCATCGAGATACTTGTCGTAGTACTCCATCGATCCCATTGCCTCTTTGACATCAGAGGCCCTAGCGAAGCTGTAGTAGTTCTCTAGCTTTTTGATGCTGTAGCTCTCTTGGGAGATCATGATCGAGGCCTTGACGATTTTGTAGAGGTCAACGAACACACCCTTGTCAATGAGTTCAGTTACCTCATGCTGGTAGCTGCCGTAACGCTCAGCGAGCTTCTTTAGAGCAGCCTGCTCGTAGTTGGCATAGTGATAAACCTTGGCGTCTGGGTAGGCCTGCAGTCGGTTCATCAAATCGTGCATGAACTTTTCAAAGACCTCCCGTTCTTGGTCTCTGGTGTCTGCCCAGTCGGCGTGGAACTGCTCGCCATTATCAATTGAGGTGTAACCAAAGAGATACTCCAAGCCTCCTGGCTCTCCAAAGAAGGTGAAACCCTCGAGGTCGAAAAAGATGTCACCAGGACTCTCTGCTGGAAGTTTTTCTAGTTCCGAAGCATTTATTACCTCAACAATGTGCTCACCGGTGTCGTAGGTGTGCTGCTGCAGCCTTGCTTGGCGCGCTAGCTTTTGCACCTGCTCCTGCGAAAGTTTGTCGGTTGGCTCTTCTCGGGTTGCCAGTTGAGCCAGCGTCTTTACGCCACTGCGATGGAGGGACTCAATTTGGGGTCTGGTGATCCCGGCGACAAGCTGCAAGTGATTAGCCTCACGCCGAGCGTGGTCGCATAGCTCGGGATACTCGCAGATGTCGCAATAGCTAGATGCATCGCAGATCAACTCTCCGATGTCCTCAACTCTTTGAGGGTCCTCATCAATGAAGCTAAAGACTTTTTTTAGGTAGGCATTTCGGTCTTGCACCATTTGGGCAATTAGTGTCTCTGCCGCAAAGGCTGCAAGTTCTCTCGACCCAAGGATTAGGCCATGGTTCTGCTCTGCTGCATAGCCCAGCTCCCTCAGAACATCCGCATAGAGCCCAACCTGAACCTGATACTCCGGCTTCGGGGTGGAGGAGAGCTTGGCATCCCATGCGGTGTAGCCGCCATTCCAGCCGTCAACCTGTCTAGCGGTTAGGCCTGAAGAACCGAACTCAAATCTATAGTCGCTGCGCAACAAGAAATCTGGTCTTCCAGAAAATGCCATTGCCCCAGAGCCGCCCTGGAGCACTCCCTGGTAGATGACCGGAACACCCTCGTTCATCAGTTCAAGAGTCGCATCCAGCGTTCTCTCCTGGGGCATCTTTACTTTGTCGCTTAGATTTGCCAGCAGCTCCTGCTCCAGTGCCTCTTCAAACCTCATGCCGTAACGGATCGCGAGATTGTCCGGTTTGACATAGAACTGGGCGATTAGCTCTTGGAGCCCGCTAACACCCAACTCGCGGGCTGTTGATACACGTACACAGTGTGAGCATTTTGCCCTCATCAAGTCGCGGGAGTCAAAGCTCCAGTTGTTCCCGCGTTTTTTCACGCTCTAAGGTTTGCATGAGTCAGGGACAAAGTTGGCGATTTGACACCTGCTAGTTGCCCCTCAGCCTCACCAGGATTTCGCCTTTGGTTGGGGGTTGGCAACCAGTCCTTTCACAAACTACCGCTGCGGCTGTGTTGGCAAATTTAGCTGCATCGACCAGCTCTTCGTCCCCTAGTCTCGCGACCCTACTTTCGGGGTTGGCACCCAAAGCGTCAAGCTGCGACAGCTCACCAAGGAAGTTGGCCATAAAGGTATCGCCAGCACCAACGGTGTCAACCAGATTCACTTTCTGGCCCGCAACATCAATTCGCTTGCCATCTCGATAGAGGCTGACCCCTTCAGCACCCCGCGTGATAACTACAAGTTTCCCCTTTGACCACTCTGAGGCGATGTCATCTAGGTCTGCACTAACATCCAACCCGTAAAGCCACTCGATGTCAGCATCTGACGCCTTGATGATGTGGCTTTGAGCATTCAGACGCAGAACTCGCTCCAGCTCAAACTCGCTTTCGAAGCCAAGAGCTGGGCGGATGTTCAGATCGTGAGACAAAGTCACAGTCCCTGCCTCGAAATAGTTTTTGAGCCAGGCTTCGATTACCAGATTGCCAGGCCCTATCGCCATGCCTAGGCAGCCGTATTGAATGGCTTTGGTGTCAAGTGCGGCTACCTGCTCGGCGCTTGGAAGTTCACCTGCCGTCCAGCCCCAGTCAGCGGTGTCCTTGGTATAGAAGGAGTAAGAGGCAACGCCACTTGAGTCAATGGTGGCTACCGCGAGTGTGGTTTGCTCCTCTGCGTCAACCGAGAGGGTCAGGTCCACTCCGTGAGAGGCAAGGTGATTTCTGATCTGTTTTCCAAAGCCATCTGAGGAAATGCGGCCTAGAAATCTCTGCTGCTCACCTCGCACTGCAAGGGCCAGAGCGACGTTCGCATTTGCCCCACCAACCACTGCTGTGTAGTTGCCCCCGGACCCCTCCTCGCCAATTAGGTCGATGAGGGCTTCGCCAATAACCAAAATCATGGTGCAAGTCTAGGCTTTAGCCATGGATCAACTTCGGACTGCAAAGAGCTCAATCAGAAACCCACTTTTAGCTCTCATTTCAACCTGGGTGCTTTTTATGTTTGGCAGCTACATCGATATGGTGGCCCCAGACACCCAGTGGGCCGAGGACGGACCAATCTACCCAGACCCAACTATCCAGTGGCAGGTCTACATATTCCTTATGGGCATAACGGTTTTCGCCCTGGTTGCACTTCGGTCTTTGCATAGAGCTGTTGGCTTGCGCAGCAGCTGGGATAACCCGCTTGCAAAATCCGCCCATCGCTTTGCAAACCTCGCTGTCATACTCTCGTTGGTTGCAGGAGCAGTTTTTGCCGTCGGCAACTTCCTTGGCGCTTGGAACAGTTACGACCTCAGGGGCGAACCGGTTTGGATGCGGCTTCTAAATGTCTACCTGCCCATCGTGCTGGCAACGGCCCTTGTCGTCTACACCCTGCTCTCTGCCTTTGTCTTCAGAAAGAACGCGCCAGACATTCCAGAGGGGGAGAAGGATGAGGACAGAGCAAAGCTTCAGCGGGCGGTGGGACTTGCCTACGCAGTCCCAGTAATCGGAACCGCAATTGCAATCATCTTTGGCCTAACGGTTTATGACATCACCAAGACCTCCCTTGATGCTTGGATCTGGGTGATAATCCAGGCCATTATCGGCTTTTCGATAATTCTCGGCACTACCTTTGCTGCCCGGGCCAAGTCGGCTAGGGCACTTCCTCCAAGAGAGCGCAAGAGCGGTGTCGCGGCAGTAAACCTAAACTTCGTCCTCTCAATCATTTTTGGTGTTGTGGTGCTGGTCATGGCCTTTACTCTTGGGTTCGCAGGTGTAGACAGCCTCATTGAGTACTCGGATCGCCTAGAGCTAATTGATGGCAAAGAGGTTTATAACTTCGAGCGGATCATGGCAGCACCATCAATTGGCTGGCTAATTGAGGATATGCTGCCACCAATACTGTTGCTGCTCTTGGCAGAGTGGGGCATCTACCGCACAGTCATTATTCGCAACCAGGAAGCCAAGCAGAGCTAGATGATCTTTGAGGCTGCCGGCCTACTCTTTGATAACGATGGAGTCCTGGTCGATTCGATGTCTTCGGTCGAGGGCTCCTGGGGAGTATGGGCGAAGACCTACTCACCGGGATTCGTTCTAACTTATGAATACCACGGTCAAAGAGCCAGCGAAATAGTTAGGCAGCTAGTCGACGAGGCCCATTTTGATGAGGCACTTGCCCAAATCAATCGCCTCGAGCTCGAGCTAACAAACCTGACAACTCCAATGCCTGGCGCCAAGGAGCTACTGTCTTCGTTGCCAAGTGGCTCCTGGACCGTGGTCACCTCAGCGGGGAGAGACCTTGGAACCTCGAGGCTCAAGGCTGCCGGTCTGCCGATTCCAAGGCACCTGGTGAGTGCAGATGATGTCTCAAATGGAAAGCCAAATCCAGAGCCCTACCTGATGGGTGCAGAGAGGCTCGGGTTGGCACCCGAGCAATGCTTAGTTTTCGAAGATGCCCCATCTGGAGTCACCGCCGGCAAAGCCGCAGGCGCCAGCGTAGTTATTGGCGTTGGTCACGAGGCTCTTGATTCAGCGGCTGACCTAGTTATTCAGTCTCTCGAGGGAATTAGTTACAAGAATCAAAAATTAGACATTCCAGAGAGCTTGAGATTGAGGTAATTATGGCTGAGGTCGAGTACTACGGAGCGCAGTGGTGTGGTGACTGCAGGCGGTCAAAGTCACTGCTTGACACCCTCGACGTGAACTACGACGAGTTTGATGTCGAAGAGAGCAAAGAGAATGCCGAGAAGGCCCAAGAGATTTCTGGACGCACCAACATCCCGGTAATCAGGTTCAAAGACGGCACTCACCTAGTCGAGCCATCGGATGCGATCCTCCACGCGGAACTAAAGGTTCGCGGCCTAATCGACTAGCTCTATCCTTTTTGGGCCCTAGGCCCTAGGCTTTAGGTAGTGATTTCGGGCTCTCCGGTTTCACCGACGAGAGATAACCCCCCAAAGATGCCAAACAAATCATTTTCCCCTGCCCCGACTAAGACCAATGGTCGCAAGGGCTATGCCTCCAAGCGCGGCGACTATAAGCCGCGCCACAAGGCCTCAAAGCCGCAGGGTCAGAGCCCAAGGGTTCAAAGCTCAAACTCCCAGTCTCCCAAGGGAAGAAGCCCAAAGCCCACCTTTGAAAAGCAGGAGCGCTTTGAGGCCTCAGAGCAGCACCAAATCTTTGACACCTTTCAGCAGATGGAGCTCCCCGAGCGAATCACTCAGGAGCTAGCAAAGCTGGGTGCCGTAACACCTTTTCCAATTCAGGCGGCAACCATCCCCGCAGCAATTGAGGGTAAGCACGTTCTGGGTCGAGGAAAGACCGGTAGCGGTAAGACAATCGCATTTGGTGTTCCGTTGGTTGTGAAGCTTGCTGCAGGCGGCAACCAGACCAGAGTCCCGGGTAAGCCAAGAGCGTTGGTTATTGCCCCCACTCGCGAGCTTGCTGAGCAGATCAACAAGACCCTCTCGCCACTTGCCAAGTCAGTTGGTTTCTTCACCACAACAATTTATGGCGGTGTCTCGCAGTTCAAGCAGGAGCAGGCTCTGAAGCGCGGAGTGGACATTGCCATCGCCACCCCCGGCAGGCTAGAGGACTTGATCCGACAGGGCCTCATGGACCTCTCCGACTGCACCCAGGTCGTCGTTGATGAAGCTGACCACATGTGTGACCTTGGCTTTATTGAGCCAGTGACCAGAATTTTGGAGCAGACCGGTGAAAGCCAGAAGCTGCTGTTCTCCGCAACCTTGGACAAAGAGGTCTCGGCGCTAGTGCGCAAGTTCATGCCCTCACCTTTTGTTTACGAGGTTCCAGGTGAGATGCAGGAGACATCAGATATCGACCACATTGTCTTGGTCATCGAACCGGGACACCGATCAAAGGTTTTTCACCGACTAGTGCAGGGCACCGGCCGAAGCATTGTATTCGTCCGCACTAAGCAGACCGCAGAGGCACTTGCGCAGTCACTAAATGACGCGGGCGTCCCAACAGCCAGACTGCACGGAGATCTCAACCAGGCTCAGCGCACCAGAAACCTAGAGCGTTTCACCAATGGTGCAGCCAGAGTCATGATTGCAACCGATGTTGCTGCAAGAGGTATTCACGTTGATGACGTGAAGCTCGTGATTCAGCTGGACCTTCCAGAGGAATACAAGACCTACCTTCACCGCGCAGGCCGTACCGGCCGGGCAGGTAGAAGCGGCAGCGTGGTGTCGATTGTTCCGGTCGGCAGAACCCGCAAGGTTGAGACCATCATGAAGATGGCAGATCGCGAGGCGATCTTCCACCAAGTGGCCCCAGGCGACAAGCTCATCGAGGAGCTAGCGGGCCCCATTGCCCCGCCGCCAATTGTCGACTCTCTCGACTTTGGAGATTCAAGGTTTGATGCTCCCAACAAGAACAAGGTCAAAAAGGACTTGCGGGCCAAGCACCGCCCAAATAAGCTATACGCAGCCAAAGACCGCCGGTCTAGGTCCAGGTAATCAAAAGAACTTTTCTCTAGATTCGCCTGGCCTACGAAGAGTCCCAAGAGACGACCCGCGCAGGTGAGTATTAGAGCTTCAGCTCCGGTGTTCATTTGCGCCGGAGCTTTTTTGATTTTTCAGGCCGGCACCGAATAAAGGAGTGCCATGGCAGACAAGAAGGAGAAGGTTGCAGAGCTGAAGCAGCTATTTGCTGACTCAAGCGCAATCTACCTGACTGAATACCGCGGACTCACCGTGACGGAGCTAAAGACGCTTCGTCGCTCAATGGCTAATGACGCAACTTATGTCGTTGCAAAGAACACCCTTCTAACCATTGCAGCCAAAGAGGCCGGGGTAACCGCCTTCGATGGTCAGCTTGCTGGACCAACCGCCATGACATTTGTTCACGGCGACCCAGTAAACGCAGCAAAGGCCCTGAAGGAGTTCGCAAAGGCACAGCCACTGCTAGTAGTCAAGTCCGGCCTAATGGACGGCGTTGCACTATCCGATGCAGAGGTCAAGAAGCTAGCTGAGCTAGAAACCAGGGAGGTGCTGCTCGGCAAGGCCGCAGGCGCCTTCAAGGCATCTCTATTCAAGGCTGCCTACACCTTCAACGCACTGCCTTCCAAGGCGGTTCGCGTTGTCGACGCGCTGCGTCAAAAGCAAGAGTCCAACTAAACGTAAAAACAACTAGGAGAACAAAATGGCAAAGATGACTGCCGACCAGCTCATTGAGGCTTTCAAGGAGCTAACCCTGATCGAGCTTTCTGACTTCGTTAAGAAGTTCGAGGAGGAGTTCGAAGTAACCGCAGCAGCTCCAGTAGCTGTTGCAGCAGCAGGCGGTGCCGCGGGCGGCGCTGCTGAGGCAGCCGAGGAGAAGGACGAGTTTGACGTTGTTCTCGAGGCAGCCGGAGACCAGAAGATTCAGGTCATCAAGGAGGTGCGTGGCATCACCGGTCTAGGACTGGGTGAGGCAAAGGCACTCGTTGACGCTGCTCCTTCCACCCTTTTGGAGGGTGCAAAGAAGGAGGCAGCTGAGGACGCCAAGGCCAAGATTGAGGCCGCTGGTGGCAAGGTGACCCTGAAGTAATTACTTCATAAGGCAAACCCCTCCCTCGGGAGGGGTTTGCTATTTAAAGCCTCAGCAGTACTAGACTCGCAGCCATTACCGCCATACCTGCAATCACTCCATAGACAGTTAGGTGACCTCTGGCTGAATTTCTAGCGGTTGGCAGCAGAGTGTCTATGGCTAGAAAAACCATGACTCCGGCAACCATTGCAAAGATGACCCCCAGAACGAAGTGATTTAGGAACTGGGCAAGAATCAGATAGCCGATTACTGCTCCTGCAGGTTCGGCAAGTCCAGAGAGAAAGCTGAGTCTGAAGGCCTTTAGGCGGCTTTTAGTTGCATAGTAGACCGGCACAGAAACCGCGATCCCCTCTGGGATGTTGTGCATGGCAACTGCGATAGCAAGGGCAATGCCGATCTCCGGATCATCAAGCACTAGCAGGAATGTGGCAAGACCTTCAGGGAAGTTGTGGATAGCGATTGCTAGCGCCACGAATACGCCCATGCGCAATAGCGCCTTGTCCTTGGCGTCCTGGAGCTCCGGTAGTGGAGTCTGAGACTCACCCAGCAACTCAACCTGGGTGTTTTCGTGAGGGTTTGCCCCCGATGGAACGAGTGCATCGATGACGGCCATGAGAACAAGTCCCGCGACTAGGGCTCCTGCAGCTACAGCTGCAGCCTCAACCTCTGGCATGTATTCACTGAGGTAGCCGGTGGACTTGGGCATGATCTCAACAAAGCTCAGGTAGATCATGACCCCGGCTGAGAAGCCCATGGATGTTGCAAAGAAACCCTTGTTGGTTGTCTTTGCAAAGAAGGCAATGGTTGAACCAATGCCTGTTGCAAGCCCGGCGCCGAGAGTGACAGCGAATGCAAGAATCAGTGCGCTGTCCATGTTCATTCCTTCACTCTAGAGACAAAGAAGCCGGGTAACCAATTGGTCACCCGGCAACTTAGTTAGTACTTAGTGCTTGCCGCAGTTGCAAGAATCCTTACCGCAGTTGCAGTCCATGGTTCCCTCCTTAGAAGTCCCAGTCGTCATCGGTTGTGGCCTCGTGCTTACCAATTACGTAAGACGATCCGGAGCCAGAGAAGAAGTCGTGGTTCTCATCGCTGGCTGGGCTTAGGGCGCTCAGGATCGCAGGGGAGACCTCTGCGTCATCCTTCGGGAACAGCGGGTCAAACCCGAGGTTCATCAGCGCCTTGTTGCCGTTGTAGTGGAGGAACTGCTTCACATCGTGAGTCAGCCCAATCTCGTCATAAAGGTCGGCCGTGTACTTGACCTCGTTCTCGTAGAGCTCCAGAAGCAGGTCGTAGGTGTAGCTTCTCAGCTCCTCCTGGCGCTCCTTGCTGGCCTCGTTGTAACCGAGCTGGAACTTATAGCCGATGTAGTAGCCGTGGATAGCCTCATCGCGAATGATTAGACGAATAAGGTCAGCAGTGTTGGTCAGCTTTGCCCTAGAGGACCAGTACATCGGTAGGTAAAAGCCGCTGTAGAAGAGGAAGGACTCCAGCAGCGTCGAGGCTACCTTACGCTTCAGTGGGTCATCTCCGTTGTAGTAGCCAAGAACGATCTCGGCCTTCTTCTGCAGGTAGGGGTTGTCCTCTGACCAGCGGAAGGCTTCCTCAATCTCAGTGGTCGAGCAGAGGGTTGAAAAGACGCTGGAGTAGCTCTTGGCGTGGACGGACTCCATGAAGGCGATGTTGGTAATAACAGCCTCTTCATGCTGAGTGCGAGCATCTGGCATCAGGCTCATGGCTCCGACGGTTCCCTGAATGGTGTCGAGCATGGTTAGTCCGGTGAATACGTGCATCGTGAGCTTCTGCTCGTGAGGACGTAGGGTTCCCCAGGACTGCACATCGTTAGATAGTGGCACCTTCTCGGGCAGCCAGAAGTTCTGGGTCAGCCTGTTCCATACATCGAGGTCTACTGAGTCCTCGATTTTGTTCCAGTTGACTGGACGGCTTATTAGCTTTGTCTTTTCCATGGTGGTTTCCTTTGGCCTAGAGCATGCAGCTGACGCAGTTTTCAACTTCGGTGCCCTCTAGGGCAGCCTGGCGAATCCTGATGTAGTAAATGGTCTTGATGCCCTTGCGCCACGCATTGATTTGCGCGCGGTTGACATCACGGGTTGTTGCGGTGTCCTTGAAGAACAGGGTTAGTGACAGGCCTTGGTCTACGTGCTGGGTCGCAGCGGCGTAGGTGTCAATGATCTTGTCTGGCCCGATCTCGTAGGCATCCTCGTAGTACTCCCAGGTCTCCTCGCTGAGGTATGGGGCTGGGTAGTAAACACGTCCCAGCTTGCCTTCCTTGCGAACCTCGATGCGAGATGCGATTGGGTGAATCGAGCTTGTGGAGTTGTTGATGTAGGAGATGGAGCCGGTTGGTGGCACAGCCTGCAGGTTCTGGTTGTAAATACCGTGCTTCATTACAGACTTCTTTAGCTCTACCCAGTCCTCTTGGGTTGGGATGTGAACTCCGGCCTTCTTGAACAGCTCCTTGACCTTTGGCGTTGCGGGTGCCCAGGTCTGGTCAACGTACTTGTCAAAGTACTCACCGGATGCGTACTTGGAGTTCTCAAAATTGTCGAAGGTCTGCTTGCGCTCCTTGGCAATCTTGTTGGAGGCCGAGATGGCGTGGTAGTTCACGGTGTAGAAGTACATGTTCGTGAAGTCCAGTCCCTCTTCGGAGCCGTAGTGGATCTGCTCCCTGGCAAGGTAGCCGTGAAGGTTCATCTGGCCTAGGCCAATAGCGTGGCTCTTGTGGTTACCGTCCGAAATTGAGCGAACGCTTTCGATGTTGGACTGGTCACTGACTGCAGTGAGGGCCCTGATGGAGGCCTCGATGGTCTTGCCGAAGTCTGGACCGTCCATAGCCTTGGCGATGTTTAGGGAGCCAAGGTTGCAGGAGATGTCCTTACCAATCTGGTCGTAGCTGAGGTCTGCGTTGTAAGTGGTGGGGGTGTTCACCTGCAGAATCTCGGAGCAGAGGTTTGACATGTTGATGCGGCCCTGGATCGGGTTTGCATTGTTGACCGTGTCCTCATACATCACGTATGGGTAGCCGGACTCAAACTGCAGCTCCGCGATCTTCTGAAGCAAATCACGAGCCTTGATCTTGGACTTGCGGATTCTTGGCTCATCCACCATCTCGTAGTACTTCTCGGTTACCGAGATGTCGCCGAATGGCACGCCGTAGACCTTCTCAACGTCGTATGGGGAGAACAGGTACATGTCCTCGTTGTCCTTGGCGAGCATCATGGTGATGTCCGGCAGCACAACCCCGATGGAGAGGGTCTTGATTCTGATCTTCTCGTCTGCGTTCTCGCGCTTGGTGTCTAGGAATCGCATGATGTCTGGGTGGTGAGCGTTTAGGTAGACGGCTCCAGCTCCCTGACGAGCTCCTAGCTGGTTTGCATAGGAGAAGCTGTCCTCCAAAAGCTTCATCACAGGGATGATGCCTGAAGACTGGCCCTCAATCTTCTTGATTGGAGCGCCATACTCACGAATGTTGGAAAGGCTAAGTGCAACACCGCCACCGCGCTTTGAAAGCTGCAGAGCTGAGTTGATGCCGCGTGAGATTGACTCCATGTTGTCTTCGATGCGGAGCAGGAAGCAGGAGACAAACTCACCGCGCTGCTTCTTACCGCAGTTTAAGAAGGTTGGGGTTGCAGGTTGGAAGCGACCGGAGATGATCTCCTCGACCAGGCTAATGGCGGTCTCCTCTACACCCTCTGCGAGAGTGAGGGCGACCATGACCACGCGGTCCTCGAAGCGCTCTAGGTAGCGCTCGCCGTCGAAGGTCTTTAGGGCATAGCCGGTGTAGAACTTGAACGCACCCATGAAAGCCTCGAAGCGGAACTTCTTGGAGTAGGCAAGGTCGTTGAGCTTGGTGATGAACTCGAAGGAGTACTTATCCAGGATTTCCTTCTCGTAGTACTCGTTCTCCACTAGGTAATCGAGGCGCTCTTTGAGGCTGTGGAAGAAGACTGTGTTTTGGTTGACGTGCTCGAGGAAGTACTTTCTGACAGCCAGCTTGTCCTTCTCTAGCTGCAGCTTCTGATCATTACCCCACAGGTTGATCATGGCGTTTAGGTCTTGATAGCTAAGCGCGCTCTCTACTCCCTTGGTGCTAACGACGTTTCCGTTGTCGTCTGCAACCTCTACGACTGAATTTGCCAAAACTGTGCCAGCCTTTCCTTGACCTCTAGTACGTCCTCTGGTGTGCCAGTTATTTCAAAGCGGTATAGCACTGGCACTCCCAGCTTGTCGGCGACTATGTCGCCGGCCTTGCCGAAGTGAGAACCAAAATTGGTGTTCCCTCCGGCAATTACCGCTTTGATGTGTTTCCGGTTTTCAGGATTGTTCAAAAACTTGATTACCTGTTTTGGGACAGTCGAGTTGTCGTTTCCGCCACCGTAGGTGGGGAGGACAAGGACGCTGTCCCGATCGTGCACAAACTCTGCAGCCTCCTCGGTTCGAATCGGAATTCTTACCGTCTGGGCCTCGAGCTTGTCTACGAAGCGCTTTGTGTTTTCCGAGACGCTCGAGAAGTAAACCACGTCGAACATCTCATACCTCAGCTAGGCCGAAAGGGCCTGGATCTTGTCCATGCGGAAGCCTGACCAGTGCTCTTCGTCTGCGACGACTACCGGTGCGGCTGTATACCCCATGGTCTTTACCATCTCGAGAGCAACCGGGTCCTGACTCATGTCTACCTCGTTGTAATCAACCTGGTTGCGCTGCAGCATGCGCTTGGTGCTGTCGCACTGAACGCAGGCTGGCAATGTGTAAACGGTCACCGCCATTGGTTCCCTCCCCATTTCTATGGCTCTTTCGAGCTCATTTTCGGCAAATTCTTGTGAAATTTCTCGCAAATTTCAGACTCCAAACAATAGCACCAAACCACTACATCTAGTAGTGAAATGCGAAAAAGTTCACTTATTTAGTTATTTTCTCGAACATTAACCCACAACTTGAACTTTAAGGCGGTAATAACTCCCGCGTGTCGGGACTTGTTTACCCGATTTCCTAAATTCTTTGTTCTACATCTTGTAGAATTAGTGTTCGAGGCTCAGAAAGTATGCGCCTCTATACCGACATCTAAGGAAAGAAATGCGGAAGATCTCCTTACTTTTTCTCACAATTCCTCTACTTCTAACTGGATGCGTCTCGCCGGGAGGGGTTGTAGCGGAGGATCTTTGGGTCAAATCCTCAGAAATGAGCATGCAGGGCGGCATGACTGCCGTTTATGGAACCCTCACCAATAACACCCAGCAGGATGTCGTTTTGGTGGGTGGCGAAACCGAAATAGCGGGTGTGGTTGAGGTTCATGAAATGACCATGATCGGCGGAGAAATGAAGATGCAAGAGATTGACGGCGGGCTAACTATCCCAGCGGGCATGTCAATCGTGCTTGAGCCAGGCGGCAATCACCTGATGCTCATGATGCTCACAGACGATCTCGAGGCTGGGGAAGAAATCTCGGTAACTTTTGATTTTGATGGTGCAGCAGACATAACCGTTGACGGGATTGTCGCAAAGCCTGCAGAGGGCGGCGATGAGGATTACCACAGCGGCGAAATGGAGATGGACAACTAGTTGGTTTCACGCAGGGGATTTCTCGCAGGCGGCGCAGCCGCGGCAGCATCGGGAGCGGTAGGTATTGCCGCAGGTGCTGCTGGCGCCTCCCTGGCTGCTGAGGCTGACCTAGAAACCTTTGCTGCTTCGCGTCAGGCTGAATTTTATGGACTCCACCAGAGCGGTATTGAGCTAGATATTCAAGCCGTCACCAACATGGTGGCCTTTGATATCAAGGAGAGCGTCACCAAGGCTGACATGCTGCGATGGATGCGGCTGCTCACCGACGACATAGCCAGGTTGACCGCAGGTGAGCCGGTGCTTGCCGACCCGGCACCAGAGCTCGCAATTGGCGCGGCCAGGTTTACCGCCTACGTTGGCTTCGGCCCGAGCTTGTTTTCAAAGCTGGGGCTTGAGGCGCAGATGCCCGAGGGGTTTGCTGAATTGCCGGCTTTTGGTGTGGATCAGCTTAAGGAGCGTTATTCGGGTGGAGAAGTGCTCATTCACATCGCCGCTGATGATCCTGTGGTCCTCGCGCACGGCACCAGAGGCATGGTTCGGGACTCTATGCCCTTTGCCTCGGTTCGATGGGTGCAACCGGGTTTTGCCCATTCTCCCGGCATGATTCCGGCGGGCCTCACGCACCGAAACCTGATGGGACAGGTTGACGGCACCGCCAATCCAGAGCTTGGTTCGAGCGATTTTGATTCGGTGGTCTGGATTAACGACGGACCTGAGTGGATCCAAGGCGGAACGCTGCTGGTTTTTCGAAGGATTGCGATGCAGCTTGATACCTGGGATCAGCTCGGAACTCCATCCAAGGAAGAGGTCATCGGACGCAAGCTCTCAAACGGGGCACCACTTACCGGGGAACGAGAGACCGATGTTCCAGACCTGGGTGCCAGGCACCCCAATGGGCTACTCGTTATTCCCGAGTTTGCTCACATCAGGAGGGCCGCTCCTCAAGAAAGCGGCGAGCGGATATTCCGCAGGCCCTTCAGCTATGACAATGGCATGAACGAACGCGGAAGCATGGATGTTGGGTTGTTATGGACGGCTTATCAGAGAGATATTTCTCAGCAGTACTTGCCAATTCAAAGGCGCCTCGAGCAGCTTGACCTGCTTAATCAGTGGACTGTTCCGATCGGGTCTGCTGTCTTTGCAATTCCGGGTGGGGTTCAGGGGTCTGAGCTACTCGCCGAAGCACTATTCTCTTAGGGTGCCCCTACCCAAATTACCTCTGGTCAAGGGCAGGGTCATAGATTCTGGAGACCAGCTCAGCAAGAAGATGCTGATGGTCTACATCTTCATCCTCGCGCTCTCGATGAGCCTGATTCCCTTCACAATTGACCCCTACCTCCCAGCATTTCCCGCAATAGGACAGTTCTTTGGGGTTGCCAATGGTGTGGTGCAGGCATCCTTTACGGGTGTAACCGTGGGTATCGCCGCCGGACAGTTACTAATCGGTCCGCTCTCCGATGCCTTTGGGCGCAGGCCACTTCTTCTAATGACAATGACCGGTTATTTGCTGGCCACGATATTCGCCTTTTTCGCTCCCAACATCGAAGTCTTCATACTGCTGAGATTCTTTATGGGCTTCTTCGCAGCTGGCGGAGATGTTGTTGCTAGGGCCGTGATTCGAGATCTGTTCCGGGGTCAGCCCATGCGCCAGATGCTCGCAAGGGTCTTCCTGGTCCAGTCGCTAGCTCCAATACTTGGCCCAATCCTGGGCTCGCAGCTCACCGAGCTGATTGCATGGCAGGGCGTGTTCCTTTTCTTTGCAATCGTCACACTGGTGCTGTTGCTTTTTGCAAACGTGTTTTTGATTGAGACCTTGCCGGTTTCGGCTAGAAGAAGCAGTTCGCCGCTGGGGCTTGCCCGGGGTTACGTCAACGTGCTTCGAGACCGAGTCTTCATTGGACTGATGTTTTATGCCGCGCTGCAGCTCAGTGCCCTGTTCAGCTATTTGAACTTTGTCCCCTTTATCTTCCAAGAGGGATTTGGGGTGAGTCCAACTAATTTCGGGCTTTGGATGGCAGTTAACGGGGCTGCATCATATGTCGGAGTTCAGGTTGGGGCGCACCTTGCAAAGTTCATTCAGGGCCACTGGCTCCTTGCCGCGTATAGCGTTATCGGCTCCCTTCTTGGCGTTGGGCTTTTTCTAACCTCAGGAACGAGCTTCTTGTGGGCAGAAGTCTTCTTTTTTGTACAGCTCTTTATTTTTGGCGCCAGCCTAACCGTCCTGCCTACCATCGCCCTTTATAACCATGGATCCGAGGCCGGCACAGCCTCTTCACTACTGGGCGTTTTCAATTTCACCTTCGCAAGCCTGATCTCCGCAACATACTTTCTGCTAAGAAGCACAGTCACCGCCGATCTAGGAGTGCTCATCGGGCTTCTTTATGCAGGCTCATTCCTAGCGCTCATTTTTATCTCTAGACCTTGGCTGCTTCCCGACATGAGAAAAGCAGATGTTTAGACCCTGGCGAGAAGATGACCTGGAGCAGCTCATTGCGCTCTACAACGCCCACGACAGCGCCATAGATCCGGAGTTTGAGGACTCCAGTGCTGAGGAGATAAGGGAAGAGCTCAATGGCTTCTATGACGAGGTCATGGCCCAGGTCTATGAAGAAGAAGGTCTCATCACAGATCTTGTTACGGCACAGGTGGACAAAAAACGCGAGCGCGTCGAAATAGACGTCTTTGGTCTTCCCGAGAAACACGACTACGCCAGGTCTTTCGATCTTGCTATTAGCTGGACCAATGAACACTATGCCAAGTTTGAAAAGCGGGCGGTGTGCAATTCGAGAGACATAGAGCTACGCAGCGCAATTGAGGCACTTGGGTTTTTGCTGGTCAGAAGATACTGGACCATGCGCAATCACGAACCAAATAAGTCATTTCCCAAGCTCCCAAAGGGCGTTGAGATTAGACAGGCTGATTTTGATAACGAGCGCGCGATATGGCACCGGCTTCTTATGGACTCTTTTTCTGGTCACTACGGCTTCAAGCAAAGAGGCTTCGAGGAGTGGGAGAAGAAGCAGCGTGAGCAGGTATTGCAGGATCCAGAGGGCGTGTTTTTCCTTGAGGAGGGAGGCGTTGCCGTCGGCTTGCTGGTCTGCACAAACCACAGAGCCGAAAACTCCGGAGGCTTTATTGACAAGCTTGGCGTTTTAGAGTCTCACCGGGGAAAGGGTTATGGAGAGCTGCTTCTTCGCTGGGGATGCGCATATTCTGTCGCCAGAGGATTTAGCGATGTTGCCCTAGGGGTTGACACCGGAAATGCCACTGGTGCGGTGGCGCTCTATGAAAAGGCAGGCTTTCGGCCAATGAATGTCTGGCTAGCGTTTTCGGACTCGGAAGAGCTTGAAGCCTCTTCCCTGAGTTAGGTATGCACCTGTAATAACCAAAATTGCCCCTACGGGTTCGTACCAATGAAGAGTCTCACCTAGCAGAAGAACCCCCCAGAAGGTTGCAATCACGGGGTTGGTGTAGGTGACGGTTGCTGCCACCGCACTTCCGGCTTGAGCCACAATCTGGTGAAAGAGCCAGTAGGCGATGCCGCTACCGAATACTCCCAGCAGCAATAGAGCCCCAACCGTTTCCACCTTGGGCTCGGCAACAAATAGCGGTCCGGTGAGAACGTAAAAAGGCAGCAGCGTGATGGCGCTGGTCAAAACCTGTACTGCGGCGGTAGAGGTGGGCGGCAATTCCATGGGGGTGATGTGCCTCCTGATGTATGGAGTTCCGATTCCGTAGGAGATGCTAGCCATAACTAGAGCCAGAATTGCCAGCTGGTCATTTTCACCAAAGCCCTGCCACACACCCAGCGTTATGCCAACCCCAACCAGGCCGACCAGAAGACCAATGATTGCGGTTGAGGATTGCCTTTGGCCCCTAAAGAGCGTGAGTATCGCAAGCAGCGTGAATATGGGGGTAGTGGCATTGAGAATCGCGGCCAAGATGCTTGTGGTGAATTGCTGGGCAAATGCATACATCGTGAAGGGAAATGCCGACATCAAAAAACCAGCCACCCACAAGTGGCCCCACTGCTTCAGCTTCGAAGGCAGCGAAATCTTTAGGGCGAAGCCGATTGCCAGCATTGCGGCAGCGCCTAGCGCGGTTCTCCAAAAGGCAACGCCAAGGGCAGTTGTTAGCTCGAGCGAGAGCTCAATGAATAAAAAGCTCGAGCCCCAAATCAGGGCCATCGGAATGAACTTGAATACCCAGTGGCTGAGCAAGTTAGTCGGTCTTTATCTCA
>Ga0209652_1001148_pt1 | contig 21690 bp, 21 predicted proteins | sample SaaInl74LU_5_DNA_FD_184641 | JGI IMG/M metagenome (GOLD analysis project Ga0209652, IMG submission 184641) | Marine microbial communities from expanding oxygen minimum zones in the Saanich Inlet - ESP_74LU_5_DNA (SPAdes) (version 2) | ecosystem: Environmental > Aquatic > Marine > Intertidal zone... | reverse complement strand
GACATGCAGGGCAAAACGGCAACGTGGATAGGGGATGGCAACAACATGTGTCACTCGTTCATTCGCGCCGCGCATCTATTCGGTTTTCATTTAAATATCGCCTGCCCAGAAGGCTACGACCCCGATCAAGCCTTACTCGACAACTATGCTCACTGCGTGACCTTGATGCGAGATCCATTGAGCGCAGCCAAAGGCGCCGATCTTTTGGCAACGGATGTGTGGGCATCGATGGGGCAAGAACAAGAAGCTCAGGCGCGCATAGCCGCCTTCGAAGGCTTTGAATTGAACAGCAGTTTGCTGCAAGTGGCCAAACCAGGCGCTCTGTACTTGCATTGCTTACCCGCTCACCGCGGCGAAGAAATCAGCGCCGAACTGATGGACGATGAAAACTCCGTTATCTGGGATGAAGCAGAGAATCGATTGCATGCTCAAAAAGCTCTGATCGAGTTTTTATTGCGACAAAAATAGGACAAATGATCCAGCATGGTGCACGCCATATGCTAAATAACACTTGGCGCTAAAAATCATTCCCATTAGATCAAATTAATCCAAAACACAGCTCAACCAGTCTGCCCTCCCAACGACCCGCCCACGCCAAAGCCGCCAAGGTTAGTAAGCGCTAACACGTGATTTTACCCACAATCTATACACAAGCTTTACCCTAGATAAGCCACTTGCATTGCCTCAAAGACACCAGTATCTTGTGTGGAATAATTATTCCAAGCACCATATATGGTGTATTGACATCAAAACGACCCTAAAAGCACGAGCGCCGGAGCAAGCATGGAAACAACAAGTACACCAATACCCCCATCGACGAGCACAGCCAACTTAAGCCCTACCGCTTCGCCTATCGAAGCAACTGCTCCTGGCACATTGAAGGTGATTAAACGCAATGGCCAAGTTGTACCCTTCGACAGCAGTAAGGTGTCAGTGGCCATTACCAAAGCGTTTTTGGCAGTAGAGGGCGGTACGGCCGCTGCATCAAGCCGAATACACGAAACCGTCGCGAAATTAACCACGCAAGTGATGAGCACATTCGAGCGCCGCATGCCATCGGGCGGGACCATCCACATCGAGGACATTCAAGACCAGGTGGAGTTAGCACTGATGCGTGCTGGCGAGCATAAAATAGCACGAGACTACGTAATCTATCGTGAAGAACAGGCTCGCAAACGGGCACAAAAACGCGCGCTATCGGCCGAAGCAGAACGGGCCGCAGGCGCCATTTCGGTACTACAGCCTGATGGCAGCCGAGCCCCCCTAGACATCGAGCGACTGCAAACCGTGGTTACCGAGGCTTGTGCGGATCTGGCCGATGTCAGCGCGTCGAAAATACTCGAGGAAGCACTGCGCAATCTGTACGATGGCGTCACACTAGACGAGGTCACTACCTCACTGGTCATTACAGCCCGCACACTGATCGAGCAAGAACCGAACTACACCTACGCAGCGGCACGTCTATTGTGCGATGATTTGCGTAGCGAGGCGCTTGAATTCTTGGGTGTGGCGGAGCGCGCCACCCAACAAGAAATGGCGGTTTACTACCCCAAAGCGTTAGAATCCTACATCTCTAAAGGTATCGGACTCGAACTGCTAAGCCCAGAACTGGCCGATTACGACATCGCGAGACTAGGCGCCGCCATCCAGCCCGAGCGCGATTTACAATTCACCTACTTGGGGCTACAGACCCTGTACGACCGCTACTTCATTCACAGCAATGAAACTCGCTTCGAGCTGCCTCAAGTGTTCTTTATGCGCATCGCAATGGGCCTAGCTGCTCGCGAAGACGACAAAAACGCTCGCGCAATAGAATTTTACCAGTTGCTGTCATCGTTTGACTACATGAGCTCGACTCCAACCTTGTTCAATGCCGGCACCTTGCGTCCACAACTTTCATCTTGCTACTTAACGACTGTGCCCGATGACTTAAGCGGTATTTACGGAGCCATCCGTGACAACGCATTACTATCGAAATGGGCAGGCGGCCTAGGCAACGACTGGACACCCGTGCGAGCTCTTGGCTCCTACATCAAGGGCACTAACGGTAAATCACAAGGCGTTGTGCCGTTTTTGAAAGTAGTTAACGATACCGCAGTAGCGGTCAATCAGGGCGGCAAGCGCAAAGGCGCAGTATGTGCCTACCTAGAAACATGGCACCTAGATATCGAGGAATTTCTAGAGCTGCGCAAAAACACCGGCGATGACCGCCGCAGAACGCACGACATGAACAGCGCCAACTGGATTCCAGACTTGTTTATGAAGCGCGTGTTCGAAGGCGGCGAATGGACTCTGTTCTCCCCCAACGACACCCCAGATTTGCACGATTCATACGGCGCCGATTTTGAGTCCAAATACGAAGCCTATGAGGCAAAAACTCGTAGCGGCGAGCTGAAACTGTTCAAGCGTGTAAAAGCCGAAAACTTATGGCGTAAAATGTTGGGGATGCTGTTCGAAACGGGCCACCCTTGGATCACCTTTAAAGACCCTTGTAACCTGCGTTCGCCGCAGTCACACGTAGGTGTCGTGCATTCATCAAACCTATGTACCGAAATTACGTTAAACACCAGTGACGACGAAATCGCCGTGTGTAACCTGGGCTCTGTGAACCTACCACAACACATCGACGAAAATGGCTTGAACCTAGACAAGCTGCAAAAGACAGTTACGACGGCTGTACGTATGCTTGATAATGTAATCGACATCAACTACTACTCAGTGCCACAGGCAGAACGCTCGAATTTTCGACATCGCCCCGTTGGCCTCGGCCTAATGGGCTTCCAGGATGCACTGTACAAGCAGCATATCGCCTACAGCTCACCAGAGGCGGTAGAGTTTGCCGATCGCTCGATGGAAGCCATAAGCTACTACGCCATCCAAGCGTCATCTTCTTTGGCTGAAGAGCGGGGCACCTACTCAAGCTTTGACGGCTCACTGTGGAGCCAAGGTATTTTGCCCATTGATTCGCTGGAACGGTTGGCCGACTCACGAGGCGAGCAATACCTGCAAATCGATCGCACTCAAACCTTAGATTGGGACACCCTGCGCGAGCGGGTTCGCACCAAAGGTATGCGCAACTCCAACGTGATGGCAATCGCGCCAACAGCGACCATTGCCAATATTACCGGCGTGTCGCAATCTATTGAGCCGACCTATCAGAACTTGTACGTTAAGTCGAATCTGTCCGGCGAATTTACCGTCGTAAACCCTTACCTAGTTAATGACCTAAAAGCTCGTAACTTATGGGATAAAGTCATGGTTAACGACCTGAAGTACTACGACGGTAGCGCTCAAGCCATTGATCGCATTCCTGCCGACCTGAAGGCCATCTACTCCACGGCATTTGAAGTTGAGCCTCGCTGGATCGTAGAAGCGGCGAGCCGACGCCAAAAATGGATTGACCAGGCTCAGTCGCTAAATTTGTACATCAATAATGCCAGCGGTAAGAAACTGGACGTGACCTATCGTATGGCTTGGTTAAGCGGTTTAAAAACCACTTACTACTTGCGCTCGTTAGCAGCAACAGGCACCGAAAAATCCACTGTTGACAAGGGCACTTTAAACGCTGTAGCCGCCGCCGCCGCACCAAAACCTGCGCCCGTACCCAAAGCATGCTCGCTAGACGACCCCGACTGCGAAGCATGCCAATAAACAAGGAGAGACTTGATGTTAAGCTGGGACGAATACCACAACGAAGATACTCTGGACACAACCGCTGCCACTAAAGCAGCGGCTGACGCTGCCGCCCGCGAAGTAACGCTAGCGGCCGAGGAAAAACGGCAAGAAGCAGAGCAGCGAGAACAACAAACAGCTCACGTGGCAAGCTCAGAGGCAAAAGAGCTTCCTGAAGCCGTTACGGTCGATAGTGCTGAGGTGCTAGAACGCGCAGCTGAAGCCGTCGCCTCTATGGATGTAGCGGCGGGCCTAGAAGAGCTTGAAATGGGTGCCGCGCGCGTATCGGTCGATGAGAAAGCCATGATCAATTGCCGTGCCGACTTAAACCAATTGGTGCCGTTCAAATACGATTGGGCTTGGCAAAAATACATCGATGGTTGCGCCAACCACTGGATGCCTCAAGAAATTAATATGACCGCCGACGTTGCCACCTGGAAAAGCGCTGACGTGCTAAGCGACGACGAGCGCCGCATTGTTATGCGGAGTCTAGGCTATTTTTCTACCGCCGACTCCCTGGTTGCGAATAACTTGGTACTGGGAATCTATCGTCTAATTACAAACCCTGAATGTCGACAATACCTCCTTCGCCAAGCATTTGAAGAAGCCATCCATACGCACGCCTATCAGTACTGCATTGAATCGCTGGGCATGGATGAAGGCGAGGTGTTCAACATGTATCGCGAAGTCCCCAGCGTGGCCAAAAAGGCGGCTTGGAGCTTATCGCACACCCATAGCCTCAGCGATCCCAATTTTGAAACGGGCACCGTCGAAGACGATCAAACACTACTGCGTAATCTCATTGGCTTTTACGCGGTCACGGAAGGTATTTTCTTTTACTGTGGATTCACGCAGATTCTGTCTATGGGTCGTCGCAATAAAATGACGGGGGTCGCCGAGCAGTTTCAGTACATTCTTCGCGATGAATCCATGCACCTAAACTTCGGCATTGATGTTATCAACCAAATCAAGCTCGAGAACCCGCATTTATGGACGGAAAGCTTCCAGAAAGAAGTGATACAAATGCTCGTGGAGGGCACTCAAATCGAGATCGAGTATGCTCGCGACACTATGCCAAGAGGGGTTTTAGGCATGAACGCGGCTATGATGGAAGAATACTTACAGTTCATTTGCAATCGCCGCCTAGCGCAACTGGGTCTGCCTGAGCAGTTCCCCGGCGCGCAGAACCCATTCCCATGGATGTCAGAAATCATGGATTTACGCAAAGAGAAAAACTTCTTTGAAACACGCGTAATCGAATACCAAACGGGTGGCGCCCTTTCTTGGGACTAAGCACCGAGTAAGAATTTCAGGGCGCTTGTTCGATAGCCTCGTCAAGCGTCTTGAGTATCGCCTCTAAGCATGTTAAATCTGCACCACCGCACCCTGGGCTCGCCACCATTGGCCCGACAGCGCACCGCTCCGGCAACACTTGGTCTCGCTCTAAAATACGTCGTATTTTTGGAATAAACACAAACTGCAGCCACTGCTCCAAGCGCCAGTAATCGGCAGCAAAGGGAACCAGACTTGAGTACCCCTCGAGGGATGGCGACTGATCTGACCACAAACGGTGCTGACGCATCACGCACTCCAAGTCCAACAAGAGCTCCGCAATCATGACCCTGCTGGCTTGCATAGTTTAAATATCGTCCCGCGCGAAAGGAGGCAATGAGGCAAGTAGCTCCCGTCCATAGTGCTTGGTCAATAACCGAGTATCCAGAATACTGATCTGGCCCTGATCGGACTCGGTGCGCAACAAGCGACCACAGGCCTGCAACAGCTTAGCACCGGCGTCGGGCACAGAGATTTCCCGAAAGGCATTCCCTCCCCCGCGCTCAATCCACTCACTCAAGGCCGCCTCTCGTGGATCGTCCGGAACGGCAAATGGAATCTTGGCTATGACGACGTGCTCACAGTATTCAGCGGGCAGATCGACCCCTTCAGCAAAACTCGCTAAGCCAAATAAAATACTTCGCTGCCCGGCATCAATGCGCGCCTTATGAGCCTCTAACAGAGCCTTCTTGGATTGAGTATCTTGCATGAGGATGACCGCTTGAAGATCTGCATCGAGGGCTTCGCAGACTTCTCGCATCTGACGCCGAGAGGCAAATAGCACCAAGGTGCCAAGTGCTATGCTGAGCAAGGTTGGCAAGTAATCGACAATGGCGTCAGTGTGTGCCTGCGCTTGATTGGCTTCGGGTAAGTGAGAGGGAATATGCAAGCGCCCTCGTTGATAATCAAAAGGGCTAGCGACTACAGCGTAAACGGCATCGTCGGGAGTACCGGCATGCAACTTGAACCGGTCGAATTTACCCAAGGCCGTAATAGAGGCCGATGTAATCAATACACCGGCGGCTCGGTCCCACAAGTTGTCTTGTAAAAATGCTGTCGCCAAGGTTGGACTCGAATGGCAGCTGATCGCCAGCTGACTACCTGTATCGTTATAACGAAGCCATCTTGCTGGCGGCGGTTCGCCGTCGCAACTGTGCGCAAAATCGGACCACAGGGCCTGAGTTAACGATAGACGACCCGTCAGGCTCTGACAGGCGCTTAGCATCGCCTCCACCGCTTCCGCCTCATCTCCCTCTTCATCGAGCAAGTCTTCGCACTCAATCGTCAAACGTTCGGCAACACCCAAAACCTTGGCAGCTAACTGTGCGCATGATAATGCCACAACGCGCAAGGGTTCTGGAACTCGACCATGTTCAAATCGCAGTTCTTGGGTATTACCATCCAACGCTTTTGGGCGCAGCGACAGAGCTTCCGCCTCTAATTCTTCCAACGCCGACATGAGCTCATGACAATACCCAATGACTTTACCAATCAAGTCATCGAGTTTGTATTCCACGTAAACCGACTGCGTTTTCTCCAGCCACGTTCTAGTGTCAATTAGCCACTGTTTGGTGCTGTGTATATGGCAAAAAGCCGTACTGTGATTTTTAGCTTTCTCAGCAAGATGATGCCCCTCATCAAAGACGTACAGAGTATCCTCTGGAGCCGGCAACACCATACCCCCACCAATCGACAAATCCGATAGCACCAAATCGTGATTGGTCACAATAACGTCAGCATCTGCTAATTGATCTCGCGCTTTGAAAAAACTGCACTGGGACACATACGTGCAGCGACGGCCAGTGCATTGGGCATGATCACTCGTAATCGGATACCACACTCTGTCATCTATAGTATCTGGCAAATTATCACGATCACCGTCCCAATCACCCCGTGCCAAAGACGCCATACACGCCTTATAAACAGCAGAATCACCATCCGCCACCCAATCGTATTCGTCGGGATACAATGGAATGGTCTGGCCTGAAGATCGATTGTTCAGTGCTTGATCTAGGCGCGATAAGCAGACGTAGCGACGGCGACCCTTGGCTAGAGCAATACTAAATTCCAGGCCCGAAAGCTTCGCGATATCGGGTAAATCTTGATAAATGAGCTGCTCTTGCAAGGCTACGGTGGCGGTTGAGATAACAAGGCGCTTCTCTCGAGCCTGTGCCACTGGAACAGCCGCAAGGGTATAGGCAATTGTCTTCCCGGTGCCGGTGCCCGCTTCAATGACTGCAATAGGCGGGCGGGAAGAGAATCCGTCTCGCGATAGAGCCTTTGAAACCTCGGCAATCATTTGCCGCTGACCCCAGCGGGGCTGTAAATTGCGCGCTTGCACTAACTGGTTGTAGGCTGAGCGAATCTTGTCTTTGACCGCATCCGTCAGCATTTATGCACCCGCACTTAGGGCCTGATCGACTGAATTTGCATACATTGCCAACAAAAAGGGTTGCTCTTCCGCATTCAGCGCATCGACCCTCGCATCAAACTCTGCCCTCGAAATAGAGCCCTTAGACACCGATAGACCCGCAGGGAGGTCCTGCCCAGGGTGCAACCTTTGCCAAGCCCAAATATTCGTGGGGTGCAATTGGTAGTTACGAGTGACCTGGCGATCGATCTCGGCGACGACCTGATCCACAGATTCAAAGTGATTCCCGAGAACCGCACCGAAGCGAATATGCACCATACCCTTAGCACCCGAAATCCCTACGGCAATAGATCGGGCATCTTCATGCTCAGCTTTTTTGTAACTACCATCACGCGCTAGCGTTGTGAGCTCGTGCGATTTCATGGCGTCACAGGGGTCCAGTTCATACGAAATTGACACCGGCACGATACGTAATTTAGCCAATGAATCACCAAACGTTAACGTTTTATCGCGCCCTAACAGCAGCATTTTTATAACCGCAGGCTCAGTCGCATCTAAACCGTTCTTCGCGCGCCCTTCACGCTGCGCAATCCAGACCGGCGATAGATCATCATTAATTGACGTGGCAATGTACTCAGACAATAGTTTACTTGCAGCCAGCAATTGCCTGGGGCCATGAACAGCCCGCTTTACAATAAAGCTTTTATTGATTCGCATCAGATCCGCGATCCAGGGCTTTGACAGCAAGTTATCGCCAATCGCAATGCGACAGGTCTCTCGGCCTCGAGTATGCAAAGCGTAATTTGTAAACGCAGGATCCAAAGCGATATCACGATGGTTGCTAACAAACAGGTAGGCACCTTCTTCAAGTTCTTCAAGACCCGAAACCACAAAACCAGCGGTCGATGACTCAATCATACGATCCATGTAAGAGCGCACTAAGGACTGAAACGAAGCCACGTTCTTCACGCTTCGTAGCTGACGCCCCAAGCCCCAGCGTACCAGTGGCCGCAACAGAGGAACCGACCACAAAGCTCTTCCGCCCAAGCGCAAGTTAATGATGCTGTCCAACAGCTCGGTATCCGACTTCAAACGATTAATCACAGGCATCACTTCGTGATCATCATAAGGTCTGATTTCGGCAAAACGGTCGCTCACACACTCTCCTATCGTGTTTTGGCACAGTCAGTCTAACGAGACCACGTCGCGGAGGTCGGCGACTGCACACAGCAAAACTCATCAGCTGAGCCTGATTACCGTCATCGCTGCGCAACTTTGTACTCGCTTACTGGCTGTTTTCTGCTAAACTCCCCACCCGAAAGTGTACAAATTCGGGGGATACCACCATGGCTGCAGGTTCAGCTACTTTTTTTGTTTTTGGCTTAGCACTTCTTTTAGCAAGCTGGATCATGCTACTGATTACCAGCTGGAAAGAAGATTACGCTTGGGGCTTATTCACAGTACTACTCCCCCCAGTATCTTACCTTTTTGCTTTATTCCAGCTGGACAAAGCAGGCCAAGCTATTTTACTCGCTATTGCAGGCTGGGTTCTTATTTTTCTTGCATAAAGACACGTAAAAGCGAGTCAAGGTAACGCAAACGTTACCCACCTTCGACACGTGTTACTATTTTTCTCAAAAAACGTTATTATGCGGTCGCAGTCCACACCGATCGTTCTATTGAGGAAAATTTATGAAAGCTATCAAAGTCGCACTCGCAGTCATCTTGCTCGCGGGCGCCACAGGCGCACTAGCAGCAAAGCCCACCGCCATCCGATTTATCACAGACATCGAAAACGATGACAAACTGAGCAAGCGCTACGAAGTACAATGCTCAGACAAACGCGCTGTCGAAATGACCCAAACCACCAGCAATGAATTCTGTGTCGTAGTCGGGGAAGAAAACTATTGCAACAAACGCAAAATGAAAGTGGCAAAAACAGCCTGCAAATAAATGCTAAGGCGCTTACGACTACAATGGCTCGGTAAGCGCCTCTTCAAGCATTTGCTTCTCAGCCAACCCCAACCCAAACGCCTTATACAAGTAATCATCTATACTGCCAGAATGTTCTAGCATTGCGTCTACCGCAGACTGTAAATACTCAGACCGAGTCGCCACAATAGGCTCAAGCACCTCGTCACTTACACCGTCAAACCCATACTTGTCGCGCAACATAGGAAGTTGTTCGCTCGGCAAAAAGTAGCGCTGGGTCAATAAATAATCCTTCATAACCCATTCAAGATCAACTCCTAGAGCCAACAGCACGACTGCCGCCGCAAACCCAGTGCGGTCTTTACCCGCCGCACAGTGGACTAGAATCGTCGCCCCAGGATCCGACAGCAGACCATCGAACACCTGCTTAAACGAACTCATATGAGCCAACACCAACTCACGATTAATAGCGCACATAAATTCGTAGCTTTGACTTGGCAGCGACTCTGCCCGAGTCACGACCTCTAAGCTGCCGACCTGATTTCCCGGGGTGATATCCAAATGCACAACCTGATTAACAGCCGCTAATAGTGAGGGATGATTCGGCTTATGCGCTTGCTCAAACCCTCTTCGAAAATCATAAAGATGAGTAATACCCAAGCCAGCAACCATATTAAGATCCGCTGCAGTCAGGTCGGCTAAATGACCGGACCGGAATAAACGACCTGACTTAACGCGACGCGCTCCATTAGCCGCAACATAACCACCAAAATCGCGAAAATTAGGAGTGCCCTCCAAGGGTATGTGCCTGCTCATAACGTCCTCATGTTCACTGCGAAATCGTCCACAATGATATCACAGCACAAACTGATCTCCGGACACACAAGAATCAGCAATTTTTTGGGTGTTTCGACCAAAAAGCCCAGACAACAGTTGACACTGAGGAGCAAACTGACAATAATCCGCGCTCTTAAAATTTTGTATAGGTTGGTAAATCGTGGCGAACTCCCCACAAGCAAAAAAACGTGCCCGTCAAGCTGAAAAACGTCGCAACCACAACGCAAGCTTGCGTTCACTGGGTCGTACTGTAATCAAGAAAGTGATCAAAGCCATCGACAGCGGCGACCAAGCCTCTGCTCAGGCAGCGTTTGGCGCGGCCGTGCCTGTGATCGATCGCTTGGCAGACAAAGGCATTATCCACAAAAACAAAGCCGCACGACACAAAAGCCGGCTGAGTGCAAAAATCAAAGCACTGGGCGCGTAACTGTTCGTCGGTCTGTAAAAAAACCGGCTTGAAGCCGGTTTTTTTGTCTTTACCGAGGAAGATCACCTAAGTTTACAACAAAACCAAATTGTCCCGATGAATCAACTCCGGGTCGGCGGCATAGCCTAAAAGGTCGGGAATACGCGCCGAACTCACGCCCTTAACAACCGCCAGTTCGTCGGAACTCAAGTTAACCAAACCCCGGGCAATACGCTGCCCATCGGGCCCGACACACAGCACGGTGTCACCGCGTCGAAAACTGCCAGTGACACTGACAACACCTACCGGCAACAAGCTCCGACCTTGCTCTTTCAAAACCCGAACCGCCCCCGCATCAATAGTAACAACCCCAGCATCCCGCTGAACACCAGCCAACCACTGCTTCCTAGCCGGCGCAGAAGGCTTCTGAGCGCGAAGCCAAGTTCCAACGAACTGACCGTCTGCCACATCAGTAATGACCTCCGGGCGACGACCATTGGCAATAATCGTTTGTGCTGCCGATCTTGCAGCCAAGCGCGCAGCCCGCAATTTTGTTTGCATCCCCCCCTGACCTAAACGCCCGCTACCGCCTGCCATGGCATCGAGCTCAGGCGCATCGACATCACACACAGAAATAAGTGTCGCAGCATCATCTTTGCGCGGATCCCCGGTGAAAAACCCCTCCTGATCTGTCAGTAAGAGCACCGCATCGGCGTCAATCAAGTTGGCGACTAAGGCCGCGAGCGTATCATTATCACCAAATCGAAACTCATCGGTCGCCACCGTATCGTTTTCGTTAATAATAGGAATCACCTTAAGCTCGAGCAGACGATTTAAGGTATTGCGCGCATTCAAATAACGATCGCGATTAAGCACGTCGTCGTGACTTAGTAGAATTTGAGCCGTGGTCCTGCCAGAACGGGCAAAAGCAAGCTCATAGGCCTGAACTAAGTGTGTTTGGCCGACCGCTGCAGCCGCCTGCAAATCGTGTAATCTTTTGGGGCGTTCTGTCCAAGACAAGTAGGCAAGACCCGCCGCCACGGCCCCACTCGACACAATAACGATCTCTTTACCTTGCTCTAATAGCCGTTCACACATGCTAACGATACGAGCGACAATCTCAGGCTTTAAGCCCTCACCATCATCCGTCAGCAACGCCGAACCGAGCTTAACAACCCACCGGCTCGCAGTTCTAATCTCAGAGCGATGATCACTTCGTGCGGTCATTAATGTACGTATTCCACTTCAACATCGTAATCATCGTCGTCTTCATCGTCGTCATCATCTTCAATGTCTGACACCCTGACACGACCTTGCTCGATTCGAGCCCTTGCCTCAGCCTGCAAGGCATTCTGCATTGCTTGCTCATGCTGGGCGAGCTCTGGATCGAGGCGCTCGGCCTCGCGCCACTCTTCCAACTGGTTCATGATGGCCTGACACAATGTGTCGGTCCCCTCTGCCGCAAGCGCAGAAATGACGAATACAGGACCCTGCCAATCAAGGGCGCTCACGACTTCTTGCACTCTCTGGTCGCGACTTTGGTCATCTAAAGCATCGACTTTGTTCAGTACAAGCCAACGCGGACGGGCTGCCAACAGCGGACTGAAGGCTTCAATTTCTCGGACGATTGCGCAAGCATGCTCGGCCGGAGATTCGGCATCCCAGGGCGCCAAATCGACCAGGTGTAGCAGCAAACGGTTGCGCGTTAAGTGTTTCAGAAAACGTATACCAAGACCAGCGCCCTCTGCAGCTCCCTCGATAAGACCCGGAATATCTGCCACCACAAAGCTGCGCAGAGGGTCGACGCGAACCACGCCTAAATTAGGCACCATGGTGGTAAATGGATAGTCTGCCACCTTGGGTTTAGCGGCTGATATTGCTCGAATCAAAGTCGATTTACCGGCATTTGGCATACCCAAAAGCCCCACGTCGGCCAAAACCTTGAGTTCTAGCTTCAAACGCCTGTGCTCACCCTCCGAGCCCGGACTGGTTTGTCGGGGCGCTCTATTAATACTGGATTTGAATCGCGTATTGCCTAAACCGTGGAAACCACCCTGCGCAACTTTGAGCAACTGGCCGGCCTCAGATAAGTCGCCCAATACTTCATCGGTATCTATATCAATCACAGTTGTACCAACCGGAACTTTCAGCACGAGGTCTTCGCCGCTTTTACCTCGACAATTCCGTCCTTGCCCAGGCGACCCGTTTTCGGCTCGGAACTTCCGCTTAAAGCGGTAGTCCACCATCGTATTCAAGTTCTCGTCGGCCTCAAGAAAAACACTACCGCCATCGCCACCGTCGCCACCATCAGGACCGCCTTTAGGGATGTACTTCTCACGCCGAAAACTCAGACATCCGTTTCCACCCTTGCCTGCGGCAACTTCAATGATGGCTTCATCTACAAATTTCATGTTTCTATCCTAGGGCGAATTCAATTCTCGCCCAAAAAAAAAGCCCCGTCTGCTGACGAGGCTCGCGTTCATACCGCGTGCCGACCTCAGACAGAGACCACTCGTACGAACTTACGATTTTGCGGGCCGCGTTCTACGAACTCCACTCTACCATCGATTTTCGCGAACAAAGTGTGGTCTTTACCACAACCTACATTGTCGCCCGCGTGCATTTTAGTGCCGCGCTGACGAACGATGATGCTTCCTGCCGAAACGATCTGACCACCAAAGCGTTTTACACCTAAGCGTTTACTCTCGGAATCGCGTCCATTACGCGTACTACCACCAGCTTTCTTATGTGCCATTGTGCTACTCCTATATCCTTACGCAGTAATCGACGTGATTTTAACCTCAGTGTACCACTGACGGTGACCCGCTTGCTTCATGTGGTGCTTACGACGGTTAAACTTCATGATCTTGACTTTTTTGTGGCGGCCTTGCGCAATCACTTCAGCCGTCACTTTTGCGCCATCAACAGTTGGTGTTCCGATTTTCAGCGCTTCACCGCCTACCATGAGCACTTGGTCAAATTCTACTGACTCGCCGGTTGCGGCTTCAATTTTTTCCAGTTTCAGGGTCTCGCCTTCCACTACACGGTGTTGCTTACCACCGCTTACAATCACTGCGTACATAGTCTGTTCCTTCGTTAGCCATCTCGCAAATATACAAACTCGAATGTATCGAGGGCAGAGCTTGGCACGGTTAAGTCAATGCCAGCATGCGCACATACTGGCAGGGGCGCGAATTATATAGCAGTGCTGAGCCAGACACAAGCGCAAGCCAAAATCAAAGTCCAGCACCTTGATCCTTCTTGACACCATCAGCGCACCCGCCTAGCATCGCTGCCTGTTGTGACTTTATAATCTACCCATGCCCTTATCGATACCTGCTATTGCCGACGCCTTTAACGACCTAAACGCGCTTATCGTCAGCCAATTGCGCTCTGATGTCGGCCTGGTTGAAGACATAGGCCATTACATTGTCGCCGCCGGTGGCAAACGTATGAGGCCTACCCTCGTGCTGTTAACTGGCGGGGCTTTGGGTGAAATTTCTGCGAACCATAAATGTTTTGCTGCGGTAATCGAATTTCTTCATACGGCGACACTCCTGCACGACGATGTGGTTGATGTCTCGTCCTTACGCCGGGGCCGCCCAACCGCCAACGCCACCTTTGGAAATGCCTCTAGCGTACTTGTCGGTGATTTCATCTATAGCCGCGCCTTCCAGTTATTGGTCGACATAGGCGATATGCGCATTCTCAAGGACATTGCCGACACCACTAACCGCATTGCGGAAGGTGAAGTGCTTCAGCTCGTGCGAGCGGGCGACGCCGACACCACCGAAGCGCAGTATTATGAAGTCATACAAGCAAAAACTGCGGTTTTATTTGGAGCAGCATGCTACGGCGGCGCATTACTCGCAGAAGGCCGCGAGTCTAGCGCGGCGAAGCTAAGAGAATTTGGCATTAACTTAGGAATGGCATTCCAAATCGTTGACGACATATTGGACTACCAAGGCGACCCAGGCACTATGGGTAAAAACTTAGGTGACGATTTAGCCGAGGGGAAGCCTACTCTGCCTCTGATCCACGCGATTCAATCGGCCGCAACGGAAGACGCGGCATTAATCCGCGCAGCCATTAGCAATAAGGATCGCGAACTATTAGACAGCGTTATCGATATAATTCGCAGCAACGGTTCGCTTGATTATGCGCGCGACCGTGCTCTCTACTTCCAGCAACAAGCCGAACAAGCCCTTGCAGATCTTCCAGAAAGCGACATCAAAGCAGCCCTGATTGCGGTAGCAAACCAAGCGGTCGCCCGAGTCATTTAGGATCCGCCGTAAAGGTTCTCAAACACATAATTCGTTGCCTCGACAAATCCAGGAACGCTACCGCAGTCGAATCTTCGCCCCTTAAATTTGTATGCCATCACACACCCGGACTGTGCTTGCTTCATGAGCGCATCGGTTAACTGAATCTCGCCATTAGCACCAGGCTCGGTCGTTCGAATTATATCGAAAATATCAGGCGTCAAAATATAGCGCCCTATAATCGCCAAAGTAGAGGGGGCATCTTCTTTTTTAGGCTTCTCGACCATAGACTCAACCCGATATAAGCCCTCTTTCATAGGCTCGCCGGCAATCACGCCGTACTTATGCACCTCGTCTTCAGGCACTTCTTGAATGGCTACAATTGAACAACGAAATTGCCGATACAGGTCAGCCATTTGCGCCAACACGCCATCACCTTCTGGGTTTATACAAAGGTCGTCAGACAAAACAACACCGAAAGGCTCGTTACCAATTAGTGATTCGCCGGTTAAGATTGCATGTCCTAGACCTTTCATTTCACGCTGACGCACCATAGTGAAAGTACCGCGATCGAGAACATTCCGAATACTGTCTAAGTAGATCTCTTTACCCGTTCCCTGGATCTGGTGCTCTAACTCGTAGTTAATATCAAAGTGGTCGGCAATCGCGCGCTTCCCTCGACCCGTGACCATGGCACAGGTGGTCATACCCGCCTCGAGCGCTTCTTCAACCCCATATTGAACGAGTGGCTTATTAACCACCGGCAACATTTCTTTCGGCATGCTTTTGGTTGCGGGCAAAAATCGGGTGCCATACCCGGCCACGGGGAACAAACACTTTCTGATCATGAACTATCCTTGTTTGGTTTATGCATTGCCTTGCGGGGCACGCCCATAGGTATCATCAAATCGTACAATATCGTCTTCGCCTAAGTAACTTCCCGACTGCACCTCAATCAATTCTAAGGGAATTTTACCGGGATTGGCCAAACGGTGCTTGTGTCCTAGCGGTATGTAGGTCGACTCATCCTCACCCAACATAAACACCCTGTCTTCGCAGGTCACTTCGGCAGTACCCTTAACGACGATCCAATGCTCGGCGCGGTGATGGTGCATTTGCAGCGACAACTTCGCACCAGGGTTCACGACAATACGCTTAACCTGAAATCGACCGGCTAGGACCAAGGTCTCGTAAGATCCCCAAGGCCGAAAAACCTGTTGATGCAGTGAAACTTCCGACCGCTTCTGAGCCTTAAGCGTATTCACAATAGCTTTAACGTCTTGAACCTGATCGCGATGAGAAACCAAAATGGCGTCAGCAGTTTCAACCACTACCATATCCTGCAAACCAACGCCTGCAATCAAGCGTTCACTCGAACGAAAATAAGAATTGTCGCAGTCGTTCAACAGTACGTCGCCCTGCGCGACATTACCGCGCTCGTCTTTTGCCTGAATCGACCACAGCGCCGACCACGCCCCCACATCGCTCCAACCGCAGTCTAGCGACACCACAGCGCCTTTCTTGGTGTACTCCATTACTGCGTAATCAATGCTGTCTGAGGGCGAACTCGCAAAGGCTTCGGCATCGGGCCGACAAAAATCTAAATCTTCAGCACCACCATCGATCGCTCGTTGGCAAGCGTGATATATATCGGGCGCCAATCGCTCTAATTCCTCAAGGTATCCTTTGGCAGGCAGTAGGAACATCCCGCTATTCCAAAGGAAATCGCCACTGCTGAGGTAGTGTTTCGCGGTAGCGAGGTCTGGCTTTTCTACGAAGGCCTCAATTGTCTTCGCCGCTTCGGTGATCGACTCGCCAGCTTTGATATAACCGTAGCCCGTTTCCGGCTCCGTAGGAACAACACCAAACGTCGTTAAGCGTCCCTGTTGTGCCACCTCGGCCGCTTGAATAACGGCAGCCTGAAACGCGGGTATATCCATTATTGCATGATCGGCGGGCAACACCAGCAGCAGGCAATCCTCGGAACGAGAGCGCTGCGCATACATCGCCGCTAGGGCAACCGCTGGCGCCGTATTACGCCCGCTGGGCTCAAGTATCAGCGCCGCCGGCCTTACCTTGATTGCTCTGAGCTGCTCAGCCAACATGAATCGATGCTCGTCGTTACCAACAATAATGGGGGCCTGATCCGTGAGACCAATGACTCGGCTAACCGTATCTTGCAGTAAACTGGTGTCGGTCACTAAGGGCAGAAACTGCTTAGGATGACCCTCCCGCGATACCGGCCAAAGGCGACTGCCAGTGCCACCAGATAAAACAACAGGAACAATAGGACTCATTACTAACCTCGGACGCAGATCTGAGCCGCAAGTCTACCCTATTCATCACCTAGCTTAAAACTCGCAAAACTTAACTTCTTGTAATTCAAAAGTGGACTTCGCCGTCTCAGCGTTTACAATGCGCTGTACCAACTAGGGCGCAGAGCCTGGCAACCATAGCAAACAATTTGGACAGATTCATGACAGCGCAATCCGCCTACACCAAGGAAGCACTCATAGATTGCGGCCACGGCCGTCTTTTTGGCGAAGGTAATGCTCGCCTTCCCGTTGATAACATGCTGATGCTGGATCGCATCACCCATATTAGCAGTGAGGGCGGTGAACACGGTAAAGGCGAAATTATCGCCGAACTAGATATCCAGCCCGACCTGTGGTTCTTCGACTGCCACTTCCCAAGCGACCCAGTAATGCCCGGCTGTTTGGGCCTAGACGCTATGTGGCAGCTTGTAGGCTTCTTCTTGGGCTGGCGAGGCAATCCCGGCAAGGGGCGTGCTTTGGGCTCTGGTGAGGTTAAATTTTTTGGCCAGGTCTTACCCTCCGCGACGAAAGTCACCTATAAAATCACCATGAAACGCGTCATCGAGCGCAAACTCGTCATGGGGATTGCCGACGGCAGCCTAAGTGTCGATGGCAAAGAAATCTACACTGCCAAAGACCTCAGAGTAGGTCTTTTTACTTCGACTGAGAGCTTCTAGAACATGACAAAAAGAGTCGTTATCACTGGCCTTGGGATCGTATCGTGCCTAGGCAATGACGCGGACACTGTAACGCAATCGCTATTCAACGGGACATCGGGCATCAAAACCGATGAAAGCTATATTGAAATGGGGCTTCGCTCTCACATCTCCGGGCGTCCTGACATCGATTTTGCTGAACACATCGACCGCAAACAGCTGCGCTTTATGGGCGATGCGGCAGCCTATGCCTACATCGCCATGCAGCAGGCCATCGACGACTCTGGCCTTACCCAAGAGCAAATATCGAATGTTCGCACCGGCATTATTGCGGGCTCCGGCGGCGCATCGGCATCGAGCCAAACAGAGGCCGCAGATATCCTTCGTGAAAAAGGCATTCGGCGCGTAGGCCCCTATCGCGTGACCCAAACTATGGGCAGCACGGTCTCAGCGTGTTTGGCAACGCCCTTTCAAATTAAAGGCGTGAACTACTCTATATCTTCTGCGTGTTCGACCAGCGCTCACTGCATTGGCAACGCCGCTGAGCAAATTCAGCTAGGCAAACAAGATATCGTTTTTGCGGGGGGTGGCGAAGAACTGCACTGGACCATGAGCAGCTTGTTTGACGCGATGGGCGCGCTGTCTACCAAGTACAACGACACACCTAGCAGGGCTTCTAGAGCCTACGACGCCGACCGAGATGGCTTCGTGATCGCCGGTGGCGGCGGTATGCTGGTCGTTGAATCACTAGACCACGCCCTTGCGCGCGGCGCAAATATTTACGCCGAGTTAGTAGGCTACGGTGCCACGTCGGACGGCTATGACATGGTAGCGCCCTCAGGCGAAGGTGCTATGCGATGCATGCAACAAGCGCTGGCTACCGTGAATGGGCCTATCGATTACATCAACGCTCATGGTACCAGCACACCAGCGGGCGATATCCAAGAAATCAAAGCGGTTAGAGCCGCATTTGAGGGCAAAGAGTTGCCCTTTATCAATTCCACTAAGTCTTTGTCGGGACACTCTCTCGGCGCGGCAGGCGTGCAAGAAGCCATTTATGCCCTATTGATGCAGCAACATGGCTTTATCTCGGCATCGGCTAACGTTGAGAACCTAGATCCTGATGCAGAAGGCATGCCGATCGTCCGAGAACGCATAGACAACGCGAAGTTAGATCGCATTATGTCAAACAGCTTTGGTTTCGGGGGTACGAATGCGTCACTCGTATTCCAGCGCTATCAAGACTAAAACAAGGACCTCAGGGGGATAACCTCTACGGGGTCACCCTCGACAATATCCTGCCCAACCGGAGCGACAATCAACACGTCGCTCTGTACTGCGGCGAGCAAAGCGCCTGAACTTTGATTTGCGAAGGGGCGTACCTTAGAAACGCCCAGCTCGTTGGCGATTGAACCCCGAAGATATTCTGCCCGCTCGCCACCTTTACGCTGAAAATCAGCTGTGGCCCATAAAGAAAAAGGCGCTAAATCGCGAGCACCTTGTAAGCCCAGTAATATAGGTCTTGTCAGCAGTAAAAAGGTCACCAGCACTGAACTCGGGTTACCGGGTAATCCTATAATGGGCTTGTCTGCAATGCGCCCAAAGGCAAACGGCTTACCCGGCTTTAACGCCAACCGCCACAAGTGTAGTTCACCCAAGGCCGTTATGGCTGGCTTAACGTGATCTTCCTCACCTACCGACACACCACCCGTAGTAATTACCACATCCGCCGCAGTAACCGCTTGCTGCAGAGCCTCACAGGTCGCCGCAAAGGTATCAGCCAGCTGCCAGACACCGACCACTTCGCCGCCAACCTGCTGCACTAAACCTTCAAGCAAGCTCCGATTCGAGTTGTAGATTGTGCCGGGAGGCAACTCGACCGCCCCTGGCTCAACCAGTTCATCGCCGCTTTGAAGCAAAGCAACTCGCGGCTTTTTGGCGCACACGACAGTCGCCAATCCTTGCGAAGCCAACAAACCTAAGGCCGGAGGTCCTAACCTTTCACCAGCCGCCAGCAACATCTCTCCCGCTTTGATCTCATGCCCGCGCAAACGTACGTTTTCTCCGACGTCGCCTCTTAAAGGAACCCGAACACTGTCACCGTGGACCTCGCAATCTTCCTGCATAACAACCATATCGGCGCCATCAGGTAATTGAGCACCCGTAAAAATACGAGCCGCCGTGCCTAGAGCCAAGGGCTCTGGTACCTGACCCGCAGCAATGCGTTGCGAAACCAATAATTCGCGACCCGAATCCGCTACTCTTAGCGCGAAGCCATCCATCGCCGAATTGGTGTATGGCGGGCTATCGATAACAGCCAAAAGCGGCTCCGCAAGGATGCGACCTAAGGCCTGGGTCACGGGGACACACTCTGGCTGGCCAGAGGCTGAGATACCCGCCAAAATAGAATCAATCGCGTCCTTTAAGGAAACCAGTTGGGTCATTGGGTCGCAATATTAAGTACGCCCACAAAGTTGCAGGGCTTGTGAGTCGCATCCAGCTGCTCTTTCAGAATACCTTCCCACGCGGTGCGACAAGCGCCGGTAGAACCCGGCATACAAAAGATGACCGTTCTATTTGCCATTCCGCCCAAAGCGCGAGACTGTACTGTCGAACTTCCAATCTCTTGTAAAGACAAGGCTCTAAACACCTCCCCAAAACCCTCAATGTGCTTGTCAAACAAAGGGGCAAGCGCTTCCGGGGTAGAATCACGGCCCGAAAATCCTGTACCGCCGGTTGTCAAAATAACCTGTACCGCAGAATCAGCTATCCAGGTAGAGACTCTAGCCCGAATTTGATAGACGTCATCGATTACAATTTGGCGCTCTCGCAGTGTGTGACCCGCGCCTTGAATACGTTCTACCAAATATTGCCCTGACGTGTCCGTGTCGATGGTTCGTGTATCCGATATGGTCAGAACGGCCACCCCTAGGCTCTGAGCCACTGCACTATTACTCATGATCCTTGCTTACCTTTTGATGCTGATAAAATGCTTTAACCGCGGGCGCCAGCAATCTCCGCCACGACGTTGAATGAATACCAAAACTGTCGAAAATTCTTTGCGTACTTAAGGTCCAATCACCTTTGGGTTGAGAGGCATCCGATGAACGAGCAACTCCACCGGAGTCAATATTCGCAAACTGACTGGCCGCTGCGAATACCGCCTCTCCGAACTCATAGTAGGAGGCACGTTCGCTGCTACCGTAGTGAAAAACCCCGCGGTTATTTGAACCACTGGCAATTTGATCGAGAATAGCCGCGATGACTCTAGCGCCGTCATCGGCCGATATTGGATTGAAATATTGCGTATCGGACAAAGAAATCCGTTCGCCTCGACCAAAACGCTGCAGCATTTTCACTAACACGCCCTCTCCTTGAGCAGAGTATGTTGGCGCCAGACGCAGAATAAGTGAATTGCGTGTCATATCACTGACCGCTTGCTCAGACGCGTGCCTTACCCGCCCTAGATTTGCAGTTTCATCGGGTTCATCGGTCTCGCTCCAGGGTGCTTGATCGACCCTTCCAGAGAAGACCCAAGCACTGCTTTGAAACAAGTAAAACACATTGTTCCTCAAGCAGGCTTTACCGAACCAACGGGTGCGCTGTATGTCGCCGTCACTTAACTGCTCTCGTGTTTCTGACAGTGCGTCTAAGCGAAGATCGATCAGGCAGTCAGGCGACAGTCGCTTAATTGTTTTTTTTGCGACTCGTTCGCTCTTGAAACGACTTTCTGCGACGCTGACGGCCGTATATTGATGCCGCTGCTGTTGATCGAGGATGCGCAACAACGACATCCCCAAGGGGGTGTCACCACCCAGAATCAACACCTTCAACTTTTTTTACCCCCACTTCAGCACCAATGATGATTAAAACGGAATATCGTCATCAAAATCCGGAAAATCAGCGG
>Ga0209652_1001146_pt1 | contig 21708 bp, 14 predicted proteins | sample SaaInl74LU_5_DNA_FD_184641 | JGI IMG/M metagenome (GOLD analysis project Ga0209652, IMG submission 184641) | Marine microbial communities from expanding oxygen minimum zones in the Saanich Inlet - ESP_74LU_5_DNA (SPAdes) (version 2) | ecosystem: Environmental > Aquatic > Marine > Intertidal zone... | reverse complement strand
TTACCTGCCATATTTATATTGCCGAATGTGGCTCCAATACGTTTAGCGGTGCCGTCTGTCGTGACTTTATAGAGACCGTAATTAAGGAGATATGTGGCAGCCTCGTCGGTGCGCTGCGAGTAAAATTCTGCTTTTTGCCAAATTAATGCATTCCCTGCACCGACCACAGAAGACACGGTATGTAACGGCACATAACGCCCACCATTCGACAGCGTCTGATACATTTGGTTGGTGTTAAAAACAGACAGTTCGAATGCGCCTAACGTAACCGATGGAACAGGCTCAATAGGTGTATTGACGCCTAACCTTTCGATGGTATCGATAACAACATCAAGCCCCAACTGCATACCTAAATTGACCGTGGGGATATTAAGTGACTCTGTTAGGCCCTGAATCAGTGGCACTTGACCTCTGAAGGCTTTATCGTAATTTTGCGGTGACCATGGTTTACCATTTTCGCTCTCAAGGGTAATGGGCTCATCAAGTAGTGGCGTGGCCAGATTATATTGAGTGGGATCTTCAAGGGCAGCCAAGTAGATAGCTGGCTTAATCAGCGAGCCAATAGGTCGTTTCGCATCTAGCGCCCTGTTAAAGCCTTTAAATGCGTAATCCCTTGCGCCAACAATGGCCCTAACTTCTCCTTTCGCGCTGTTGGATACGACTATTGCACCTTGTAGCGGTACTTTTCTGTCTTTTTGTAAACCATCAAGCGTATTAGCAAGCGCTTTCTCTGCACGTCGTTGCGCAACGATATCCAATGTAGTGAACACTTTTACCCCGGAGTCACGCAAGCTAGCGTCCGCCAGTATCTCAGACAACTCCTTTCTTACCTGCTCCATAAACGCGGGGTGCTTGCCACTTGCTAAACTCGCACCACTAGCAAGCCCCAACGGCATATTGATGTATTTCTCGTAGGATGCGCGGTCGATTTCATTTTCATCGAATAACATGCGAAGCACTAAATCTCGGCGTTCTTTTACACGGTCTTCATAACGTCTAGGATTGTAGTATGAGGGGCCTTTTATCATTGCCACCAGCGTCGCAATTTCCGGCACACTAAGCTCGTTGGCAGGACGGTCGAAGTAAAAGTAGCTTGCCAGACCAAATCCATGAACCGCCATGTCGCCATTTTGCCCTAAGAATACTTCGTTTAGGTACGCTTCTAAGATGTCTGATTTACTGTAGCGAGCGTCGATAATAATAGCCATTAACGCCTCTTTGGCTTTTCTGACGATAGAGCGCTCTCGTGTTAAAAACATGTTTTTTACGAGCTGCTGGGTAAGCGTACTACCACCCTGTACCGTTCTTCCCGCCGCAATATTAGCCATTAAAGCACGAAGAATGGAAAGCGGTGCCACACCATGGTGGTTATAAAAATTGCGATCCTCAACTAACGTAAGCGCTTTTGGCAGTAATTCGGGAATAGTATTTAACCGCACCAACATGCGATCTTCTTGACTCCCACTAACCATACGCGTAACCAGCCAAGGCTCTAATTTTACGCTACCAAAAGGTCGGCTTTGCGATTTATCGTAAATTTCACCAATACGTGCGCCATTCCATGTGATCACCAAGTGACGAAGGGGCTCAGCGCCCTCAGGAAATTGAAACGCTCGGCGCTGTATGGTGAGCACCTTATTCTGATAGCTATATTCGCCACTGCTATCGGCAAACGTTACTTTGCGGTAGCCTAAAAGTGATAATTCATCGATGACTTCTTTGGGTGTAATTTCCTCGCCTTTGCTCAACAGCAAAGGGCGAGCAAAAATTTGCGCAGGCACTTCCCATTTATTCCCCGAAAAGGAGTGCTTGATTTGTGCATCAAGATAAAAAGCATACGCCCCCAATACAACAATACCAATGACGCATAAACGCCAAAAGAGGGTAAAGAGCCAAGAGTATTTCGTTTTAGTTTTTGCGTTAGATTTTTTATTCGCCACTTGCTGCGCCATGATGATAAATGCTGGAAGCGTAACTCAATACGCCGTTAGCTAATTTGGTGATAATACTACAGTCCCGCACTAAGGCGCACACTGCGAAATTACGCGTCAGTCAACACTACCATTGCCGATAGTCGTCAACAACCTACAATCTGCAATTCAGTCACTAGACTGCCTTGAACGATACCGTGCTTAGAAACCACACTATCGTCAACGTTCAATTTTATTTATTCCTTTAATTATGGTGTAAAAGCCGTAAGTGAGTAAGTACCAACTTGAATTTTACTCGCGTTTGCTTGTCACACGAGATAGCATAATAACAAGCAACTTAGGAACTGTACTATGCGCATTAATATTCATGGAAAATATTGGCTCTCGGCCCTCACTCTACTGACAAGCCTCCATACGTCATCAAGTTTCGCTTCTGAAACATTCGCTTCATGTACTGCATCGCTTGAAGAGCAAGCCATTATCGAAGGCGTCAGCCAAGACACCATCGATGCTATTTTTCCATCTTTGGTTCATCAAGACAGAGTGATTGAACTAGACCGCAGTCAGCCAGAATTCGTACAAACCTTCCCGGGCTATTTCAGTAAGCGCGTGACTGATTGGCGCACTGAAAAAGGGCAAGAAATGTATGCAAAGCACAAGACGCTGCTGCATACGCTAAGTGACAAATACGGTATCCCTCCTCATTACCTTTTATCGTTTTGGGGCTTAGAAACCAACTTTGGCAGTTACCGCGGCAAAATGCCGGTGCTTGATTCGTTGGCCACACTGGCTTGTGATCCGCGCCGCAGCAAATATTTCACACAAGAGTTTTTGGTGGCCGTTAAATTGTTTGAACGCGAGTCTTTAACGCGCGAGGAAATGATTGGGTCTTGGGCCGGTGCTATGGGGCACACCCAGTTTATGCCATCGGCTTACACGCACTATGCTATTGACGGTGACGGTGATGGGAAAATAAACCTGTTTAACAGCGAAGAAGACGCGCTTTCTTCTGCGGCCAATTTCTTGGCAAGCTTAGGCTGGCAACGCGGTTTTCGTTGGGGGCGAGAAGTTGTCCTTCCAGAGAATTTTGATTATCAACTTTCTGGTTACAAAAACAAGCGTTCACTAAGTGACTGGGATGCACTCGGTATTGCAAAAACAGACGGTACACCACTGGGTGAAGACGACACACTCGCTTATGTAATTGTTCCTGCTGGACACAATGGCCCTGCGTTTGTTGCGTACCAAAATTTTAGGGTAATAATGCGTTGGAACAACTCAGAGTTTTACGCACTTGCAGTGGGTGTATTGGCCGACAGAATTGCAGGGGCGTCAGGCATTAAAGCACCGCTCCCTGATTTACCGGCCTATAGCCGACAAGACATCATTGCACTGCAAAAGAAACTTAACACGTTAGGGTATGACGTGGGCAAGCCAGACGGCATTATTGGCCCCGCCACGCGAGAAGGCATTCGTAACTATCAAATTGCTAATGACATGGTAGCCGATGGATTCCCTGGCCTTAATCTAATGGAAGCGTTAGCGCTTAAGCCTGCTTAGAAGAGCATTAAATGATAGTAAGCGTTCACACATAGTAAACACTAACTTGCCATATTAAGGCGATGGAAAAGTTTTATCCCATCGCCTTTTTTGTTTTATTGGTGGGTATAGCGGTTGCGGGATCGTCTGGCCAAAAATGCTTGGGGTACCGCCCTTTCATTTCTTTCTGTATCTCTTTATAACTTCCTCGCCAAAACGCCCCTAAATCACCGGTGGTTTGCAACGGTCTACCTGCGGGCGACAAAAGCTCGCACAACACGGTTACATGCCCCTGTGCCAGTGTAATCGGCTTAGCTAGGGAATACATTTCTTGCATCTTTGCCGCCAAATATACATTCCCATTATCGCGGTAATTAAGCGCTACTTTTCGGCCGGTAGGTATCTCAATGGCGGTTGGCAGGTATGTCGCTAGCGCATCTTGTTGTGGCCAAGACAGCGCGTCATTTAACATTTCGCTCCAAGGCAGCGCGTGTAATGCTTTAAGCGACTTTACGCTTCCCATTTTGTCGAGCAAACTCTGTTTTGCATGTTCTATCACGTCTTGTAAGGTCGCAGGCCAAGGCTCGGGTTCGTCAAACGCTTGAGGCTGAGGCAGCGCGAGCTTTTCAGCAAGCTTAACCCGATACCACCACTGCCACGCTTTCTCGGATAATGGCCATTGTGAGTAAGGTAATTCACTCAAGTACGCAAGCCATGCATCGCAGGTTTTCTGCTTGATACTGTCTGCGCTTAGGGCTTTGTCGCTGCCACTTACCGGGTTACTAGCCAGCTCTATACTAAAAAAGCCGACCACGTTTCTAACTTCCATTACGCCTTTATCTGGGTTGAAACTTACTTTTTGCTTTTCGGTAAATGCATCGCCATAAAGTGTTCTAAGAAGCGACTCATCTATTGGCTGCGCCGCGCGAATTTTTACAGTGTTACCAATATGCTGTCCATGTAAAGCCGCTAGCCAAGGAGCATGTACATTCCCGTCAATCTCTCCTCCTTTTCCGCTGGCAAATTTATAGCTGCCTTGCCTGTAATACGCTACCTGCTTTGGAAAAGCGAGCGCAATACAGCCTGCGATAGCATCATCATCCAGCGATAGCATATCAAGCGCACTTTGAGGCAAACCCACATGCGACGCATAACGTTTTGCCTGGCGTGTTATGTTGTCTCTTACCGCTTTTGGTGTAGCGCGAATAAATGCTGAAACCGTAATGTCGTTGGTAGGTGTCTGCTGGCTTTCACTTAATGCCACGACAAAAGGCGCAGCTAAACGCATGGCTTGCTTAAGCGAGTCACTTACCCCTTTAACACCTGCTTTACACCGTAAAAGCATATGCGCTAAGTTCGGGTGACAAGGCAGTAGAGTGAGCTCGCGTCCATACCCCGTTAACACGTCGTTATTGAGTGCATTAATTGCCGTTAAATTCGCACAAGCGACACGAAGCTGTGAGGCCGTAGGCTGCGTTAATAATGCTAATTTGTCTGGCGATGTTCCCCAGCTGTAGGTATCTAGCAAAAAACGACTCAAATCTTCTTGTTCTATTTGCGCTGGGGAATGAGATGACAAACGTTCAAAACTACTTTTTGAGCATAATCGATAACAGATACCGGCACTTACGCGCCCTGCCCGACCCGCTCGTTGCGTAGCCGATGCGCGAGAAATACGCGTAGCCGTAAGTTCGGTAAAGCCGCTGCTTGCATGATACTGTGCCTTGTTCTCCCACAAGCTATCAATCACCACTTTCACGCCTTCAATAGTCAGGCTGGTTTCAGCAATATTGGTGGCAAGAATTATCTTTCGGCGCCCATTTTTATCAGGAGAAATAGCGAGGGTCTGCGCATCTTTATGAAGCCCACCATGTAATGTAAGTAATGCTATATCATGCTCATCAGCAAGCGTTTCTAAAGCGCGAAGTACCGCGTTTATTGCGCCAATGCCAGGTAAAAACACTAGGGTATCTCCCTCATGAGAGCGCACCGCATGGCGAGTCATCGCAACGGTAGCGTCTATCAACTCGTGTGCGAGAACATCTTTGGAATACTTGATATCGACAGGAAATGTCCGCCCTTCGGCATGTAATTGCACGACTTCTCGGTCCGTTGACGATCCCATAAGCGCAAGCAACGGGTCGATATCAAGTGTGGCAGACATAACCACTAAGCGAAGGTCTTCGCGTAAACCTGCTTGTACCTCAAGGGCAAGTGCTAAGCCAAAATCACTATGGATACTGCGCTCATGAAATTCATCAAAAATAATGGTCGAAATCCCGTTTAGTTCGGGATCGGACTGGATCATCCGGCTTAAAATTCCCTCCGTAATGATTTCAAGTTTTGTATCGCGGCTCACTTTACTCTCGCCTCGAACGCGATATCCAACAGTTTTCCCGACAGGCTCATTGAGTATACTGGCTAAGTAATGGGCAAGGCTTCGCACGACAACACGCCTTGGCTGCATAAGCAATATTTTACCTGTGTTCGCAGACGCTAGCAGTGCAAGGGGTAGTACGGTGGATTTTCCTGCGCCAGGGGGCGCGCCAATAACAACGTTATGATCAACAGTACATTGCTGTAAACGTTCAACAAGCTGCGCAGCAGGCAGGTGAGATAAAGGCTGTAACATAGCGGTTAAGTAAACTGAGACAAACTATTCACTGTATTGTACCTAATTAACCGTATAATGCTGTGCTGTTTTTACATGACAGGTTTTGTACAAGGGAGAAACCAATGCGTTGTTTTATCGGGATTGATTTAGCACCATCTGAAAAATTGGCGCTAGAGGCTTGGCGTGAAAAAGCGCTGCCAGATGTGTTGCCCAAACAACACACGTTACCCCATGTTAAGCAAAAGCGTTCTTCTGGCGGAGTTTTATCGTCGCAGCCCTATGCGGTGCCTGCTGCTAACTACCATGTAACACTTTGCTTTTTAGGTGACATTACCCACCGGCAACACGACGCAATAATCAGTGAACTCGATACGGTTGTAGCGCCACCCTTTTCTATCACTTTGGACACTACCGGGTTATGGAATGGGCCCAAAATTCTATTTGCTGCGCCCAGTGTCACAGATCCTGCGCTTGTCGAACTGGCCCGTGCAACACGCAAAGCGGCGCGTGCCAGCAATATCAGTGTGGAAAAAAGAGACTATAACCCTCATGTAACCGTCATTCGAAAAGCAAATCATGGGTTACCCGTGCCCGGCTTTTCACCGCACATTGACATGGCAGTATCTGCATTTCATTTATTTGAATCGGTCTCTACGCCGAGCGGTGTAACCTACCCGATAAGGCACAGTTGGTCACTACAACACTCCATGTCTGTTAGAGAGCAGCTGCGAAAAGGATTGATATAACGCTCAATGTAATTGTTTATGCGGCATTAGTTATATCAATTAGTTGCTTAACTCTCACGCTAAAGGGCTTTACTTGACCCGTTAGGCTCGGTAAAAAGGTGAACTGTTTTTTGATTCGTTACCTCATCCATGCAACAAACGTTTAGATTAGTAATAGACTGCCCCGACCAAATCGGCTTGGTCGCCAGTGTTTCGCAATTTTTAGCCGACCATAGCGCCACTATCGTCGAAGCCAATCATCATACCGACCTTAAAACGGGTCGTTTTTTCATGCGACATGAGATTGGTGCTGATTCGTTGCGCCTTGACTACGACAGTTTTTTAAAAGCATTCACGCCCTTAGCAAATGAATATCAGATGAATTGGAAATTATCCGATTCATCGAAGAAGCAACGTGTGGCGCTGCTTGCAAGCGTTGAGTCTCATTGTCTTGTCGATTTACTTCATCGTTGGCACACCGGCGAGCTTGCTTGCGATATTCCGTGCATTATTGGTAATCACCCACAAATGAAACAATTTGCTGATTGGTACAAAGTGCCGTTTCATTGGGTAGATTTTAAAGCATTAGGTAAAGACGCGGCATTCGATCAGATATCGACGTTACTCGATGAATACAAGGTGGACCTGACTGTACTTGCACGGTTCATGCAAATTCTGCCCGATTCACTTTGTCAAAAGTTAGCTGGAAAAGCGATAAACATTCATCATAGCTTCCTGCCAAGCTTTGCAGGGGCAAAACCCTATCAACAAGCGTACGATCGAGGCGTAAAACTTATTGGTGCAACGTGCCATTACGTCACAAAAGACCTTGATGAAGGCCCAATTATTGAGCAAAGCGTAAAACGTATTAGTCACAGCGACAGTGCACCAGACATGGTCAGAAAAGGTAAAGACTGCGAAGTAAATGCCTTGGCCCACGGCGTGCGTTACCATTTAGAAGACCGCGTAATTATTCATCATAATAAAACCGTGGTGTTCGCGTAATTCGTTAACGACTCAGATGACCGCGAAGCACAACGTAACGTGACGAGCGGTTTCTTCTGTTAGTTAAAAAAACATACCACTAGTAGTTTGCTCTACCACTCAAGCATTGCGTTAAATGTACCGGAAGAGACGCATCTGACCTACTTTGTTCACCAGCATAGCGAGAAACGATGAGGTCAATTTCCCCGTTTTGCTTTAGAAAGTCTAGCGCTTGTTGAAGGCTTTGGGCTGTAGCGGAGTTACTCTCTTTATTTAATGCTAGGAAATTTCCCCCCAATGACGCATCGTTCAACGCTAAAACCGGTACAACATCTTCTACATTGAGACCCACTTTATGTAATTGAGACGCTAGTGTTAGCGAGGAACCTATCAGTAAATCCATCCTTCCGAGCCTGAACATTTTAGAATCGTCATGCTTGTTAGCAAATGTGAGAAAATTTTCTCCTTCTTGAAAGCCCATTCTTTTCAATACGGTTTCGTAGGTGTCTCCTCTTGCAATGCCCACTGTGTAGTTTTTTAATGACTCTGCATTGGTCACCACTATGTCTTTTCTACTTTTCAGACGGTAAAAGCACCCGTTGCCAGAGACTATGGGCCCTATCCAAATAAAGCCATCTTCACGGTTTGGCGTTCTAGCAGTAGAAAACACTCCGCGGTTTTGTTCTGTAGATGCAATCTTAAATGCACGTTTCCAAGGTAGGAGGTCGAACGTGCAGCTCACGTTTGCGATATAACAAGCACGTGATAAAAGTTCAGCATTAATACCAACAACGTTGTCTCGACTACTAAAATTATAGGGCGGGAAATTTTCAGTGAGCAACGTAAGTTCAGACGCATTCGACGCCAAACAGAACAACAGTAGTATTGAAGCAGATAGATTTTTCATAATACACGGCTATATTATTACGATTGAGTAAGTGTATACGAACAATACAAATAGCGCATGGTACCGTACGTTCTTTCACCCAAAAATACTAGTGTTATTAGCCTACTAAAACGTTCCTTAAGCCTTTATGGGCTCAATGCGCGGTTATACCACAGGGAATTACGGTAAAGGACATTTAATCTGAAAGGAGTATGACATAGTATGGAATACAGAAAGAAAAGCCGGCATGTAAAACCGTTGCTTTAACAACATTGGGTTTCACACCGGATAAATAACCATAAAAAAGACAGGATACTCCATGGGTAAATTCAAAACGTCACTGACTGCTATGGCGGTAGTGTTTGCATTAGGTGCATGCTCAGAACAAAAAGCACCAGAAACCGCAATGGCTGACAAAAAAGAAACGGCAATGGCCGATACAGCCAATTTCGACAATGTACTGCTTCAGTCATTTCAAGGCCCCTACGGCGGCGTGCCTGCTTTCGATAAAATGAAGCTTGAAGATTTGAAGCCTGCACTTGAAAAAGCGATGGCATTAAACTTGGAAGAAATTGAAGCGATTGCGAATAATACCGCGGCGCCTACTTTCCAAAACGTTATCGTTGAGATGGAAAAAGCAGGCGATGAACTTGGCCGCGTATTTACGTATTACGGTATTTGGAGCGCAAACAAATCAAGCCCAGAATTCCGTGAAATTCAAGCCGAGATGTCACCTAAGCTCTCTGCTTTCTTTTCCCAAATCACTCAGAATGAAGCCTTATTTGCTCGCGTAAAAGCGGTGTACGAATCGGATGAAATGCAGACGTTAACACCTGAAGAGCAGCGTATAACATGGATGACTTACAACAGCTTCGCGCGTAACGGCGCTACGTTAGACGGAGAAGCGAAAAAACGTTACGCAGAAATTAACCAAGAGCTTGCGACGCTACACACTAAATTCTCTAGTAATATCTTAGGCGACGAAGAAAACTACGTTACTTACATTACTGAAGACCAACTAGACGGTTTGCCTGCCTCGTTTGTGAAAGCATCGAAGGCCGCTGCCGAGTCGCGCGGTGAAGAAGGCAAATATGCGATTACTAACACCCGTTCTTCTATGGACCCGTTCTTAACATACTCTACGAACAGAGCGCTACGTGAGACAGTATGGCGCACCTACTACAACCGCGGTGATAACGGTGATGACCTTGATAATAACGACATTATCAAACGTATACTCACCCTTCGCGACGAGCGTGTTGAGTTGCTAGGGTATGAAAATTACGCACAGTGGCGTTTAGAAGACCGCATGGCGAAGAACCCAGAGAACGCCATGGACCTGATGATGAAGGTATGGCCTGCGGCGATCGCCCGTGTTGAGGAAGAAGTTGCAGACATGCAGGCTATTGCTGATGCAGAAGGCGCTGACATTACCATTGCACCTTGGGATTACCGTTTCTATGCAGAAAAAGTACGTAAAGCAAAGTATGATCTTGACTCAAATGAAGTTAAGCAATACTTACAGCTAGATAAGCTACGTGACGCTATGTTCTATGTTGCAGGGCGTTTGTTCAATTTCAACTTCACACCGGTTGAAGCAGGCAAAGTTCCAGTATTCCACGAAGACGTAAACGTATGGGAAGTAACAGACAAAGACTCAGGCGAACACATTGGGTTATGGTACCTAGACCCGTTTTCTCGTAAAGGAAAGCGTTCAGGTGCGTGGGCAACCACCTACCGTTCTTACACAACGTTCGACGGCAAGAAAACCGTATTGTCCTCGAATAACTCTAACTTTGTAAAAGGGGCCGAAGGAGAGGCGACGCTTATCTCATGGGATGATGCTGAAACCTACTTCCACGAGTTTGGTCATGCGCTTCACTTCTTATCTGCCGATGTGAAATACCCGTCATCTCACTCTGGTGTGCGTGATTATACCGAGTTCCAATCACAGCTGCTTGAACGTTGGTTAACTACCGACGAAGTGATCAATCAATTCTTGGTACATCATGAAACCGGTGAACCTATTCCAGCAGACTTAGTGGCGAAGATTAAAACTGCCTCTACGTTTAACGAAGGGTTTAAAACGACCGAATATATGGCGTCAGCTATTATGGATTTGAAATACCATACTACTGATCCAAGCACCATTGAGCCAGATGCGTTTGAGCGTGACGAATTGACTAAATTAGGCATGCCTGAAGAAGTGGTAATGCGTCACCGTTCACCACACTTCGGCCATGTGTTCTCTGGTGAAGGCTATGCTGCGGCCTACTACGGTTACATGTGGGCAGAAGTACTGACCGCCGACGCGTCTGAAGCGTTCATGGAAGCACCCGGTGGTTTCTATGATAAAGAAGTAGGCGACCGTTTGGTAAAATACTTATTTGCGGTAAGAAATGCGATGGACCCAGCAGAAGCTTATCGTAAGTTCAGAGGCCGTGATGCTAAAGTGGACGCTCTGATGCGTGACAGAGGCTTTCCTTTACCAACGGCTACAAACGAAGAATAAGCCATAAAATAGCACCAACAATACTATGCAAAAGCCGTTTTAGTGAAAACTAAAGCGGCTTTTTTCTTGACCTTCTAGTCAGATTTAAATAAGAATCACAAAAGATGCGTATGTCTTATGGCTATCACAGGACTAAAAAATAATTATATTCTGCCGATAGCACTACTTAAGTGAGCGGATTTATCTACAAAACACTTAATAGCAATACCCATTAATAAACGCACAACCTATAACGATAAGAATGATCCAAGACGTGCAATGCCTGCAATGCTCAGTCACCTTTTCAGCATAAACTTACGTGGTCGGAAGTCATGACTTTCAGTATTAAACAAAAACTTATTATTTCCCTTATGGTCGCAGTGTTAGCGGCTGCAATTCTTGTCGGTTCAATTAGCCAGTGGATTGCTCGCGATCTTGTCAAAGACAATATGGAGCAAATGCAACTTCCATCCCTATTGAAGCAAGTGGGTAATCGAGTCGACAGAGAAGCCAGCGTCATGCTTACGGTGGCACATAGTATTGCTTCCAACCCTGATATTCTTGCATGGTCAGCGGCGGGCGCAGATAGCGCTGGTGAACAGCAACTCCTTAACTTTCTCGGCGACATTGTTTCGTTCAATGATTTAACGGTTGCATCGTTTGTTGATAGACAAACCTATAAATATTGGAATCAAGACGGCTTTCTACGGGTACTTCAAAACGACAAGTTCGATGGTTGGTTTTTTGCTTATAAAGACAGTGGAGAGCCCATTTCACTCAGTTTATACAATGAAACGGGGAAAGGTTACCGGTTGTTTGCAAACTACCAGCAGGTGAGCGGTAGAGGCATGTCTGGCGTGGCCAAGTCGGTAGACGAGCTACTGGACATTATTAACCACGTTAAAATAGCAGAAACAGGGTTTGTTTATTTGGTGGATGGGAACGGCACCATTATTGCGCACCCAGATACAAAGCTACTTGGAAAAGCACAGTTAAGTACGGTAAGCAACAATGAGGTACAACGCGCCTTATTACAAGAGCGTGGGTTCGCCATGGCAACAAGTGATTCACTAGGCACTAATACGTTATTTGCGACTACCTATGTCGAAAAAGCCGGGTGGTATGTCGTCGCTCAAGTCCCAGAGCATGAGCTTTACGCCTCATTAAATACCGGCAGCAGACAAATCATTATTTGGTCAATAGCCATCGCGGGGGCATTCGCATTAATTGGTATTTGGTTGGCCGGCTCGTTAACGCGACCACTGGAATCACTCGCTGACGTATTTCAACAACTAGGTCGTGGACAAGGTGACTTGCGCTCACGTATTCCGTTACCAGAGCAAAAAGAAACTGCACGTTTAGTTGAAGGGTTCAATAACTTTATCGACCATCTTCACGGCACAATTTCGTCTGTTGCACAAACTAGCCATGCTCTTAAAGCGTCTGCACAAGATGTTGCGAAACAATCGCAACATACAGAGCATTCAACAAAAGGTCAGCGCGATCAAACATTACAGGCCGCCACTGCACTCACCGAAATGGGCAGTACTGTTAATGAAGTAGCACAGTCAGCAACACATGCTGCCCAAAGCGCCAATCATGCATTAAGCAGCTCAACACAAGGCCGAGTGATTACCCAAAAGGCGGTCGTTGCGATAAACCACCTCTCAAGTCAAATTGAAGACGTTTCTACTGTTATTCAATCTCTTGATGCGCATACCGCGGCAATAGGCGGCATTCTAGACACAATTCGCGGCATTTCTGAACAGACAAACTTGCTTGCACTCAATGCCGCTATAGAAGCAGCGCGTGCTGGTGAACATGGCCGTGGTTTCTCTGTGGTAGCCGATGAAGTAAGGACGCTTGCGCAGCGAGCCGCGCAAGCGACAGATGAAATACAAGTTAAAATAGATAAGTTCCAACAAGACTCAAGTTCAGCCGTTGCACAAATGCAAAGCAGCAAAACACAAACGAAAGACGTAGTAACGGCCACGAGTGAGATTGATTCTTTGCTTCAGCGTATTGCAGAACAAATTGAACATATTAACGACGTTAATACGCAAGTGGCGACGGCAACTGAGCAGCAAGCAATGGTGGTAGAAGATATCAGCAGAAGTATTAACGAAATTAGTGAATCGAGTGAAGAAACCTTGAGCGCTACACAGGTATTGGTATCGGTGAGCGATAAACTTGATGATCTTGCCAACGAACTTTCACAAGAAGTCGGCCGCTTTACGCTGTAGTATTAAAAAGCCATCGCGTATTGGATTTTAACCTGGCTGTCGTGGTTTTCTCGCCACGGCAGCGTTAGTGCAGTGCTATTTGCATCCCAAGACTCCCGGAGTGCCGCTATGGTTAACGTGTGGGAAGCCGCATTAAAAGGCACCTCAACGTACAAACCTGCCGTCGTACTGGTCGGAAGCTGAATAACATCCGCAACCGGCACTGACATTTCATGTTCAGGTTTTATTTTATGGCTCAGCCCAACGCGATACCCATCTCCCTTCCACCAACTTACTACTTCGAATTCATGTGTTCTAACACGCTGAGAAAGTACTCCATAATTCAGTAGACCGCGGTTGTAATTCACTCGTGCTTCAATGTTAAATGTGGGCGTTAGTTGCTGAGTAAGGGAAAGTTGATAACGCTTTTGTTTGCAGCCTTTAAAACTGATTTTATTTTTAATGAGGGTGAGCGAAAATGCATCGTTACTACTTACGTACTTATTCAACCATTCTTGTGCGTTTTCAACATCTGAGGCTAAAGCACACTGTGTATGAGCGGTTACACCCGCAAATGCGATAGCAAAAAAACATACCTTAATTCGCTTCATATTCGCTCTCATCTGCTGGTTAAAAATTAACACATAATATGAGTATAGACACGAAGTGAGTGGTTTAATATTAGACTGTCGATACTTTTAGATAGGTATTTATAATTGAAGTAAAATTAGCGGCTAGACACCGTTGCTTTTGTTAGCGACGCCGCACGCGTTTTGGTTGCCTCTTCGGTAAACCAGTAATCTCCCGATTTATCGACACACACTCCCTCTACCTGCTGATAGTTTTCTAACGACCATACGTTTAGCAATGCGAAGTTTGTATCGGCTTGAGCCATGAAGGCCGCAAAGTTACCAAAAGGGTCAGACTTATAGCCTACGAAAACATAAACATCACGAATTTCATCGTAATCTGCACCGGTTATAACACCGGGCAAGCCGTCTATTTGTGCGTAAGGCAATAACGATTCACTGGTAGCGGTAATATCGTAAACATAAGCAATACCGCTACGCCAACTTTTCGAAAACAAAAGAAGCCTATCATTGGCGGCAACCATCGCCTCGGCGTCAAAGTCATGTGCATAAGCAATATTGCCAGACACTTGGTTAGCCGCATAGCTGACGGCGCGCGTTGTCATCGGTGTACCATTTAACGGGTATTGTATTATCGATAAGTCGGTTCGTTTGCCTTTGTTGTTTCCAACATCAGCGATGAAAATGAACTGTTGGTCTGCGGCGATTGCCTCCCAATCGACATTCTTTTGTTCGATCTCAGTAGTCGCAACTATTTCACCTTCATAATCTATTTCGAAAATAACCGCCGCATTGCCAGAGTCATTGATTGATAACATGCTATTTTCATTGCAATAGAGCCCCGAGGTTTCCGCTAACGCCTCAGGAAGAACACGCAGCGTACCGAGCGTAATTGCGTCTGGTGAAATCGTTGAACTACACCCTAAAAGGCTACTCACGACGATGATTATGGAAACACAACAGCGGGCTAACACGTAAAACCACTCAAAAATAAAGCATAAAAGGTGAAAGCAAAGTACTATGACCTGACAATGAGTACAATAGTTACCGTGCCAATAAGTGATCCAGCTTGCGCATTACGCTGTTTTAATACGCCTATAGCGCAAGTATTTATGAGCTATATTTACTGTGTTGCTTGTAAGGAACGAATAAAAAGGAAGAATTTGTGTCAGACCCTCTCTTGTCCCTTGTCGCCGTTGGGCTACTGTCCATCAGCTGTCAGTATTTAGCGTATAAAATCCGCTTACCGGCCATTCTTCCATTGCTTATTGTAGGGATCGTTGTTGGTCCCGTTTTCGGTGTATTAGACGCTGATGCCTTGTTCGGCGACCTGCTGTTCCCCGTTGTGTCTCTCTCTGTTGCCATTATTTTATTTGAAGGTGCGCTCACGCTTAAGCTAGGCGATATAGCAGGCCACGGTAACATGGTAAGAAATCTATGTAGTGTAGGCGTATTGGTAACATGGGTGGTAGCGGCTGTGGCCGCGCACTATACATTAGACTTATCCTGGCAACTTAGTTTTCTATTTGGCGCCATCGTAACCGTTACCGGCCCTACGGTAATAGTACCGATGCTGCGCACGGTTAGGCCTAATACCAACTTGGGTAATATTCTTCGCTGGGAAGGGATCATCATCGACCCTATCGGAGCACTGCTCGCCGTATTAGTCTTTGAGTTTATTTTGGCCTCTCAAGGTAATGCGATTACTCATACCCTTGTCACGTTCGGGAAAACTATTGGTATTGGCAGCTTACTTGGTCTGGGCTCTGGGTATCTGCTTGGCATTTCTATTCGACGTGACTGGATACCGCACTACTTGCTAAATACCGCGGTACTTACCATTATTCTTGGCGTGTTTGCTGCCTCAAATTACGTTGCGCACGAGTCTGGTCTACTAGCCGTTACCATTACCGGCATGGTATTGGCCAATATGAAAGATGTCGATGTGGAAGATATCCTAGAGTTCAAAGAAACACTCAGTGTACTGCTTATCTCTGGCTTGTTTATCCTACTTGCCACCCGACTCAACTTAGCGTCGATAGAGGCCGTTGGCTGGGGTGCCCTTGTTGTTATTGTCGCGATTATGTTTATCGCAAGACCGCTATCTGTTTTGGTGTCATCGATAGGAACAGGTTTGAAGCTAAACGAGCTTGCCTTACTTAGCTGGATTGCACCACGGGGCATTATTGCTGCCGCCGTATCTGCGCTATTTTCACTCAAGCTTGAAGAAATAGGCTATGAAGGTGCTGAAATTATTGTTCCTATGGTCTTTTTGGTGATCATCGCAACCGTCGTGGTGCAAAGCTTGACGTCACGTGCAGTGGCGACTTTGCTTAAGGTGCGAGCGCCTGCACCAACAGGTTACCTTATCTTTGGAAGCAGCAAATTTAACCGTATGCTAGCGAAAGAGATGCTCAATCAAGAGATGACAGTAACGGTTGCCGATACAAACTGGGATGCCATCAGAGAAGCCCGCATGATGGATATACCCGTGTATTTTGGAAATCCTATGTCCGACCATGCAGCGCGACATCTAAACATTGCTACGTTTGGTACCGTATTAATTATGTCGCCATATAAGCAATTAAACCCACCTATTGCCTACCATTTTGAATACACATTAGGTAAGGAAAAAGTGTGGGCGCTGACGAATAACGAACAGTCCACGCGACCCAGCCACCAAGTGAGCAAACAATACGCTCAAAAACTAACGTTATTTGATGAGGGGGTAACCTACGGGTATCTTGCCTCTTCGGTTGCAAAGGGCGCGACGGTCAAGACAACACGACTGTCTGAAGCATTCACGTTTGAGCAATACAATGATGAATACGGAATGAGAGTATTACCGTTGATTGCAATAGACGCAGAAGGCAAAACCTATACCTTTATTGACGGCAATAGTATTTCACCGAAAGCGGGCTGGAGAGTCATTAGTTTGATATTGCCGAAAACTGACGACGTGCCAGTTTAACAACGCGAAGGCACCCTATGCTACGCTAGGGTGCGTCCTCATAAAAAGCATATTATACTGAGGCAACCATGTTTGTCGTCGCGGTATATTGATGTTAGTTTTACGCGTAATTTTTATACTAACCTTTCTTCTGCTTGGCGTGTTGCAGGTCAACGCTTCAGAGATTGAAGACATCGTGCAATTACGTGAAAAAGGTGAAACCCAACAAGCTCAGCGACGCGCTCTGTTACTCCTTGAACGTGCAGAGCAAACGGGTGATGTGCAACTTAAAGCAGACACCCTTTTTCAACTTGCCCGTAACGCCATGGAGCAAAACCACTACCCCAGTGCCCAGCAATGGCTTAACGAAGCGTTAGGGTTCTATCAGGACCTTGATAGCAAATTATCCATAGCAAAGACCTATCGCCAGATAGGGTTAACCTACCGCTATCAGTCAAACTATTCCGTTTCACTTGAATATCTTTACATGGCACTGGCCATTTTTCAGACTCACGGTTCCAAGCGTGACATGGCGTCTATAAATAATAGTCTTGGTCTGGTGCTCGAAAAAATGGGGCAGTTCAACGAAGCCGTTGCGCATCACCAAAAGGCACTTGAGGCGCATTACGCCTTGAACAATCAACAAGGTATTGCATCTGCGCTTTACAACCTTGGCGATGTACGCCGTGTGATGGGCGATAATGAACTCGCACTCGATTATTTTAGTCAAGCCCTGGCTATTGATGAAGCCAATGGCAATAAAAAAGATATTGCTTACAGTAGCTACAAAATTGGGTACGTCAATATGCAAGCCGGTAACTATGAAGTAGCAGCCCAGTATATGCAGCGTGCTCATTCTCTTTTTGTCGATATTGGCGCGACGCGTGATATCGACTGGGCGCTCTCTGGGCTTAGTGATTTAGCTTACAAGGAAGGTAAGCTGATTGAGTCAGAGTCAATGTTGAAAGGGATAATAGCGCGAGCAAAAAAAGGGCAATATCGAAGTTTATTGATCGATGCATATCAAACGCTTATTGAAATCTACCGTTCACAAGAACGTTACAGCAACGCATTATCTCTTATAGAAGAAGCCATTTCGCTGGCCGAAGAAATGGGAGAATTACACCAAATTTCACAATTATTGGCATTCAAGGTCGACACCCAAGAAGCCCTTGGCGAGATAAATGAAGCTTACAAAGCATTAAAACGACAGAAACAGCTAGATGAAAAGTTATTCAATAAGAATAGGTTAGATGCCTTGGCTTCAGCTCAAGCGCAAACTGAATTTATTCGCCAAGCACATGAAATAGAACTTTTGAAGCAGCAACAAGCTGTTCAACAAGTAGAGCTTAAGAATGAACGAAAAAATCAACAGTTCCTCTTTTTGGTTTTTGCAGCGCTTGCCATCATTGCCTTCTTATTTTACTCACGCCGGTCACAGTTAAACTATACGAAACAATTAAAGCAAGAGGTAAGCGCACGCACCATAGCGCTTGAAAAAGCAAATAACGAATTAGAGGCAATGAGCTTAACCGATAATTTAACAGGGCTACACAATCGACGTTTTCTTGAAGCGCAAATCGAAGCGGATATCACAAGTGTACTAGACACGTTCCGACAACCTGACCATTCTCATAAAGTAGCCTCAGACCTGTGCTTTTTCGTTATTGACTTAGACAATTTTAAACAGATTAACGATACCTATGGCCACACCGTGGGTGATTCGGTTTTAAGGCAAACCGCACAGCGACTTAACACTATTTTTGATAAATCTGACTATCTTATCCGCTGGGGCGGCGAAGAGTTTGTCGGGGTCGCCCGATTTATTAACAGGGAAAAAGCAGCATCTCTGGCACATCGTCTTGTTTGTGACATGCAGAACACTCCCTTTTCGCTAAATGGCGGCGCAGAAAAAACAATCACCTGTAGTGTTGGCTTTGCATGCTTTCCCTTTTCTAGTGCAATAGAGACAAAGCATTCGCTTGTTAGCCCGCTGGACACTATCTTTAATGCTGCCGATCAGTGCTTATATGCCGCCAAGGCTTCAGGCAAAGCAACGTGGGTGGGAGTGACCGATATTGTTGAGCATACGGTGCTACCGCTTCCGGCCTCAATAGAAGCGTTAACGGCGTTAGAAGAAAAAGGCTTGATCAAGCTGTCCTTAGACACTAAGCCATGAGCATAAAAATAGCCTACGGCTATACAGCGTTACTGCGAGGTTACTCGGTCGTATTGTATTAGCCACAACGGAAAACACGTTAGATAATAAAATAGTGATAGGCCCAAAAGTAAGAAAGCACCCTACCTAACGGCAGGGTGCCTCTACCTGGAAAACGTGTAATTTGGTGCTATGTATAACAAAGCGTTGTTTTTATATTTTTACCGCCATTACGCCGTCGGGCATATAAAAGCAATGAATAGGCCAAAAAAATAAAACCTATCAAATTCATAAACTTATATAATAAAACGTTGAAAAGCCAGCATTTTCAAAGCGTTAAATGAAGATAATGGTGCACTCGCGCATCATCTTGGTGACTATTTTTTAAACAGCACTTATTGCATAACCCTGCACGATCGGCTTATGCGACATAGGGCATAATACACGTCAGTGTCTTCTCGACAGCTCCGCTGTTTTCATCGAGCACTTTTCGCCCTTCAGCGCCTGCACGTTCACACTCGTCCGACGAAGTAAGCCATTGCGATAGTAATTCAACCATTGCGTTGACGTCAGGAGTAATGGAAAGCGCTCCGCGCGCAGACAAGTATTCGCAAATGACTGGGTTATTATAGGTGTGTGGTCCCATCATGATCGGAACCGAAAATGCAGCAGGTTCTAACGCATTATGCCCTCCCCTATCTGCAATTGACCCTCCAACGAACGCCGCAGTCGCTATTGAATATGCCGCATTTAGCTTACCCATTTCATCCAGTAATACAACGCGTACGTTTTCTGGAATTATGTCTACTTCACTTGTTCTAACAAAAGCGATTTCATTACTGCAAAGTAGGTTAGCGACAGCATCAAAGCGTTCAGGATGCCGTGGAACAAGAATCAGTCTTAGATCTTGAAACGTCGCTTTAAGTGCTGTGTACGCATCTATCAGTACCTGTTCCTCTGGTTCATGCGTACTTCCCCCAACGATAACCGGATACTCGCTTCGGCTAATACCTTTATATGAATCCGCAGTCACATTGTGCGCACTTACTTGATCAAACTTTATGTTATTCGTGAGGGTGACTTTATCGGTGCCAATTCCTAAGGAAAGGTAGCTTGTATAGTCTCGCTGCCCCTGTGCGCATACATGAGTCAACTTTTTAAGCATAGGCAAAAATAACGCACTTACCTTAGCATACCGACGTGCCGAACGTTCGGTCATACGGGCATTTACAACAAAGGTAGGTATGCCACGTAACCAGCATTCATGAATAAAGTTTGGCCACAGTTCGACTTCGGTAATCATTACCGCTTTCGGTTTGATACGTGTAAGCATTGCTGCCATCGACACCGAAAAATCAAAAGGAAGGTAAAAGTGATGGACAGTATCGCCATATATGTCGCGAACTCTTGCTGAGCCTGTTGCCGTAGATGTCGTGATTGTAATTTGCGCGTCGGGCTCGCGATTCATTATTTGTTTTATTAAACACGACGCCGCGACCACTTCACCAACAGACACACAGTGAAAAAGATATCCATTTAGCTTCTTAGGCGATGCGACTATGCCGAAACGTTCAAATCGTCTACCTGTGGCACCTACGCTACACATAGATTTCTTTCGAGCTAGCAACAGACAAACAACGGGCATGACTACAATAAGTAGGAGTGAATATGTCCAGCGGCACAGTTCTTCAAAAAATGATGGAGAGTAGTGAACGTTTTTGGCGCTCTTCATTCGCTATACCTTTCGTTTTTTCGCTACAACGGTAATTGTTATCGCAATTTTGTTAGGAATACTACTTTCGGAAAATTAGCAGCATACAATACGCTATTGTAACCGCTTTATTAATTAATTCAGATAAAGACAAGATTTATATGGAAACGTTAACTATGAGTAGACACAAAAAAGCCGCTCGAAAGCGGCTTTTTATATCGTTTAAAAAAAGTTAGCGATTAAACGTTAGCTTTTTCTACAACATCTACAAGAGTCCAATTTTTATTCTTAGACAATGGGCGACATTCACGTACTGTTACTACGTCACCTTGGTTGCAAACGTTGCTTTCATCGTGTGCGTGAAGCTTAGTAGAGCGCTTGATGAACTTCCCATAGATTGGGTGCTTTACAAAACGTTCAACTACAACAGTAATGGTTTTATCCATCTTGTTGCTAACCACACGACCTTGCACTGTACGAATTTTTTGCTCAGTCATTACGCATCAGCCTTTTGAGTCAGAATGGTTTTAACACGCGCGATGTTACGACGTACTTTTCTCAACTGGTCAGTTTTTTCAAGCTGACCTGTTGTGTGCTGCATGCGCAGGTTGAACTGTTCGCGTAGCAGGTTAATCAACTCTGCGTTCAGCTCTTCTACGCTTTTTTCTTTCAGTTCAGTCGCTTTCATTACATCACCGTCCGAGTTACAAAGGTTGTTTTAAATGGCAGTTTAGCCGCTGCCAATTCAAACGCTTCGCGTGCAAGATTTTCAGGAACACCTTCCATCTCATATAAAACACGACCAGGCTGAATTTGGCATACCCAGTACTCAACGTTACCTTTACCTTTACCTTGACGCACTTCTAGAGGCTTCTCAGTAATTGGCTTGTCAGGGAAAACTCGAATC
>Ga0209652_1001143_pt1 | contig 21745 bp, 18 predicted proteins | sample SaaInl74LU_5_DNA_FD_184641 | JGI IMG/M metagenome (GOLD analysis project Ga0209652, IMG submission 184641) | Marine microbial communities from expanding oxygen minimum zones in the Saanich Inlet - ESP_74LU_5_DNA (SPAdes) (version 2) | ecosystem: Environmental > Aquatic > Marine > Intertidal zone... | reverse complement strand
CGATGGCACTTCTGGTTAATGGCCGGACTAGTTGGCGGGTTGGGCCTGTTATCGAAGTACACTTTTATTCTCTTTCCTGCGGCCTTTTTAATCTACGCTCTGTTATCACCTCAGGGACGGCTGATTCTTGCCAATCCGCGTTTCTGGGTCGCCTGCGGATTAGCAATCACACTACTGCTGCCGAATCTCTGGTGGAACTATCAGCACGATTTCATCAGCTTTCAGCACACGGCTGAGATATCAAAACAGAGTGAGAGCCAGATTGAGCTGAGCCGTTTGTGGGAGTTTTGGGGCACTCAATTTGTCGTCTTCGGCCCAATCGCTATGCTCTTGCTGCTAGTTCGATTGTTCAAACCGCGGGCAATTGAGGCTGGACACCAAGAGGCGCTGCTCTGGTCGCTGTTTATTCCAATCTTCGCAGTTATCTCAATTCAGGCGCTTACAGCACGGGCCAATATCAACTGGGGCGCACCAGCCTATGTCAGCGCCAGCCTGATTGTGGGGATCTACCTAGCTAAACTGCGCTGGAAACATTGGTTTAAGGCTGCGTTCGCAATCAACCTCGTGCTGATGCTCGCCTTCTATCACTACGGCTCTGTGCTCAAAGCGCTCGATATCGAGTCGAAAAACGGCAACGACCCCTATGTGCGAATCCAAGGCTGGAAAGAGTTGGCCGATGAGATCCAGCCGATCTTCGATCAATATCCCGATGCGCCGTTACTCAGTGAATCACGCAAAGTACTCGCCTACTTCGGCTATTATCTGGAGCCGAAGCAACTGAACGGCAGGGCACTGAACTTCGATGACCACATTAAGAATCAGTACGAGCTGCTCTACCCCGTTGAGACAAGTCCGGCGAGCCAGCACCTCTTCGTTAGCGAGCATATGCAGGCGCAGCAGTTACAGCGCTACTTTGAATCGGTTGAGGAGCTAACCAAAGCCGATGCCGTCGTGCGTTCAAACCTGACCCGCTCCGTTCGCGTTTTCCTGGTTAGCAATTTTAAGGGTTACAACTGATGCTACTGCGCCGTTGGGATATGCGTCTTTTCCTACTGTCGCTGGTCCTGTTTACCTTTGGCTGGCAACTCGACCTGATCAGCTCGGGTTGGTTCTATGTCGATGGCGATTTTGGACTGGGTCGAACGCTCTTTTTCGTCGTTATTTATGAAGTGTTCGGTTTTCTGCCCTACCTGCTTGTGCCGGGACTCTTGGCAGCAGCACTCTGGATGCTGTGGCACTACCGCGATGGCCGCAACCCTTTTAAACGCAAGATCTTTCTATTCCTGTTTCTATCACTGTTGATAGGACCGGGCCTGCTGGTTAATACCGTTTTTAAGAACAATTCAATTGGTCGCGCGCGTCCCTCCCAAATTGTGGAATTTGGTGGCGAGAACCAATTTACTCCGGCGTTCGTCTATTCGGGCGCTTGCGAGAAGAACTGCTCATTTGTCAGTGGACACGCATCCATGGGGCTCTACTTCATCGCACTGGGGTGGCTGCTGCGCTCGCGCCGCTGGTTCTGGATCGGTCTGGGAATCGGCTCAGTCGTTGGCCTTACTCGTATCGTGCAAGGGGGGCACTTCCTCTCCGATACTGTTTTCGCGTTCTGGAGCGTCTACTGGGTCAATATCGCACTCGGCTACTGGCTTGGCATAGCTTCCCCCTTCGATAGAAGTGCTACGCAGCCCGCTAAGTGATCTAAACGCTCTGCTGCGGCGCTATACAGGGCCATGAACTCTGCGATCAATATACTCTGGTTTAAGCGTGATCTGCGCCTTGCCGATCACCGCCCGCTGCTCGAAGCGATTGCAGCCGACAAACCGCTACTTCTGCTTTACATCTTTGAGCCAGAGCTACTCAGCGACCCGCACTACTCGATGCGCCACTGGCGCTTCATCTGGCAGTCGCTAGAGGATCTAAACCTAGAGTTAGCCCGCTTAAATTCCCGTATTCATATCGTAAAGGGTGAAGCACTCGATACGTTCAAACAGATCCAGCAACAGCATCCGATCGACAGGATCTTCAGCCATGAAGAGATCGGCTTGCAACTCACTTTTGAGCGCGATCTGCGCATAAAGGCTTGGTGTAAGTCTGAGGGTATTCACTGGCACGAGAGCCCTTGCGGAGCAGTGATCCGCGCAGCGCGCGATAGAAGTGGCTGGCAACGCAACTGGGATAAGCGGATCAAGCGGCCGTTATTAGAGGCACCCAAGACACCAATTAACTCAGCCAAAATCGATCTTAAGGCGTTCCAACCGCCCACCGAATGGCTTGAGCATCACTCAGCGTTTCAGCACGGGGGAGAACGCGCTGCCAGACACTGCCTAGAGAGCTTTATTAACGAACGCGGCAAACCCTACTACAAACATATCTCCAGCCCGATGCTGAGCCGCAAAAGCTGTAGCCGCCTCTCACCTTACCTAGCCTGGGGCAACCTCAGCCTGGCGCAGGTCTACAATGCAGTCAAGAACCACCAAGGTACAGGGGAGTGGGAGCGCTCGATGCGCGCGTTTCGCTCGCGCCTGCATTGGCACTGCCACTTTATGCAGAAGTTTGAGAGCGAAACGAGCATGCAGATGCGCTCGATGAACGCCGGTTATACCGAGTTTCCTTGGCGCACCGATGAGAAAGTATCTGCAGATCTAGAGCGCTGGAAGTTTGGGCAAACAGGCGTCCCCTTAGTAGATGCCTGTATGCGTGCACTGAATGCCACCGGCTATATCAATTTTCGGATGCGGGCGATGCTGGTCAGCTTTCTCTGTCACTACCTAAAAATCGACTGGCGCCTAGGCGCTGAGCACCTCGCCTCACAGTTTTTGGACTTCGAACCCGGCATACACTACCCGCAAATGCAGATGCAGGCGGGTGTCACCGGTATACATACACTACGAATCTACAACCCAACCAAACAGGCGCAAGAGCAGAAGCAGGTTGACCAATTTATCCAGCGCTGGGTGCCCGAGCTTGGTTACCTACCCGAACAACTGCGAATGACACCTTGGGAGCTGACACCAATGGAACGCCTGATGCTGGAGTCCCCATTGGAGTACCCAGATCCTATAGTGGACCTGAAACAAGCAGCCAAAGAGGCACGGGATCTTTTCTGGGGTTGGCGCGAGCGCGAAGCGGTTAAGATTGATGGGGAGCGGATTCTGGCTCGGCACGTGATGCGCTAAGTGATCGACCCAGCGCTGCAAAGTAATCTGTAAACGCCCGATTAATTTGCTCGCGCTGCTCTCCCCGAGGGTATGGGTCAAACCCGCGCTCTTGTCGACGCGTACCGTAGGCTAAAAACTGGTTACTGATATGAGCATCTTCGATAAACGACTCAAACGCCCGCGCGCATAGCTCTTCCGGCTTGCTCCAATAGAGCCCACCCTCAGAGCGGTCATGCGCGATCGCACGCTCAACGAACTCGCTAGGACCCTCACCGGCCTCATTCAACAGAATCAAACGGTAACAGTGCGCCAAGAGCTGACAGAGCCCATGCGAGCGCAGTTCAAAATCGGTCAGCCAAGCAATAGATGCAAAGCGACCACCGGTCTCGCGTGTGAAAATATGCTCAGCGATATAGTGATCGAAGGCGTGAAACCACTCATGCGCCAAACTCCCAGCGCCGGCATTCTTGGCCAGCGCCAGCACGCGCGCTGCTGGCATGTAGTGCGCCGAAACTCCGGGCTGCCCGCCAGTACCGTAATGCAAAGAGAGCTGCCCACGCAGGGATATTACAAATGGGGGAACCTGCAAGATCTCTTGGAGATCGAGCAAGGCGATAAAGAAGTCGCGGGCGCGCAGCTGCTGCTCTTGCTGTTTAACCCAGCCACCTATCTTAACGCCACGAAAATCAAAGAAGTTGCGGACTTCATTGAACCCGGGTGCAGCGCCAAGATGACGCGGCGGACCCGAGCGGTTATAGCTTCGCATTACACTAGATATCGACGACCAACAGGTCTGACTTAGCGCGTGAGCAGCAGAGCGTAATCATATCGCCCTCTGCATGCTCGGCTGGGGTCATAAAGAGATCACGATGTTCCGCTTCACCCTCTAACAGTGGCACCATGCAGGTACCACACACCCCCTCCTCACAGGAGAGCGGTACAAAGTGACCTGCCTCATCGAGCACTTCGGCAATACTGCGATCTGGCGGAATCTCGTACTCTTCACCGGAGGACGCGACACGAACTTTAAATATATGCTGGGGATTCTCAGACTCAGCCAAGGTCGCACTGAAATACTCGCGATGCAGAGACTCTTCAGGCCAGCCCGCTACGGCTGCCGCTTCCAGCACCGGATCGATAAAGCGCTGAGGGCCACAAACATAAAGCTGCTCCCCATCGACGGGATCAGCAACCAGAGAGGCAATATCAATTGCCCCATTGCAGGAGTAACTCTGCTGTACTGAAGCGACGAAAGGCGCCTCAGCCAACTCCGGACCAAAGGCCGTTAACTCGGGGCTTTTGGTGCGATAGTGCATCGCGAACGGCTTGGCTTGCTGGTGTAGCTCTTGCGCCATTGCCCAGATCGGCGTGATGCCGATACCGGCCGCCAAAAGTCGGTAACGACTGCCATCAACCAGCTCGAAGTGGTTGCGCGGTGGCTCGACTTCAACCTCATCACCGACCTTGAGCTCGCCTACTGCTTTCGACCCACCCTTTGAGTCAGGATCGATATAAACCGCAAGCTCATAATACGCAGGCGTGTCAGAGGGGTTACAGAGCGAATACTGTCTCGAGAGGTCGGGACGCAAATGCAGGTCTAGATGAGCGCCCGCGCGAAAACCGGGTAGCGGCTCGCTCTCTGATACCAGTCGCAGCGCTACAGTTGATTCGGTCAACATTCGACGCTCTGCTACACGTACTTTCATCTCAGTATCCACTCCATAATTAACTTAGTTAGCCTCTCAGGCCGCTTCGCTCTCAGCCTTAATTAGCTTATCGATCATACGACGCGCAGCGACACCGCCCGCATCGATATCGAGCTTAAGTAACTGGCGATCCGGGTAGAGCTCCAGATTACGCTGCTGCGCTTCGAGCACTGCCAAATCCTCGGAGAAGATAGTGTTCTGCCCTTCACGAATACGATCAGTAAGCTCAGCATCATCCACTTTGAAGTTACGTGCCATACCCCAGAAGTACCACATAGAACCATCGGTTTGAGGCGTCAGGAAATCTACAACGACACTGCCCGCACGCACCTCTGCAGGTGCTTCAAAACCGCCTTGGCCGGCAAGCGCAACACCCACATCAATCATAATATGGCTCGGCGCATTGAAGCGGCAGATCTGCCAACGATCAACGTCCGCATCAGGGTCTAGGCCCTGAGACTCCATTGCCATACGCCAGAATGGCGGCGCCTTGATATCGTTCATGTAACGCTCGGTCACTACCTGGTCACCATTCATGCGGGTACGCACCGGTGCCTCATCAATCTCTTTCTGACCGATACTGCCGCTGTGCACGTAGTTCTCGTGGGTAAGGTCCATGAGGTTGTCGATCATCAGACGGTAATCGCATTTGATATCAAATACACCGCCACCAAAGACCCAACCCTCTTTGGTGTGCCAATCAAATTCGGGGATAAGAGAAAGATCAGCCGTTTCAGCCTCGCCCGCCCAGTACCAGACAAAGCCGTCACGCTCTTCAACTACTGCACGTTTCACACAGGGAAAACGCTCTGTGCGCTGCTTAGGCATTGAGAGAGTTTTACCATCCTCACCCATACGCAGGCCGTGATAGCCACACACTAGCTCGCCATCGTCGATAGTTCCTAATGACATAGCAGCGCCGCGGTGCGGGCAAAAGTCTTCAACAGCGGCGACTTTGCCCTGTTTATTGCGCCAAAATACCAGCGGTGAGCTACAGATAGTGCGTCCCATCGGTTTATCAGCACTGATCTCATCTGACATCGCAGCCACGTACCAAGCATTCTTAATGTGCATCAGAGCGTCCTCTTATTTTTCCTATGCTGACAACTATAAGGGTGCGGCCATCCAACAAGCACTGTATTTACTGCACAGATTTTTGTACTTTTAGATCAAATTCACGGATATTCTGACGACTAATAGCAAAACATTTGTATTTTAAGCTTAAATCATGAACGAAAAGCCCGTCCCATCCTATGCACTCTACGGTAGCGAGGCTGCGGCCGATGACCCCGGCTTTCTACACATTGAGACGCTGGCAATCTCGAGCCGCCCTTTTGCCGGTCGAATAAAAGCGCATCGTCATCGCGACCTGTTTCAAATCTTGTTGTTACAACAGGGCGAGGCGCAGGTTGAGGTTGATGGCACTGATCTGTACCTGTCGGAACCCACGGTAATCACACTCCCTCCAGGATATGTTCACAGCTTCAGGTTCTTTGAGGGCACCGACGGTTTTATCCTGACTCTGGCCCTACCGTTGATGTCTCAAACAGACAGTGCCTCGCGCTTCTCGTTTATGACGCTCGACCCAATGATTATTCCGCTGCAGCGACAGAGTCGTGCTGCGCATCAAATTGAGGGACTGATTGAGATGATGGCCCAGGAGTTGAGTGAACCGGATAACTGGCGAACGGAGATCTGCGGCCACCTAGTGCGCGCGCTGTTGATTTGGCTTCAACGGGCCACCCAAGATCTGGATAAATCCAAAAACGATCAGACCTTCTCGCCGCTATTAAATGACTTTAGACATCTGGTCGAACTGAAATTTATTGAACACCTGAGTCTTAGCGCCTATGCCGAGCAGTTGAGCACTTCAGTGGCGACACTCAATCGCCACTGTCGCAAGCACCTGAATCTAAGCGCGCAGGAACTGGTACATCAGAGATTGAATCAAGAGGCGAAGCGCCGACTCAGTTTCACCCAGCGAACACTGGAGCAACTGGCTACAGAACTCGGCTTCGAGGACCCCGCCTATTTTTCGCGCTTCTTTAAGCGTATCAATGGACAGACACCCAGCCAGTTTCGGCGCGCAAACAACTTCGGCACCGAAACCCGCTAATTGGGTAAGAGTCTGCTCAGTCGAGAGCTGCGGCAGCAGCCCCAAGCAAGCCAGGTTGCTTATGGGTAACTACGTAAGTTGGAATACTCTGCATGTACTCCACAAAGCGCCCCTTAGCCTCAAAGCGCTGACGGAAACTACTCTGCGCAAAGAACTCCAACATGCGAGGAATAATCCCGCCGGTGATAAACACCCCACCCTGTGCACCATAGGTAAGTGCGGTATTACCGGCAACACTCCCTAGAATTGCACAGAACTGATCGAGCGTCGCCAAGGCTAACTCATCCTGAGAATCGAACGCCAACGCACTGATTTGAGCGGGCTTGAGCAGCTCAACCCTCTCACCACGAATCTGTGCGAGTGCTTGATAGATATTTTCTAACCCCATGCCGGACAGAAGACGCTCGGCAGAAACATGCTCATGCTTTTTCAACAGAAAACGAAGGATCTCAATTTCTTGCTCATTAGTCGGTGCAAAGTCGACATGACCACCCTCTGTCACTATCGGAGTCGCATGACCTTGATAATGCGCCAGACCTGCCACGCCTAGACCCGTACCCGGTCCGAGTACCGCGACTGGAAAGTTCGGTAGCGGCTCGCCTGTTCCGACCTTGATGCGATCTGCATCAGTCAGATTCGGTGCAGCCAGCGCCATCGCAGCGTAGTCGTTAATAACGTCCAGTTGCTTGATACCCAGACCGCTCTGCAGAGCCGACTTGGAGAAGACCCAACCATTATTGGTCATGCTGATTCGATCATTGTGCGTCGGGCAAGCGATAGCGATACAGACACGCGGCGGCATTACAACGCCCGCCTGCTCAAGATAGCTTTTTATCGCCAGATCGATATTGGTGAAATCATCAACCGCTAAATTAATAATCTGCTGTGCCTCAAGCGACTCGCCAAAGGTGAGCGCAAAACGCGCGTTGGTACCGCCGATATCAGCAATCAGAGCACTAGGTGTTGTCATTGGGTTAGTTACTCGCCGGGTGGCGAACCTCTTTCAAACTGTCTTTGATCTTTTTCAGATGCTTGAGGAAATCAGGACCGCGGCGCAGCGTGACGCCAGTCGCTAGAATATCGATAACGGTCAGGTGCAACATACGCGAAGTCATCGGCATATAGACGTCCGTATCCTCTGGCGGGTCGACCTCTATAACAATCGAACACTTCTCAGCCAATGGGGAGTTCGCCGCGGTGATACCTAGTACGGTTGCACCCGATTCACGCGCCAGCTCGGCTACATCGACAATCTCACGAGTTCGACCCGTGTAAGAGATAACCACGATTACATCACCAGTGTTAGAGGCCGCTGAGACCATACGCTGCATCAGAAAGTCATCGTATGCAGTCACCGGGATGTTAAACCGGAAGAACTTGTGCTGCGCATCTGCAGCGACCGGGCCTGATCCACCTAAGCCAAAAAAGATGATCTGCTTCGCCTGAATCAGTTGGTCTACCGCGAGGTTGATGGTCTGCGGGTCTAACGACTTCTTCGCCGTGACCATCGCTGCGATCGCTGCATCGATAATCTTACCGGTGTAGCTATCGGCGTCGTCATCGGGTTCTACGTTACGGTTAACATAGGGGACGCCGCTAGCCAGCGCTTGCGCTAGGTGTAGTTTAAAGTCAGGAAAACCGGCCGTGTTGAAACGCTTACAGAAACGGTTGACCGTGGGCTCACTGACTTCAGCCGCTCGCGCGAGTACCGCTATAGAGGAGCGCGTCGCTGCTTGCGGGTCGGCTAGAATCACCTCTGCTACTTTGCGCTCGGAGCGATTCAGCGAATCCAGTGCGCTATTGATCTCTTGGACAATATTAGAAGCCACAATACACCTCGGTTATCTCTATCGGGCTAGCTGAATTCGGCGTCCGAAAGAGTTACGTAATTTAATACCGAACTTTACAACGAATCCGGTAAGAATTGAACAAACTAGATACTAAATTACGAATAGGTAAGAGAATTTCATCGTATTTAACATCATAAATAGAACGTAAATTTCATCAGAGACCGCTTACTAACTGGCTATGCGACTTCTAATTACCCCTATTTATATGGTTATGCCGTGAATTTTTCTCGTTATTAAGGCTATTGAACTAAGGTCGCCCCGCCGTCACAATAGATGTAAGTTTACAACATCAATTTATTAGAAAACTTTCACAGGTGGATAGGATGGCAATTCGAGTAGGGATTAACGGCTTCGGACGTATCGGTCGCATGGTATTTCGCGCAATTGCGCAGGACTTCAATCAGGATATTGAAGTTGTAGGTATTAACGACCTGCTTGAAGCAGATTACCTTGCATACATGCTGAAGTACGACTCTGTACACGGCAACTTCAAAGGCGACATCGCCGTTGAAGGTAATAACCTAGTCGTTAACGGCAAAACCATCCGCCTAACCGCTGAACGTGATCCAGCACAACTCGCGTGGGGCGATATCGACGTTGACCTCGTACTTGAGTGTACCGGCTTCTTCCTAACCGAAGAGGGCTGTCAGAAACACGTTGAAGCGGGCGCGAAGAAAGTCATCATGTCTGCACCTTCTAAAGATGGCACGCCGATGTTTGTTTACGGCGTTAACCACGAAGAGTACGCCGGCCAGCAGATCGTCTCTGCCGCATCTTGTACGACTAACTGTCTGGCACCTGTTGCTAAAGTACTGCACGACAACTGGGGCATCAAGCGTGGCTTGATGACCACCGTACACGCAGCAACTGCGACTCAGAAAACCGTTGATGGTCCATCTGCAAAAGATTGGCGCGGTGGCCGCGGCATCTTGGAAAACATCATCCCTTCATCGACGGGTGCTGCAAAGGCTGTTGGTGTAGTAATGCCTGAACTGAACGGCAAGCTGACCGGCATGGCTTTCCGCATCCCAACCTCTGATGTCTCAGTGGTCGATCTGACTGTCGAGCTAGAGAAAGACGCAGATTACGATGCAGTCTGTGCCGCTATGAAAGCAGCCTCTGAGCAGGGTGCGCTGGGCGAAACTCTCGGTTACACCGATGAAGCCGTTGTTGCGACTGACTTCCGCGGCTGTGATAAGTCATCAATCTTTGACGCAACAGCAGGCATCCAACTAGACGGCACCTTCCTCAAAGTTGTCTCTTGGTATGACAACGAGTACGGCTACACCTGCAACATGCTGCGCTTCGCTAAAGTTGTCGCTGCCTAATTAGCCTGTTGCAAACGGCGCTGCTGCACTTTTGCTGCACTTTGGCTGCATCAGTGGCAGCGCTAATTTATTGAGTTAAGGAGCTTCCTTTTATGGAACGCAGAACCAAAATTGTAGCGACACTCGGCCCCGCTACAGATACGCCAGAGATGATTGATCGTCTGGTACAGGCCGGTGTAAACGTGGTGCGTTTGAACTTTTCGCACGGCAGCCCGGAAGATCACAAAAACCGTGCACAGATGGTACGTGACGCAGCGAAACGTCGTGGCAAATTTGTGGCGATCCTCGGCGACCTTCAGGGCCCCAAGATCCGCATCGCACGCTTTGTTGAGACCAAAATTCAACTCGCCGTTGGCGACCGCTTTGCGTTGGATGCCAGCCTGGATAAAAACGCCGGCAACCAGTTCGAAGTTGGTATCGACTACGAAGCATTGGTTGAAGATTGTTCAGTGGGTGACATCCTGCTGCTCGACGACGGTCGCGTACAGCTGAAGGTTATCGAAAAACTACCAAAACGTCTCGAGTGTGAAGTGACAATTGGCGGCCCGCTATCGAACAACAAAGGCATCAACCGCCAAGGTGGTGGCCTTTCAGCAGGCGCACTGACTGAGAAAGACATGGCGGATATCAAAACCGCTGCCGAGATAGACGTTGATTACCTCGCAGTATCTTTCCCGCGAACAGGCGATGATATGCGTCAGGCGCGCGAGCTAATGATTGCTGCGGGTGGTGACGCCGGCCTGATCGCTAAAATCGAGCGCGCAGAAACGGTAAGCTGTGTTGAAAACATCGACGAAATCGTAGAAGCCTCTGACGGCGTTATGGTTGCCCGTGGCGACCTCGGTGTCGAGATTGGTGATGCAGAGCTGATCGGTATTCAGAAGCTAATTATTGCCCGCGCACGCTCACTTGATAAGACTGTTATCACGGCTACTCAGATGATGGAATCGATGATTAGCTCACCGATGCCAACACGTGCCGAAGTATTCGACGTTGCAAACGCGGTACTCGATGGTACCGATGCTGTGATGCTCTCTGCGGAGACAGCTGCCGGTGAGTACCCCGTCGAGACCGTTGAAGCGATGGTGCGTGTGATTGTTGGCGCTGAGAAGAATCGCCTGGCACAGGTCTCTAAACACCGTATGGATGAGACTTTCGAGCGTATTGATGAGTCTATCGCGCTTGCAGCAATGTACACCGCTAACCACCTCAAAGGCGTCAGAGCGATCATTGCGATGACCGAGTCCGGCGCTACGCCACTACTGATGTCGCGCATTCGCTCGGGTATTCCAATCTTCGCCTACTCTGCTCGCCCTAAAACGCAGACACGCGTCGCGCTGTACCGTGGCGTTAAGACGATTCCGTTCGATATCTCAGAGATGGAGAACTCGTCTGTTAACCAGTTGGCTGTACAGAAGCTGGTTGATCGTGGCGATGTGGTTGAGGGCGATATCGTACTGATCACCAAAGGCGATTACGTTAATGCGCTAGGCGGCACTAACACAATGAAGATCGTCAAAGTTGGCGGCACGATTCAGTAACTCGCTCCCAACTTGGCACGAAGGCAGATAACGATGATGCAAAACACCGAATATTCAGTCCCATCGAAGAAGTCGATCGCTTTAGTGGCGCACGACAACCGAAAGCCGGATCTGATCGCCTGGTGCCAGCGTCATCGTGATCGCCTGCTACACCACAACTTGGTTGCCACCGGCACAACCGGCCATAAATTGGCCGATGCGCTGGGCCTGCAGATCACCTCACTGATTAGCGGCCCGATGGGCGGTGACCAACAGTTGGGCGCCCTCATTGCTGAACAGAAGCTCGATCTACTGATCTTCTTCTGGGATCCAATGAACGCTCAACCGCACGACCCCGATGTAAAAGCGCTGCTAAGGCTCGCCGCCGTCTGGAACCTACCAGTCGCCTGCAACGAGAGCACCGCCGATTTCATGTTCAGCAGCCCACTGCTGGACAACCCGCACAAACGGATAGTCCCCGACTACCAGAGCTACCTCGCCGAGCGCGTCTAGCTCAAACTCAATTTCTTAGTTTTACCTGCGAAAGCATTTACCCCTCCTCGGAGGGGTATTTTTTTGGCCAAGGATGGCCTTATGCCGCGAAGGCCATGGATGGCCGAGAGCGGCGTCGCCAGACCTTTAGACTATAGCTCGGGCTCTCACCTGCGAGAGCGGCGTCGTAGGCACCAAAAAGTCATCAAAAATACCAAAGAGCACACTGCCGGGGTTCGTAGGCGAGCTGAATTGCAGAGGCAAGGATGGCCTTATGCCGCAAAGGCCATGGATGGCCGAGCGCGGCGTCGTAGGAGCTTTAGACCACAACCTCGGTTCTCACCCAGAGAGCGGCGTCGAAGGCTCTATAGAAAAAACTCCGGAACTCCACCGCCAGAGCGGCATCGAAGGCACTGAGAAATCTTGCCAAAAACCAAACAGCACACCCCCGAGATTCACAACTCCCTCTCTCTTGGTAAGACCAACCACATATTCTCTGCCCATTTTTTTGCACTGCAGTTAAATTTAAGTAACGTTTAAGATGAGTAAAAGTATCGACAGACAGATTTTATCTGCTAGGATGTGCATCATTCTAAAACGTTTAAGTAATCTAAAAACTTGGCTCTTAGATAGAAACTGCTAGCCATAACTAGAACGTTTTACAAAATCAGCAACTTAGAAACTATTTAAGCTGCTGAACGTTAAGACACACAGTTAAGTGCGCAAAAGCGCGCGATTATTGGAGGTTATTGGTGGCATCGGTACAACTGGTCAATCTCAACAAGATCTACGGCGAAGGCTCGAAGCAGCCTGTGCACATTCTGCACGACGTCAATCTGGACATCGCCGATGGTGAGTTCGTTGTATTCGTTGGCCCATCCGGCTGCGGTAAATCGACCCTTCTGCGCTGCATCGCTGGCCTTGAGGAGATCTCTTCAGGCGATCTAAAGATTGCCGGTGATCGTGTCAACGACCGCACACCCAAAGAGCGTGGCATCGGCATGGTGTTTCAGTCTTACGCGCTCTACCCACACATGAGCGTCTACCACAACATGGCGTTCGGCCTTGAGCTGGCAGGCATGCCAAAAGATCAGATTCGCGAGCACGTCACTGCAGTTGCAAAAACGCTGCAGCTTGACCATTTGCTCGATCGCAAACCTAAAGCACTGTCTGGTGGTCAACGCCAACGTGTAGCGATCGGCCGCGCTATTGTTCGCGAGCCTAAGGTCTTTTTGTTCGACGAGCCACTCTCCAACCTTGATGCTGCACTACGCGTACAGATGCGCATCGAAATTGCCCGCCTGCACGGTGTATTGAAGAACACCATGATCTATGTAACACACGATCAAGTTGAAGCGATGACGCTCGCAGACAAGATCGTTGTGTTGAGCGCAGGTCGCATTGAGCAAGTAGGCGCACCGCTGGAGCTCTACCACCGCCCTGCCAACCGCTTTGTAGCAGGCTTCATTGGTTCGCCTAAGATGAACTTTATCGAGGTCGATACGCAGAACGGAACAGACACCTCGGTCACCCTCAACCTCGATGGGCAATCAATGGTTCTCGCACGTCAGGCTGCCGATGTTAGCGGTAAAGCTGTGCTGGGCATTCGCCCTGAGCACTTTACCGTGGACGGTACTGGCGACCTATTTATCGAAAGCACCGTGAGCGTGGTTGAGCACCTTGGCGACCAGTGCATGCTCTACATGGAGCGCGATGGCCTAGACGGTCCACTGGTCGCGGTAGCCGACGGAGACTTCATGGCGAAGAAGGGTGATGTGATCAAGCTGGGTATTCCAGCTAGCCGCGCACACCTGTTCGATCAGAGCGAGCAGCGCGTACTGCCACTCGACGAATAACATTCGCATAGGATTAGATTTCATGCCACGGCATGATCTTTTTGAGGGCGGGCGCCTCAGCATGTTGCAGACAGCCCAACATAATAAATGAAGAAGATAGAGGTTTGCTCTAATGAAAAATCTACGTAAGACCCTTGCAGTCGCTGTCGCACTGGCAACCGTTTCTGGTGCTGCTTCAGCTGCTGGCCTGAAATTCGACAAGGCTGACAACCGTTTCTCATGGGACTCGCTGGCTAAATTTGAAGCGATGGACCTGAGCGGCAAAACTATCCGTTTCGATGGTCCTTGGATCGACGGTGATGCTGATAACCTGCTGACCGTACTGGCTTACTTCGAAGAAGCAACTGGTGCAACTGTTGAGTACAACGGCTCTAACGACTTCGAGCAGCTCGTGCTGGTTGATATGAAGGCGGGCAACCCACCAAACCTGGCAGCTTGGCCACAGCCTGGTACCGTTGCTGAGCTGGCTTCACAGGGCAACCTAGCGCCGCTACCAAGCAGCGTTGAAGCCGCTGTAAAAGAGAGCTACGCAGCGGGTCAGAGCTGGGTTGATCTGGGCACTTACGCTGGCGCAGACGGCAACGAAGCGATGTTCGGCCTGCCTTACAACGTAAACCTGAAATCAATCGTGTGGTACGTACCTGAGAACTTCGAAGAAGCAGGCTACGAAATTCCACAGACTATGGAAGAGCTGATTGCACTGAGCGATCAGATCGTTGCTGATGGTGGCACTCCATGGTGTATCGGTATGGAATCTGGCGGCGCGACTGGTTGGGTCGGCACTGACTGGATGGAAGATCTGATGCTGCGTACTCAGACTCCTGAAACCTACGATGCTTGGGTTTCTAACGAAATGCCGTTCAACGATCCTAAAGTGATCGAAGTCATGAACACCTTCGGCCAGTTCGTACTGAACGATGATTACGTAGATGGTTCATCTTCTGCTGTTGCATCTATCTTCTTCGGTGATTCACCTAAGGGCCTCTTCGAGACTCCACCTAAGTGTTACATGCACCGTCAGGCTTCATTCATCCCTGCGTTCTTCCCAGATGAGTACAAAGATACTGTCGGAACTGATTCTGACTTCTTCTACTTCCCATCTTACGCAAGCAAAGACCTGGGTAACCCAGTCCTTGGTGCGGGCACGCTGGTAACGATGATGAAGGACTCTCCAGAAGCGCAGGTGCTGATGGACTACCTGACTACCCCAGTAGCACACGAACTTTGGATGGCTGGCCAGGGCTTCCTGACACCACACAAAGGCGCGAATCTGGATGCTTACTCAAGCGAAGTACTGCGCAAACAGGGTGAAATCTTCCTGAATGCAACAACCTTCCGCTTCGACGCATCAGACCTGATGCCAGGTGCGATCGGTGCCGGTGCATTCTGGACAGGTATGGTTGACTTCACTTCAGGCAAGTCTGCTGAAGAAGTGACTGCCGACATCCAGAAAGCTTGGGATGCTATCAAGTAAGTAGCCCTACGCTAATCCGGAGCCGGCCTCTCATCAGGGGCTGGCTCCTCTCTCTGAAATAACTCTCTCGAGACCAACATGACTGAACAGATCTATTCAGCCCTGATAGCAATACTCGTCGGCGTAACGGCGGTCGTTGTCTATTTTTGGGGTAGTAACTGGATTCTCGATACGCTTATCTCGCGCTCATCCCGTGACAATAAAGAGGTACTGCGCGAAAAGATCCGTCCATGGCTATTTGCCGGTCCAGCGATCTTCTTCTTGACGCTCTACCTTGTATACCCCGTTTTCGAAACGCTCTGGCTCTCGTTTCACAACTCGGACTCCAGTGCGTTTGTTGGCCTAGCCAACTACGAATGGCTTTTCGCTGATCGCGAATTCCACCAGACTCTGCAGAACAACCTGCTGTGGTTGATTATTGTACCGACTCTGTCGACTGTATTGGGTCTTGCTGTAGCTGTGCTCGCAGACCGCTCTAAGTTCGGCACCGTCGCGAAATCAATCGTATTTATGCCGATGGCGATCTCATTTGTGGGTGCTTCGGTTATCTGGAAGTTTGTCTACCATTACAACGGCGAGGGTGATATCCAGATCGGTATCCTCAACGCGGTCATCGTAGCCTTTGGCGGCGAACCACAATTCTGGCTATCAATCACCACGTGGAACTCGGTTCTGCTGATGCTGATTCTTGTCTGGATTCAAACGGGTTTCGCCATGGTTATCCTCGGTGCCGCGCTGCGTGGCGTGCCTGAAGAGACACTCGAGGCCGCTATTATTGATGGCGCTTCGCGTCGGCAGCTGTTTTTCCGCATAACCCTGCCACAGATTATGCCGACCGTGATTGTTGTCTGGACGACCATCGCAATTCTCGTGTTGAAAGTCTTCGATATCGTACTGGCGATGACCAATGGTCAATGGGAAACCCAGGTACTCGCGAACCTTATGTACGACTGGATGTTCCGTGGTGCCGGTGATTTCGGTCGCGGTTCTGCTATTGCAATTATCATTATGATCTCTGTTATTCCGATTATGGCGTGGAACATCTACCGTTTCCGCAAAGATGAGGCTGGACGTTAATGAGTGTTTCTAAATCTAAACTTCCGGGTTTCTTTAACGGTACGGCACTGATCGCTCTGGTTATCTTGTGGTTGATACCGACTCTTGGACTGTTTGTCAGCTCAATCCGTGACAAAGACGCGCTTGCTGCATCAGGCTGGTGGACTGCCTTTAACGCCTCCACTCAGGTTACCTTCGCTCGCACCGCGGCTCCCTCAGAGCAGGTTCAGACGGACAAGGGTTATGTACTAGCGGGGCAACTGACGAGCAACGAGGGTGACACGTACACCAATATAGTGGCGTTTGGTAGCACCTCAAATACGCCGCAAGAGGCTGAACCCGGCTCACAGATCACACTCAAAAATGGTGACCTGCTACAGGTCAACGCTGATGGTAGCTATGAGTACCTATCAGATGAGCCGATCAAAGGTAGTCGAGGCAAGCGAATCTTCTTCGCCTATGCTCAGCCGGCTGAATTTACGCTGGAAAACTATGACAACGTCATTTCTAACGGCGGTATCGGTCAGGCATTCCTTAACACCCTTGCGGTAACCATTCCAGCAACGGTCATTCCGGTTCTTATCGCCGCGTTTGCAGCCTATGCTTTCAGCTGGATGCGTTTTGCTGGTCGCGAGTGGCTCTTCGCTGCAGTTATCGGACTGTTGGTGGTGCCTCTACAGACTTCACTGGTGCCGTTGCTACGTCTCTACTCGGATCTGGGGCAAATGTTTGGCTTCGAGTCTAAAGGCTACGTTGGCGTGTGGATGGCCCACACCGGGTTTGGACTGCCTTTGGCGATCTATCTGATGCGCAACTACATGCGCAGCCTTCCTGGCGATCTGATTGAATCAGCGCGTGTGGACGGCGCGAGTCACTTCCAGGTGTTTGTGCGCATCATTCTGCCACTGTCTATCCCCGCGTTGGCAAGCTTCACCATCTTCCAGTTTCTTTGGGTCTGGAACGACCTGCTCGTGGCGATGGTATTCCTAGGCCAAGGCGAAGATCAGATTGTATTAACGGCCCAGCTGCGCGCCCTTCTCGGAACACGCGGGTCGAATTGGGAAGTGCTTACCTCGGGTGCATTCATCAGCATCATTCTACCGCTGGTTGTCTTCTTTGCACTGCAGCGCTTCTTCGTGCGCGGCCTCGTGGCGGGTTCCGTCAAAGGCTAAGTTTTGGGGTGGCCGAGCTTCGCTTGGTTGCCCCCGTTTATTTTTATTTTTTGAGCTGGGGTCAGACCCCTTTAAAAGATTAAAAGGGGTCTGACCCCGTGGAGAGATTCATGAGCAATAATTGGTGGAAAGGTGCGGTCATTTATCAGATCTACCCGCGCTCTTACCAAGATTCCAATAACGACGGCATTGGTGATATTCCAGGGATCACATCACGTCTGGAGCATATTGCGCAGCTGGGTGCTGACGCAATTTGGCTCTCACCGATCTTTACCTCCCCGATGAAAGATATGGGGTACGACGTCTCCGATTACTGCGATATAGATCCAACCTTTGGCACGCTCGCCGACTTCGATGCAATGGTTGAGAAGGCCCACTCTCTGGGTCTGAAAGTGATGATCGACCAGGTTATCAGCCACTCATCTGATCAACACCCGCTCTTCCAGCAGAGTCGTCAGGATAAAACCAATGATAAGGCCGACTGGTATGTATGGGCTGACCCAAATCCAGATGGCAGTGCACCGAACAACTGGCAAGCGATTTTTGGCGGTAATGGCTGGACCTGGGAACCGCGTCGTCGCCAGTACTACTTGCACAACTTCCTAGCAGAGCAGCCCGACTTCAACTTCCACAATCCTGAAGTGCAGCAGTACCACCTTGATAATATGCGTTTCTGGCTTGATCGCGGAGTTGACGGTTTCCGCCTGGATACCGCAAATTTCTACTTCCACGATAAGCATCTGCGCAACGATCCTGCGAACCCAAAAACTGATTTGTCTGTTGGCGAGTGGAACCCGTACCACTATCTGTACCACATCTACTCTAAGAATCAGCCGGAGAACCTGGCGTTCTTAGAGAAAATGCGTGCGCTACTCGATGAGTATGACAACCGGACTCTGGTTGGCGAGATCGGTGAGGCGCACCACCCGATTGAAATTATGGGCCAGTACACCTCCGGCCGCCGTCTCCACATGGCCTACTCCTTTGAGATGCTTGGCCCAACATTTACGCCTGAGCACTTCCGCCATCAGATTGAAGCCTTCTTCCAGGGCGCACCGAATGGCTGGCCCTGCTGGGCACTGTCAAACCATGACGTTGTGCGCCACACCAGTCGCTGGCATCGGGACGGCATGGATTGGAACGACCTAGCAAAACAGGCCGGTGCTCTCCTTCTGACTCAGCAGGGCTCTATCTGTATCTACCAGGGCGAAGAGCTCGGCATGCCCGAGTCTGACCTCGAGTATCATGAACTGACAGACCCTCAAGGCCTTAATTTCTGGCCTGCGGATAAAGGCCGCGACGGTTGCCGCACGCCAATGACTTGGAGTGCCACTGAGAGCCATGGTGGTTTTGCCGAGGCGAAACCTTGGCTGCCCGTAAAACAGCCACAGCAGCAACGTGCCGCAGATACACAGGTCGGTGTAGACGGATCGGTGTTTGAGACCTATCGCGAATTGCTCAAGATACGCGGCAATAGTGAAGCCCTGCGTACCGGTGCAACTGAATACCTGCACTCCGATGATGCGATTCTCGACTTCATTCGTGGCGACCAGGTGCAGTGTATTTTCAACCTATCGGCTGAGGCTCAAACATACACCGCAAAGACGGGACAGGTACTCATCAGCAACGCTGCCACGCAGAACGGTAACGAGTGGCAATTAGAAGCCAATGGCTTTGTATTGCTGAGTCTGGGCTAACGGATATGGGGTCAGACCCCTTTAAAAATTTAAAGGGGTCTGACCCCGCAGGAAGATGTATATGAGTCAGAGTTGGTGGAAAGGCGGAGTAATTTACCAGATCTACCCACGCAGCTATATGGATAGCCGTAGCGACGGTATCGGTGACCTTAAGGGCATCACCATGAAGCTGGAGTATGTCGCATCCCTGGGTGTCGATGCGATCTGGCTCTCTCCATTTTTCACCTCGCCGATGGATGACTTTGGGTACGACGTCTCTGACTACCGTAATGTGGACGATATGTTCGGCTCTTTGGATGACTTCAAAGCGCTGGTAGACGAAGCGCATCGACTCAACCTTAAGGTCATCATCGATCAGGTGATCAGCCACTCATCGGACCAGCACGAATGGTTCAAAGAGAGCCGCTCAAGCCGAGACAACTCCAAAGCAGATTGGTATGTCTGGGCTGATCCTAAAGAGGATGGCACGCCACCCAACAACTGGCTATCACTCTTTGGCGGCTCGGCATGGCAGTGGGATACGCGCCGTGAGCAGTACTACCTGCATAACTTTCTAACCAGCCAGCCCGACCTCAACTTCCACAACCCTGAGGTGCGACAGGCTAATCTAGACAACATGCGTTTCTGGCTGGACCTGGGCGTTGATGGCTTCCGTTTGGATACCGTTAACCTCTATTACCACGACGCCGAACTGCGCAACAACCCGCCATTACCGGCCGATGAACCAACCCCGGGTGGTATTCATCGTAGTAACCCCTTCTCGCGTCAACGTCACATCTACAACCTGAGCCGTCCAGAGAATCTCGAGTTTTTGAAGGACATGCGCAAGTTGATGGATGAGTATCCCGGCACCACCACTGTGGGTGAGATTGGGGTGGATCCGTACAGCGCCCTCGAGCGCATGGCCGAGTACACCAGCGGTGGCGATAAGCTCCATATGGCCTACACCTTCGACCTGCTAGAAAATGAGAGCGGTGCGGAGTTTGTGCGTGGCGTGTTGAAAGAATTCAAAGAGAAGGCTGGTGACGCTTGGCCCTGCTGGGCGCTGTCGAACCACGATGTTCAGCGCAGCGCCACGCGCTGGGGCAAGAACGAAGATCCAACGCTTTTTCCTGCCATCTCTTTAGCGATGCTGATGAGTCTGCGCGGGAGCGCTTGTCTTTATCAAGGTGAGGAGCTCGGTCTTCCGCAAGCGGAGGTTCCATTCGAGCGTCTGCAGGACCCTTACGGCATCACCTTCTGGCCAGAGTACAAAGGCCGTGACGGTTGCCGCACGCCCATGCCTTGGTCCGATGCCGATCATGGTGGCTTCGCGATCGTAGAGCCTTGGCTACCAGTGGACGAGCGCCATTTGCCATTGTCGGTTTCAGAGCAGGAGGATAACAAGGGTTCAACGCTGCGCTCTGTACGCCAGTTCATCAACTGGCGCAAACATCAGCCAGCATTGATCGATGGCGACCTAGACCTGATTGAGGGTACAGGCGAAGCTTTGATGTTCACGCGCAGCTGTGACCAACAGAAGTTATTGGTCGCAATCAATATGACCGGCGAGAGCATTTTCGTGCCATACAGCGGCGAGATTCAGAAGGTACATACCGAGCACGGGTTCACTGGCCGTTTTGTTGATAACCAGATCGAACTACCACCGTACCAAGCGCTGTATGCCGACCTCCCGTAGTCGCTCCGTAGGAGGGTTATTCGGCTCAGCCGAATGACGCGACCGAACAAGATAAAAGGCCTCTTTTGAAGAGACTTTTAAAGGTAAACCAAATGCCAACAAGAAAAACAAAAAAACTAACGATTAAAGACGTTGCCCGAATACTCGAAGTATCCACCGCAACCGTCTCTAACGCCTTCAACCGTCCAGATCAACTCTCTGAGGCGCTACGCGAGCGCATTCTTACCGAGTGCAAAAAGCTCGGTTATGTCGGCCCCAGTGCCGCTGGGCGCTACCTGCGCACCGGCCGCTCCGGTGTCGTTGGCGTTGTACTCACCGACAGCCTCGCCTACTCCATGAGCGACTACGTCGCCTCGCACTTTCTGGCAGGCCTTGCCGAAGTCTTTGACGAGGCTCATCTGAATATGCTGCTGCTCTCAGCGCGCGATATGGACCAATCGGGCCGTCAACGCCAGCATGAGTCGATGGTCGATGGCTATATCGCCTACGGTATGATCACCGCAGATGGACGCACCTACGAGCACCTTCTGCGCCAACAGAAGCGTCTGATCGTTGTCGACAACCTAATTGAGGGCTACCCGGCGATCAACGTTGATAACCGCGGCGCTGCTTATCAGATCGCCCGTTATGCACTTAAAGAGA